>Ga0214923_10009517_pt1 | contig 10108 bp, 12 predicted proteins | sample LL1510_MetaG_FD_177993 | JGI IMG/M metagenome (GOLD analysis project Ga0214923, IMG submission 177993) | Freshwater microbial communities from Lake Lanier, Atlanta, Georgia, United States - LL-1510 | ecosystem: Environmental > Aquatic > Freshwater > Lake | place: USA: Georgia | collected...
CTCATCCCAACAAAATGGGTTATATACTTTATATCTATTACAGAAACCATAACCTTCGGAACTATTATTTATTTTATAGTGCTTGCACATCGTACAATGCTTTTCTTTTATCCCTTTTTCACAAACTGATATCAACCACTTTATCATCTTTACCACCTATTTTTATTTCTTTAAACATACTTACTTTTCAAGTTTAAACGGTTGATATTTTTAACTAGTTATGGGTTCTTGGTTCAGCAGTTATAGATTATGTTTAAAAACTGGCTTTTATTCCAGTCTCCTCTTGTTCAGCTTATATGTCGGAGGTGATTTTTCTTTGCAACTTTTAGAACGAAGCAAAGCCCTTGACATACCTTTTGGACAAACTTTTCTTCCTCTTATTGTTCCTAGCTGCACCCTTGCAACTGCAGGCCTTGTTTGGAATGCTGGTATTACAGACATTCACAATGAAAAATTTGACTCTATCGACACCGACGAAGACAAACAAATAGACGTTGTGCTTGAATCTGAGTTTTAGACTTAAAATTTCCTTACTAGTAAGGAATAATTTATCAAAATATAGCTCTAGCAATCTCTTAAACAAACAACAAAACTCCAAAAACAAATTCTGTTGACATAATAGAACAACCCTGGATATGTCCCTGTCGCGAATAATATCATAATTAACAACAACATGGTATATCGCTTTGAGTTCAAACCTGTTTGAAGCTCTAAAAACTTTTTTTGCTCAAGCATGTTTTTTTCAAACAGTTTTGCATAACTTGGACCATTTTTTAAAGCTTGTCTATACTCTTGTCTCGCAATTTCATATTGTTGACTTGCTCTCAATACTTCCGTTTTACTAAAGTTATATCGCTCCAATCCAACCGCTGCAAGACCATATGCTGCCGTCATTTTATCGCTTAACAGATTTGGTATTACCGTTGACAGTATAAAATTATATATTGCGTTCATCTTTTACAAATTTGCTAAAACTTTTAAAACTCTCATTTTTTATCCTCACTCCAACCTCCATATGCCTTCAACAAAGCCTCGTAACTGCTGTTTCCTCCAACTTCAACTACTCTTTCTGTAAACCGCTGCAACGACTTCAAAAATGACGGAGTGACCTGCTTACTTTTAACAACATCCTGACAGCCTTTGTAAGCTATCCATTTTTTATCTGTTGCCTTTGGGGTTGGAGTGTCACTTAATAAATATGTTTTATTGCTTTGACACCAATCCCTTAACGGTTCGGCTTTTTTATCAAGCAAGCCCCACAACTGATTGCTCAAATCAACGTTGTACACCAACCTGTCTTTTTCTATTTCTATATAACACGGAACAGGAAAGGTACATATATTCGTCTTTTTAGTAATCATCATTTTCTTTGTTTTATCCTTACTTACAAGCTCTTCAGGTAGTGTTGATTGTATTTGTTCACACTGTTTAACTGATGTACACAACAAATGCACCATACAACTATAACTTGCACCTGAAACAACATCCTTTATCGCTCCAGTTGGCTTTTCTACCTCAAACAAAAAATTTAAACCGTTGCTTTTTTGAGTAAAATAATCAAACAACAACTTACTCAAACTTTGGGGTTTACTTGAAAAGGTAAAAATAAAGTCGACTTGAAACGTGGAAAAAACTTGTTGTTTACTTGCAAGCTTTCGAATGGGCTTGGGAGGGCTTCTACGAATCAAACTTTTTCCTGGAGATTTCTTCATTCTTATTTATAGAACAGACCAGTTTAAATGATAAAATAATTTTTTCTAGACATCTTTATAATTGATGTCCGTTTTCGACGTTGACTTGACTACTCGGTTCAAGCAAATGGATCCTGGTACCTGTAAACTAGCCCTTTGTTTTATTTTCGCAGTTGTTAGCGTTGTTATCATTGCTCAACGATACCCTGACTCATTAAACAAATTACTGAAACGAGAACTGTTTCAACTGCCTGCCGTAACTATAGATCTTTGGAGCGTCACTCACTTTTGTACCTATACAGTGTTGGGATATCTATTCCCTGACTACTTACTCGAACTTTTTGCTTTAGGGATTGGGTGGGAAATTATTGAAGACGCACTTAGCCCAACACATAACAAACTTTTAGTGGATTGCGATGCAATTTACAATAATAAGGTCAAAGAATGGTTCAAAAACTTATGGTGTAAACACGCTGCAAACGAAAAAGCTTACTGGTACGCTAAATGGGATGATTTATTTAGCAATGCACTTGGCTTACTCGTAGGCCATTACATTCGCCTTAAAAAACTTCCAACCTTTCCTCACATTAACTTGAAGGATTTGCAAAATCAACTTGTTTTCAAATAAATCTTTTATACCATAACTTTATGGTAAGCCAAACTCACACCGCAACGAGTCAACGGAAATAAAATGCAAAACAGGCCTCGTTTTGTCGACATAATCGCTTCTGTGATCCGCTCTTCTTGTTCAACAGGTCAAGGTAAACCTTTAACTACTTAGAAAGACACAATCATTTCTGAGTACTGTAAGAGTTTTTCGCTGTATGAGACCTTCATTTTATCTAATTTTTTAAAATTATTCCTTTAAATTGGAATTAGTTTTTTTTATTTTGTTTTGGTTCCACCATCATAAGGTTTAGCTAAGCCCATGTCAATCAACTTTTTATTGATGTTAATTGCGTTGTAATACAAGGTAACCAGGCACCTACCATACTTGTCCCACTTTCCAAACTCGGCCAGACAAACTTGTTTTTCCTTTTCCATCCAGCTTTGAATGTCTTGTCTTTTACAAATATGGTTGGGCAACGGAGATCCTCCGCAAACGAGTTCAATCAGCTTATTTCTTGCCTTTACTGCCTTATCCGATTCAGGCCCTTTCATTTCTGGCGTATCTATTCCATACAACCTACACCTTACCTGAACCATTCTCTTTTGGAATTTAAGTATAACGTCGCAAGTGTCTCCGTCATAACAGTCTAACACAACCACTTTTGTTTTTATTCCCTCTAACGTTATTTTTGGCGTTGTTGACAACTTACATTCCAAAAGAGACTTGTCTTCATATAGAGAGTAACAACAACCCATCTTTGCTATTTTGATGTAATATGTAAAAATCATTTTACCATCTTACTTGTACCTTACAGCTGTAAGGTTAGACTTTATGTTTCCTATAAAGCGGATTATCTAATTCCACTCTAACGCTGTTTTACATCTTTTTTTTTCAATGTCGTAAAAATCGTTGAACGTTTTTGAAGCATATATCATGCATCTTGCAAGCTCATCTGTATTGTTTGGATCTTTTTGACAGACTGATATAATGTCAGCCATCCTCTTATCTATCACACTTAGAAATTCATCTGCGTTTGGCCATTGATTAAACTCTCTTTGTCCAAGCTCAATGAAAAAACGTTTGCCTATCTCTATTGCAAACATATAGGTATAAACGTTTTTCTCACATCTTTGCCCTTCGTAATACTTATAGACAGTGTGCATAAAAGTTGGCCCCAAAAAACATTCAATCCAACCCAAAATCGCCTCTGCAGATCGCTCCATTTTAGAAAAGGTGCAACATATTTCATCAAAACATCCTGGAATAAGGTGAAGGTTTGGCGCTAAAACATTTTCAATGAACGGAGGAAGAACATCCATCATCACATAAGGCTTTGCTTTTAACGCAACATAATATGTATAAATTTCTTCGGCTATGTTAATCATTTTTACATGATTTTTAAAATGCAAAAATTTTCATTTTATTTAACCTTATTTGCAAGGTTTCTTATTTTTCATTACAAAGTAAAAGCAAATCCAATAAAGTCAAGATATAACATTCTATTTCTTCCACTTTATGTTGACTATCTTGAACTTCTTTCAGTTTTACCAAAGAGTTTATGTCGGATAAAATTTTTTCACGCTCCATTTTGCCTTTTCTGGACTGCATCAAAAGATTCATTTTAATTCTTTCTTCGAACCCGACTTAACATTGAGTTTTGGTTAGCATTACTTATTTGCACTTCATATGCATGTCTTAGCCCTATACCAAAGCTTACAAGTAATATTGTAACAATAAAAGGGAATAGTAACTTGCTTAAAAGTCCGCCTTCTTTGAAGAATGGAATTTTATTTATGACGTCGATGAAAAAATCTCTCCACACTATACCAATAACGAGAGTAATACCCATAAGTATGGCTGAATAAGTTTGAACCGTAAGTTGATTTTCTAACAAAGTTTTAGCAATGTTGTTCATCTTTAAATAAGACAAGAATTTTATTTACCTCTGAACTTTTTTTGTTTTTTTGTTGGAGGCTCATAAAATGAGTTGTAAAAATCATTATAAATTTTCTCGTAAAATACAAAAAAATCAATGAGATAAACAAGAGGTATCCTTTTACAATCAATTATAAAGTTTCCTGTCGTTTTAGTTCCTTTAGGAGGAGGGTTACTTTGTAAAAATGTTGTATACGCTTTTCCTATTAAAGGATAACTTCTTATTGCAGATGTTATTGAAATAATATCTTTATTGGTCAATTGTGAGTGATCTCCAATATTTGGAATAAGACCGCATAGATATTTCAAAAAATCTATTAATTCTTTATCAAGAGAACTTGATAACGAGTCTAAGTTTCTGCAAATTTGTGTCATGATTGATTGATGATACTTCACTAGACCAATAAAACATGTTTTATAAAGGGCTGATTTATGTTTTGCTTCGATATGTTTTTCAAGAAATATTGGATCAACTTTAATGTTATAGTTAAAATCAAAATTTTGAGATAATAAAGAGTAATTAACTCCAACTTTTTGAAAATTATCTTGATTATCTACTTCAACGCAACTGATAAAGGTCACATTATCTCTGTTGTAATTGTCTATTGTGTTTAAAGAATTACTTAAAAGATTATCTAACTTATTTGTAAAAGCAACTTGAAGATCATTTTCTAAAGTAGGATGATATACCTTAAGTTGAAGCAGATCATTATAAAAATTATTTCTTGAAAAAAATGAAAACAAACCATTTTCGTCAAAATTTATATAGTTAAAGTTGTCTTTAATAAATTGATGAAAAATATCTTCATAAAATAAACTATTGATATTTTTTGTATCATATTTACAGTCCAAAAAATATTTACATAGTAATATGTCTGTAAAAGGTGTTGATAAGGTTCTATTAAATTGAGGAACTACTTGTTGTGTATATATCTGTTCCATATTCAAAAATAATTTTTCAATTATTTTTAACCTTTTTGTATGACCTGAGTTACTCAAACAAACACAATGTAAAAGATGATTTTTCCTTTTTACAAACTCATCATTTAAAACATTTTTAACACTCATAAAAAGGGCTAAAAATGTTTTAAATTTTTGAAAAGGCTTATTACCTTGTAAATTTGCGTTAACCCAAATTTGTAATGACGATAAGTTATCAGATGTTGGCTTGGTGTTATTAACAAAATATAAAAAATCAAAAATTTCTTTATCATTTTGATTAACAGAATGGTATGGGCCTATTTGAGATAGACACTCTGGTGAAAATTTTAATAAAGAATTATTTTGTTCTTGAACTCCTTCTGAACAAAAAATTAAATTTGAGTTTGGTTTTTTAATAGCCAAACCTCCCAACATACACTCATCCCATTTGCAAAGAGTTCGCTTAATTGTACCATCTGAAAGTTTTACATCAATAAAACCTTTTGACATTTATATTAGAAAAGATTAAAGAAAAATTCATTTTATATAAATGAAGATTGCAAAATATTACCTTTAATAAGCGTTTATTTCAAAATATTGTCTAATTTTTAAACATGTCTGCAAAGGTTTAAAGACATACTATCTCTGACAAACATGCAGTTTTACAGTCAATGTCAAGAGGACAAAATCCTTTATGAAAAATATTTCAGCAAATACTCCATGCAAGGCCCTAAAACATTTTTTGAAATGGGTGCTTTAGATGGAGTTATGTACAGCAATACCAAGTTTTACGAAGATTCTTTAGGATGGTCAGGCGTCTTAGTCGAACCTAATCCTATAGCCTTCACTCAATTATGTGTAAGGAGACCGAGATGTGCTTTGATGAACGCCTTGGTAAGTAATGCGACATCTCCTGTTCCTTTCAGCGTTAGCGTTAACGTTCCTGCTGTTTGCAGTGTTAAATCAACTCAGCCTGCAGACTTTAACGATAAATACTACAAACACAGTCAAATGTTGCACCTCAACCTTGTCCCTGTCCGCTTAGATGAAGTGTTTGCAAGAAGTGGTGTTTCACGTTTTGATTTAGTCGTAATAGACGTGGAAGGTCACGAGCTTGAGGTGTTGTCCACTTGCACCTTTCAAGTCCCTTCTGTCTTGTGGTTGATTGAATTCTTAGACGATACAGTCAAAAACGAAGCCGTAAAAAAGATGATGGAAGATAACGGATTCAAATTTATGGAAAAAGTAGCACACAACGCTGTTTTTATTCACAAAGACTTCTTGCAATACTTTAACTAAGTCGCAAGACCTGCTTGCTCCGGCAAGCCTTAAAGACAAATAGATGTTTCAAAAATAATTAACCTTTACATAAAGGTTTAGATAGATCTACCGTTTATACGAGGTGTAAAAATAACTGTTTCTAAACCAAGATTTGGAAGAAGGTTTCGCAGAAACAGGTCTTTCTGTGACGCTCCGTCGTTCTTCAATGAAAGCGTTAACGCGTTTTTGAATCTCATCGTCGACAAAGGCTTGATCTGCCATATATACATGGACGTTGTTGTGCTTTTTTGGAACTGGAGAAACGGAAACACTTGAACGACATCCCATTCTCTTTTCTTTTACAAAAGATAATTCTTAAGTATTCTTTTTTACCTCTCGAGTGAGAGGTATAGGTCTGTACTGTATGGGAGTCGAACCCATTCATCTAACGAAATATTGGCCTTAACAATACGCCTTATCCGATCGGCCAACAGTACATTTAACCTATACACTATTAGATTTCTTTCCTTTAAACCTTTTTAAGGGTAAACATTTTGATTTCATCATTTTTCTTTCCAAAGATTAAAGGGAATATAAAAACATGGCTTTAACTTTAGCCTCGCTTTATTTCCAAAGCTCAAGGGATGGAGCGAGTTGGTGTCGCGACTAGACAATAAATGGAATGAATGAGTTCAAAAGAAGGAAGGAGCAAACAAAGAGGTTATAGTTTTTCTTCAAAAAGAGAAAGAAGATATTATCTTTATCCTTTTCTAAGTTTTACAAAAAAAAATAACACACAAAAAATGTGTGTGTTAAGAGAACTCCTTTTATAGACTTTTTCAAATTATTTTAGAAAAAGATAAAAGTAAACAAAAATAAGGCTTCGAAAGTAAGTCTTAAAAATTTGTTTTACAAACATTTTTTCAATGTTGAAAATATTTAGCAATATTGCTAAACTTTTATCAATGTTGCTAAATATTTTATCAATATTGCTAAACTTTTATCAATATTGCTAAATATTTTTTAGACTTAAATCAAATTAAAAAATTATAAACAGAATGTAAACAATTTTGTTAAAATTCCATTTACTAAAGCCTTTAAGGAGCGAGTTTGTCTCGTGACTTTAAGAAGAAATGAACTCATTTTAGCATTCTCTTATGTTGAAACGGGATAAAGTCTTTTCGACAGTGAAGAAACTATTTTCATCCTGTCTATTTTAAGAGGGAATATAAACCTAAATAAGAGTCTTTAATTATTTTCTAAACAAGTAAATGAAAAAGTTTTAGAAAATACTTTTTCTAAAAGAAAAAAATGACACACAAAAAATGTGTGTGTCAAGAAAGTCCTTTTGTAGAACTTTTACAATTATTTTAGTAAAAGAAAAGAAATAATAGAAAATAAGGCTTAAAAATCAAGCCTAAAATTTCTACAAAAGTACTCTAAAAAATTTTCATGAAAACTTTCTAGATTCTTAACAAAATTGTTAAATATTTAACAGAATTGTTAAAAAAAGTAACAGAATTGTTAAAAATTTAACAATATTGTTAAGAATCTATTTCTACTATTTATAACCTTAAATGTCGACCTATATAATAAAAAGATTATTCATTCATAGAAAGCGAAAAATGATTCTTTTCTCTTTTACTTTCCTATAGTAAAATGTCTTCCAACAAAGTTCAGTGTAATAAGTGTAAAAAATTTTTTAGTCAAACAAGGCTTAAACTTCACCAAGAAAAGTGTTTGGAAAAAGAAGAATTTAAATGTGAATACTGTGACCAGTTTTTTTGTTCAAAACAAAGTTTACTACGTCACTATACTGTTTGTAAACAAATGGAACTTAAAAAAGAAATTCAAGCCATTCAAACCATTAACAACCTTCAAGAAGAAGAAATCAATGAGTTGAGAAAAGAAATCATCTCCCTGAAAAAACTCCATCAAAAAGAGATATCTGATCAAAGGCTTGAATACGAGTTTAAAATCAACCATTTGGTTGAAAAACACCTCTGTTTTCAAGACCACGCCAAAGAAAAAGAAAAAATGTTCAGGGATCAAATACGTGTTCTCGAGTCAAGGCCTGCAACTGTCATCAACAACAGTCAAGTCAACAACAATTGCAACACCCAAATAAACCAACTTCTCTCCAACGTCAAGCCCATCAGCTGCACCGAACTTACAAACGAAATCAACCTCCTCGTCAACGGAGAAGATTTTCTACCTGACGATGAATACGCCCTTGCAAGCAAGCTATTCTATCGGTGTCTTAAAAATCAACTGGTTAAAAGCGACTCTTCCCGCAAAGTCGTCTTGTGGAAGGACGAAGACGACAAAACAATCAAAGATCCAAAAGCTATTGCTCTATCCTCAAAGATTTTAAGCTCAAGCAGACAAATTTTCTTCGATAAAAAACTTGTATTGGAAAATGACAGAAACTCACCCACTCTTAACCCCGAATTCAAGACCATCATAGATAAGTGGATTAGCCTTTGCAATCGCATCGTAGACAACTCCGAATTCAGCAAAAGAGCTTTCGGAAAGAAGTTGGCAGAACTAACTTACGACAAAGCCACTTTTGCTTCCTCTCAACAGGCTGAAGCTCTCCCCGATCCTCACATTGCTTTTTTCAGCAACCAACTATACCACTCCACTAGCTTTTTCTTCTTTATTAGCGGTGTCAGAGGCTTCGGTCATGCCCTAAAAACAAAGTTTGAAGATCATTGGTGCTTACCCAGCTCTGACGAAGATATAATGGAATTTAGACTTAGCAAACAAGATGACTATAAGCCTTTATCATTGGACAAGCTAAAAGAGTGTATCATAACGTGCTTAGACCAACCCGGATTTGAACAATTCGTCAACAAGTGCTTTGCCATCTACGACAAGGAAATTATCAGCCAATATAGAGACGATATCGACGACTCAGCCACCATGACAAGAGAAGCATGCCTCGAAATACTCAACGATACTTTGACCTCATTAAGAGATCCTGATGACTCTTGTTGGAACACCATATACAACATTCTCCTTTGCATTGAGTAATTTTTTAACCTTAACTATAAGGTTTAATTTCTTGAAATTTTACACAACGTATCTTCCCCACGGTTGTTCGCTTGCGTCGTCAACGAGTTGGTCTAAATCGTCTTTTGGGGTTCTTGTAGAGGTTCCTATTTTTTCCGTCAAGCCAAAGTCTATAAGCTTTAAAGTATCAAGGCCTAGCCACTTATTCATCCTCTCTTGCGTTCTACTTAACTCTTTTACAGTTGCAGCGCAGCCTTGCGATATGAATGGCAAAGGGTTGAGCTGTAACACACCTTCAAGAACTGTAAATAATACAAAGCTGTCATCAGCGTCAGAGTGTGAAAACTTTGAGTTAAAGACGAAATCGCCCCTACACCAGTCCAACACAACGTCGTAATTTTTTGCAGGGTCAAACATGAAGTTCTCAAGGTGGCTGTCTCCGTGAACCATTCCATTAGCGTGAAGCGTCGTCAAAAGGTTTGATGCTTGCGCTATACATCCTTTAATTAGTGGTATAACGTCTACGTATTCTCTGTAGGAGTTAAGCTTTAGACAAAAGTCAACAAGGTTCATGTTGATAGATGGCATGATAATGTAGCTCTTCTCGTCATCCTCACAACGAAAGGCTTCAATGACGGGCAAAGCGATGCCAAAAGATGCAACCTGTTGCTGCAAG
>Ga0214923_10009518_pt1 | contig 10107 bp, 10 predicted proteins | sample LL1510_MetaG_FD_177993 | JGI IMG/M metagenome (GOLD analysis project Ga0214923, IMG submission 177993) | Freshwater microbial communities from Lake Lanier, Atlanta, Georgia, United States - LL-1510 | ecosystem: Environmental > Aquatic > Freshwater > Lake | place: USA: Georgia | collected...
GGTGCGTTGGCGATCAGATTGCCTTGTTGAAACATCAATACATGGTCGGCTACTCGTTGCGCTTCGTCGAGTTCATGAGTCGCCATGATCACCGCACACCCATCGGCGGCAAGTTGCCGTACGATGCTTCGAATCGAGTCGCGACCAAAAATGTCGACACCTGAAGTGGGTTCGTCCAAAAAAGCAACCCGTGGTTTGGCGGCTAGAGCAAGCGCCAATGACAATCGTTGCTTTTCACCGCCTGAGAGTTTGCGCCAAGTTGTCTTCTTTTGTCTTGTTAGGTCGACTGCCTCGAGCAACTCGTTGGCAGTCATGCGGTTGTCATAAAGATTGCAGTAGTGGTCGACGACTTCACTCACGCGTGCACTCGGATAGACCCCACCGTCTTGCAACATCACGCCGATCTGCTTGTTTAGTTGGGTGCGATTCTTTTGTGGGTCAAGTCCAAGCACGCTGACATTGCCGCTCGTCGCCGTGCGCACGCCGCTGCAGACCTCGATCGTGCTTGTTTTGCCCGCGCCATTCGGGCCGATTACCACGGTTACCTCACCTGCCTTGGCATCGAACGAAATTTTGTTGACTGCACGCACCTGTTTGTAGTCAACGACAAGATCACGCACACTGATTGCGACTTTGTTTGACTGACTCGAGATATTCACCATCATTACAGTACGCAATTCACAGGACTTCGCCGACATCTAACGGCTAATCTGACTGTGTGATTGATGTCCGTCTTTTGCGATCAGAGCCAGATGCCGTGAAGGCGGCGATGGCTCGTCGCGCCAAACCGGCGTTGCTCGAAGAACTCGAGCATGCCCAACGACTTGACGCCAGATTGCGCGATATCACAGTCGAGCGCGACGCCAATCGGGCACAAATCAACAGCATTTCAAAAGATGTGGCGACTGCTCGGCGAGCAAAAGATGATGCAGGCGCCGAAAAACTCATGCAACACAGCCGTGAGTTGGGCGAATCTGAAAAAGTGTTGGCCAGCGAATTCGATCAGGTTGGTGCGGCACTGCGCGAGGTTTTGTTGCGCGTGCCGAACATTCCGCATGCGCAAGTTAGCGACGGCAACAACGACAAAGACAACAAAGTTGTCAAAGGCCCATTGCAGATGCCCTCGAAATTCGCCGACCATCAACGAGTGCCCCATTGGGAGACCGGCAAAGCTTTGGGCATTCTTGACAATGAACGGGCGACAAAAATTAGTGGCTCGATGTTCACCATGCAGCGTGGACTAGGCGCAACAATGGCGCGGGCATTATGTCAACTTGCACTCGACCGCAACGCCGATGCGTTCGAAGAGGTTCGTCCACCGAGTTTGGTTTTGACAAGCACGCTGACGGCAACTGGTCAGTTGCCGAAATTTGCCGACGACGCATTCTCGATCGAACGCGACGACCTGTGGTGCATACCTACTGCGGAGGTTCCGCTGACAAGTTTGCATGCGGGCGAAACGCTCAAAGCCGAAGAATTGCCGTTGCGCTACATGGCGCATACTTCGTGTTTTCGTCGTGAGGCGGGTTCGGCGGGCCGCGACACGCGTGGCATGTTGCGCACGCACGAGTTCGACAAAGTCGAAATTCTTGCGGTGACGACACCACAGCAAGCACCCGACATGCTCGTTGAACTGACCAATCGAGTAGAGGCGACGATTGCGTCGCTTGGCTTGCCGTATCGGGTGCTCGAGATTTGCACCGGCGACCTCGGTCAGTCGCATCATCGCAGTTTTGATGTCGAAGTTTATGCACCAGGTTGTGATCAGTGGCTTGAAGTCAGTTCGATCAGTTGGTTCAGCGACTATCAAGCGCGACGAGCAGATATTCGTTTCAAGAACGCCGGCGCGAAAGGCAGCGAAATCGCACACACCCTCAATGCGTCGGCACTTGCTGTGCCAAGAGTTTGGGCGGCGATTCTCGAGAACTGTCGTCAAGCTGATGGTTCGGTTGCGATACCCGAAGTATTGCAACCATATATGCGTGGTGCAAAAGTAATTTCAACTAGTTCTCAAGCCAAGTCATGAGTTTGCGCGATCGGCGCGTGCAATATGAGACCGCTGGTCTTGAGCGTACAGATCTAGATTCAGACCCGATTGCCCAATGGCACGCCTGGTATGAGCAAGCCGCAAGTGCTGGTGTCGCCGAACCAAATGCGATGACGATTGCAACTATCGACCAAAACTCGGCACCAGATTCTCGCGTAGTTTTGGCGCGTGCAGTTGACGCCAGAGGTTTTGTTTTTTATACAAATTACGAGTCGGCAAAGAGCCGTCAATTGGCTGTCAGCCCGGTTGCCAGTGCGGTGTTTGCGTGGCTCGATTTGCATCGTCAAGTGCGAGTGCGTGGCACGGTGCAAAAAATTTCAGACAGCGAGAGTGACGAGTACTTTGCATCACGACCCCGCGAGTCACAGATTGGCGCGTGGGCGTCACCACAATCGCAACCGATCGCCGACCGCACAATCATCGAGGCTCGGGTCGCCGAGTTTCGCGCCAAATTCGAAAATTCAGACGTGCCTCGACCGGCGAGTTGGGGTGGTTGGTGTTTGGTGCCGTCATCAATCGAGTTTTGGCAGGGGCGACCGAGTCGACTGCACGATCGGTTTGTTTACGATTTGAATCACGCCACCAAACAGTGGCAGATTCAACGCCTCGCGCCGTAAATATTTATTTGGTAAGCGGCCAGTTTTTCGCTGTGGTAACCAATGCTTCAATTAATGATTCTGTATGTGGTGTGAGACCATCGCCTTGCCAGTCTTTCCAGAATCTACCCACACCGCGCACTCGAGGCGGCAGTTCGACTTGTACGCCACCAAGGCGAGGCAAATTGACCGGGTTGTCGTCATGCAGGCCGCGCAAATCAACCGGAATCGTCTCGAGATCGTCGCAAATTTCATAACTCGGTAGCGCTTGTTTGAGATGCGTCGACAAGTGACCGGCGAGATGTCGGTTTCTACCGCCGAGCAGCAAAGAAGTGAAAAAACCATCCCGACCAAAGCCGTGAACTGTAATTACGACATCGACATGGTCGATAAAACTTTTTAACGAGTTCGAAAACTTTGGCGAAACTTCGTGGGACGGCACGTGCCACTTGAGGCCACGAGGTTGATGCACACCATAATAAGAGGCGCCAGATTTCTCGGCGGCACTCTGGGCGATTACATCGGTGAGGTGCTCGAGCCCACCACCGTGATAGGCCATGAACCCAAATTTGTTGCGTAACTCGACAACCTCTTGCACTTCTGGATGCGCCAACAACTTGGCGAACATCATGACGGCGACCTCGTCTTGCGTCTAGTCGAGATTATCGCTACGACCAAAACGATTGTCAGCACAACCGCCAAGCGATATGCGCCTTGTTGTTGCAAAAATGAGGCGACTCTTGTTTGACCGCGTTCAATGCGCGCGACAAAACTCGCCGAGCGTTTTTCGCTGATCGCCGCATACCAATAAAACAACAAGTAGACGCCGGTCAGGGTCACCAAAATCGCGCCGAGCCGTTGGATTATTTGTAGTCGATTCTTGATGATCGTGACGATGCCGGTCTTGGCAAATGCCAAACTCACGGTCAGTGCCGCGACCAACATCGCCATGCCTGCGCCATAAAGCAAGATGCTGACGACACCTGAAACAAAACCGTTGAGCGCGATCGAACCAAAAACCGCGGTTGTAAGAAAACCAATTGTGCAACCAATTGATGCAATCGCATAGGCGACGCCATAAATAATGGTTGCACGAAATGTTTTTGTTTGTGCACCGCCCATTTGTGGTGTGGCGAATTTCGGCGTCCAGCCGGTCAACATGCGTGCGCCGCCGACGACAAGAATCAAACCGATCGCGAGCGATGCGTATTTGGCGTTCAGCTCAAACCATTGGGTGAACAAACGTGAGATCACACCGATGACAAAGAAAACGCCGAGAAAGCCGATCGAGATTCCTGAACTGACGACGAGCGCGCGTCGAAGTCGTTCGCTGCTCGGCAGATTTTCTTCTTCTTTGGTGCCCAAAAAGAAAATCAAATATGTCGGCAGCAAAACAAAACCGCAAGGGTTGACGGCCGCCAGAACGCCCAAAATGAACGAATAGGCAAAGTTGCCTTCAAGAGCGATAATCACTTCAACAACTCTTTCACGAGTTCGTCGAGTTTTTCTGCACTGATTTCGCCGGCAACTTGACCGATTACTTGGCCCTGCGCGCTAACGGCCAAAGTCATGGGTGCGGTTGCGATGCCGAGGGTCGTGATGAATTGTCCGTTCGTATCGAGCAGAAGATCAAATTTGACGCCATAAGTGTCGGCGAATTCTTTGGCGACGTTTGCCGAGTCTTTGATGTTGATGCCGACAAAGCGCACCTTGTTTAAATATCGGTCTGCAGCGCTGGCAAGCACTGGCATTTCACGGCGACAAGGTTCGCAGGTCGAATACCAAACATTGACGATCATCGGTTTGCCGAAGAGATTTGAAATCGAGATGGTTTCGCCATTCGTGCTGGTAAGTGCGAGATCTGGCAACTTTTGGCCAATCAACCTACTGTTTGTTGCGATTTCGCCCGCAGTCAGATCTACAGAATTTGTCAATTCGTAACTTGGCGTCTCGGTGTCGTTGGTTGCCCGCGCGACGATGAATGCTGAAAAAAGAACTGCAAAAATTATTAGTGCTTGTTTAGCAAGTCGCGTTCTGGCAGGCACGAAAGCAGACTACCGACTGCTTTTGGCACCCACCAGAACGCGCATGTTTAGCGCAGTTAAGCAACCCAGTGCTCGGGGAGAGGCACCTCGGTGATTGTTAACACCGCATCAGACTTAGTTACGGGTCGACCGCGAGGTCGCTTGGTCGTGCGAATTCGACCTTCTTCGATTAGTTCGCCGCCCCAGACGCCCCAAGGTTCACTTCGTGCAAGTGCGCCCGCTAGGCATTCAGCCTTGCTGGTGCATCGTGCACAGATCGCTTTGGCGCGTGCCATGTCGACGAATTCTTCAGAAAAGAAAAGATACGACAGCGTTCCGTTGCCGTCGTTGCAACGCATCGCTGACAACACGAATTCAGGGTTGTCGTCGATTGCCAGTTTAAAGTTTTCGCTCGCCTGGTAATCGGTGATTTGTGTGTCTAACAGTGTCATCTTTCTTCCTTTCGTTTGTCGTTGCTGGTTGGTTGTTGGTTGTTTAGCCAATTTGGCTTCACGCCGGAAAAACAAAAAGACCGCCGGGTTTTCACCCGACGGTCTCGTGGATCTCTCCGACGTGAAATCTATTTACGTCGTAAGCCCCTCGAGATGTCGGGCCAATGGTTTGGTCGAATAATCAACGAAACTTTTCGTCGTGCCAAACCAGCGTGACTTGCTTGATTTGGTGGCGAAATTGATAAATTTCGCCGCGCACGATTTGAACGCGCGCGCATTGATGACGCGGACGTTGAGCGCATAGCCGCTGGCTAGTGCCGATGGATTCAAAATCGTGGTGAACATGAAACATCTATGCAACCATGTTTGTCGGGCGATTCCAAGTGATTTAATTTTGGCTTCTTTGACAAGCCCCTATAAAGCCATTTGAGCCAATACTGGCTAGGGTTTCAGCATGACCGTCAGCATCAACGGGGGCAACTCTAAATACGGTTCGCCGAGCCCACTACCCGAAGCGGGACGCAAATTTTCGACTACCCGTAAAGTGCGCCTCGGTGACGTGACGCCAAAAGGTCGCTTGCGATTAGACGCCGTTGCCAGGTATTTGCAAGATGTCGCCACCGACGATTCACTCGATGGGGGCTACGACGAACCGCACGCGTGGGTGGTGCGTCGCACCCAGATGTGGGTGACGAGTTTTCCAAAATATTTAGACCAAGTCGAACTGACCACCTGGTGCGGTGCGCTTGGTTCGCACTGGGCAGAACGTCGCACGCAAATCAAATGTAATGGCGCCGTTGCTATTGAATGCGCCGCGTTATGGGTGCACGTCGATTTCAAGACGATGAAGCCCGTCGCACTCACACCAGAGTTGACGAAATTGCTCGAAACAGCAACCAATGGCCGAAAAATTTCGTCGCGACTAGAAATTGGCAGATCTCTGCCCGAACTGACGAGCCACAACGCAATTTCGCAAGATTGGCCGATTCGTTTTAGCGACATGGATGCAGTTGGTCACCTCAACAACGCCGCATATTGGGAAGTTCTCGAAGAGTATCTTGGCGCCAATTCTGGTCAACGAGCACCGTTGCTGGCGACAGTCGAGCACCACGGCGCAATCGACCCCGGCGAGAAAGTGCGTGTCGTTACCCAAAAATTTGAAGACCGAGTAGCTTTGCGACATGTGCTTAGCGACAACTCGGTCGCTGCGGTCACCGAACTTATTTTGGGGTGATTGTTTTTTCGATAAATATTTTTTCGCGATAAAACTTCAATTCGCGAATGCTTTCGCGCACGTCGTCTAAGGCGCGATGTGCGCCACTTTTTGTCGGTCGCGAAATCTCGATACCTGGATACCAACGTTTTACTAGTTCTTTGATTGTCGAAACATCGACGCTGCGGTAGTGCAAAAAGTTTTCAATTTCTGGCAGATATTTCGCCAAGAACCTGCGGTCGGTGCCGATTGAATTTCCGCACAGCGGAATGGTTCGTGGTTCGGCGATGTGTTGTTTGATGAATTCAATCGTCGCTGTGCCGGCTTGTTCAAGAGTCACAGTTGACGCGCGAATCGCCGTCAGCAAACCCGATGTCGTGTGCATCTCGACGACGAAAGGGTCCATCTTGGCGAGCACGGCCTCTGGCTGATTGATCACTAAATCTGGCCCTTCGGCAACAATGTTTAACTCATCGTCGGTGATCAACGTGGCGATTTCGACGATTACCTCGGTCGCGGGGTCGAGCCCGGTCATCTCAAGATCCATCCACACAAGCACGCCAAGCAATCTATTAGTTTTCGACCCCGACACTGCATTTTGGTGCGAACTCGGCGCTGGGTCTAGTTGGCTCTATCGTCTTAGGCGTGACAAATTCAAATGTCGGCAACACGCCACGCCAGCCGACGATCGTGCCCGTCAAACGGCTCGATCAAGATTTGCCGTTGCCCGCACCTGCGCATGCGGGCGATGCTGGCATTGATTTGCATGCACGCGTCGATGCGTTGTTGCCGGCGCGTGGTGGGCGAGTGTTGGTGGCGACGGGCATTGCCGTGGCGATACCAGTTGGTTTTTTCGGACAAGTTGTGCCGCGCAGTGGGCTCGCATTGAAACATGGCATTTCACTTGTCAATACGCCGGGCATCATCGACAGTGGCTATCGCGGTGAATTGCAGGTGATCATGATCAACACAGACCCCACTAATGATTATCAAGTGAGGCGCGGCGATCGCATCGCACAGTTGATAATTCAAGAAGTGGTGGCGACGAGTTGGCACGTTGTCGACGAACTCGACGGTGACGATCGCGGTGGTGGCTTTGGCCACTCGGGCCGTTGACCAAATTCTTATTTGTTGGCGAGTCGTTGTACGAGAATTTTTCGTTCGTGAAGGTCTTTTATTTGATCTGGCGATAGCGCAAGAAGTTCTTTGAAGACTTCGGCGTTGTCTTCGCCACGATATTTGACCGTACCGCGCGTTGAAGTGTCAGAACCCGAAAATCGCCAGGGGGAGTTTGGCAGTTTTACGGTTGATGTTCCGCGGTCATCAACTTCGACGAATGCATTGCGTTCTTTTGCCCATTGTGTTTCGGCAACCTCGGTCACCGAGCGCAGTCGACCCATTGCCAATTTATTTTCGGCGAGTCTTTTTTCGAGTTCGTCGACCGTGTCGATTGTCGACGCCCAAGTCTTGATTAGTTGTATCAGCGCATCAAGATTGGCAACGCGCAACGCGACGGTTGAGAATCTCGGGTCGTCAAGCAGTTCTGGTTGCTGCATCGCCGCGACGAAAAAGTCGAACGTGCCGCGCTCGGCCGGGTGACCGCTGACGACCGAAGTTACGCCGTCGCTTGTTGTCAGTACGGCATAATCTTCGGGGCGAAACGAGCGAATTGAATCGGGCGAGACAGGTTGATCCCACAAGTCGTCGTGGGCATGTTCGTTGACATAGAGCAACGTCTGTGCCATCGACAGATCGATGTATTGGCCTTCGCCAGTTCGTTCGCGGGCAAACAGCGCCGCCAAAATCGCGCTCGCGCATTCGATTGCCGTGTAGACATCGGCGTGGCTAAACGGGTCGTTGGCGTAGTCGCCACCACGAGCGTCACCTTGGCGCTTTGTTAAACCCATTTCGGCGTTGATGACCGGGGCAAACGCGCGACGGTCGACCCATGGGCCAGTGTTGCCATAACCGGTGATCGATGCATAGACCAGTTGTGCATTTTTTGCGCGCAAAGTTTTTTGATCGAGACCAAGTCGTTGCATCACACCTGGTCGAAAGTTTTCGATCACGACATCGCATTTTTCGACCAATTGTTTGATCAACTCAACCGCCTCGGGTTTGGTCAAATCGAGAGAGATATTTCGTTTGCCCACATTTTGCTGAATGAAATATGTCGAATTCGAGTTGATGCGCGGGCTCGAAAATCTAGTCAGGTCTCCCGTTGGTTGTTCGACTTTGATGACATCGGCACCAAGGTCGCAAAGCATTCGTGTTGCATGCGGACCAGAAAGCACTCGCGTAAAGTCGAGAACTCGAACCCCTTCAAGTGGGCGCATCGTTTAGTTCAGCGTTACGCCGAGTGTGCGCAATGCCAGCGATGCATAAAGCGCCACGCCGTGAGCCATCGCCGATTCTTCGAACATCACACGATTCGAATGGTTCGGTGCGGCAGTTGCCGGGTTTACGCCCTCTGGTGTGCCACCAAGAAACACCATCGCCCCCGGAATTTTGTTGAGAACATAACTGAAGTCTTCGGCGCCCATCACCGGCGAGGGCATGCGCACGGCTTTGCCTTCGCCGAGAATCGACTCGGCAACTTCGAGTGCAAAGTCGGTGCTTGGTGCATCGTTGACCGTCACGGGGTAGCCGATTCTTATTTCGACCACGGCTTGCATTTCGTATGCGGCGGCGATGCCTTCGGCAACCCGGCGAATCGAATCGTGCACCTTGTTGCGGGTCTTTTCGCTCACCGCACGAATTGTCCCTTCGATGAGCGCCGATTCAGGGATGACATTCGTCGTTGTGCCCGCGACAAGTTTCGTGATCGTCACAACCGCCGGATCAAAAGTTTCGATTCGACGCGTGATCATCATCTGCAATGCCTGCACAATTTCGCACGCCACCGGAATCGGGTCAAGAGTTCGAAACGGCTCTGATGCGTGGCCACCCTTGCCCGTGATCTTTATCGATACAACATCGCTTGACGCCATCAACGGGCCGCTGCGAGTGCCGACGATGCCTGCGGGCAACGAAGATGTGATGTGCAACGCGTATGCCGCAGTTATGGGCGATTCGCTGCCGTCTTTATGTTTGGCGACATCGAGCAAACCTTCGTCGAGCATGAATTTTGCGCCGTGATAACCCTCTTCGCCAGGCTGAAACATAAACAACACGCGACCGGGTATTTCGCCGCGGCGATCGCTGAGCAGTTTGGCGGCGCTAACCAACATTGACGTGTGCGTGTCGTGACCACAGGCGTGCATACAGCCGTCCGTCTGCGATGCAAAGTCGAGGCCCGTGTCTTCGGGCATCGGCAATGCATCCATATCGCCGCGCAACATCACGGTTGGGCCGGGCTTGTCGCCGGTCAACATCGCGGCGATGCCGCTTGTTGTTTCATGAAGTTTGATGTCGAGCGGCAAGCCTTCAAGCGCAGTCAAAACTTGCTCGCGAGTTTTTGGCAGCGTGTTGCCGATCTCGGGCCACTTGTGCAGATCGCGTCGCAAGGCGACCGTGGTTTTCATCAGACCGCCAACTTCGTCTTTCAACGAGGCTGCTGCACCATGTTTTTCTTGAGCCGCCGAGACGGGTTTGTTTGACATCGCTTTTGCCATGCCTCAAGCGTACGCTCGGCGATGGCTCGGCTCTCACTCGGCGTACGTTCAGTTCACGCTTGACAAAAACTTAGCCCGACACGACACCATTATCCGATATCGCCCTAATTGCCGTTGGCTGTCGTGTGTATATTGATTCGTATGTTGACAGTCGAATTCAC
>Ga0214923_10009519_pt1 | contig 10107 bp, 8 predicted proteins | sample LL1510_MetaG_FD_177993 | JGI IMG/M metagenome (GOLD analysis project Ga0214923, IMG submission 177993) | Freshwater microbial communities from Lake Lanier, Atlanta, Georgia, United States - LL-1510 | ecosystem: Environmental > Aquatic > Freshwater > Lake | place: USA: Georgia | collected 2015-10-15
ACAAGCAGGTGTGCCTCCCCGGCACGCTGGGGTACAATGGCCTTGTCACTTGCAACCGGCAAACCGACTGCAACTCCTGCAGTGACAACACCGGTAGTAACTCTACAATGGGGCCATTAGAGTGTGTCACGGTCAACAACAGCAACAACCAAATTGTAGACCCCAGTAGCAACCAGTTAAACCCACCTGCCACTGTGCACTTGTACCGCAAAGCCGACGGCCTTTGCAGCGGCAGAGGAACTCAAAAGTCATGTGGAGACTTGGAAGCGCCCAACAACTGCACAGACTACTGGTGTGATTGTGGCACCGAGTACACTAGCGCCAACAATGATCCCACCAACTGTGACGTCCAAGTTTTAAGCATCACTCAACCCGGGTCTTACTGCTTGCCGGCCTACACCAACACTTGCAACCCGTACACTTCTAATACTATTTTGTCCAACACCGGCAACGGCTCCCAGTGGCTCTGTGAATGCAAGTACCCCAACCTTGGACTTTTTGTTCAAAACGCAGAAGGTTCAGACTGTGACGTTCCCATTGCCTGTAGCGCCCAAGAGCCACAAATAGTGGATGGAAACATTGTCAAAACACTGGCGTACAAAAGCACAGAAGGTAGCTGCAAAACAGTGCCCGGTAGCAAACTAACAGACTGGAGCTTCTGTGACTTGTACCCCAATCTGGTTGCGTCTGCTGATGAAACTGCTACTGTGCCGTGCACGGTACCCACTGTTGTTAACTCTGTGCCTATAGACAACATTCACTCCTACAATACTTATAATATATCTCCTTTGGCAGACCCCAAGTGTGTTGTGCCGCAGTTTAGCAACACGTGCACCGTTCAAGTAGCGCTAGATCAAGGCAGCGCTCTAGCCACATTAGTCATGCGCGGCAGCGGCAACATAAATGATCCAGCTCAACAACGCATTTGGCCGCCGTACCCAGAACTGTTGCCTATAGGTTTGCAGCGCTGTCCAAACGGGTGGACGGGAGACGGCACCCCCAGTAATCCTTGCACAGACGGCAAAGGGTTTAAACTTACCTACTTGGACAACCAGGGGCAGTGGAATGGTTTATATCGTAGCTTACAAGACTTGAGAAACGTGGGGTACAACAATCCCAGTGCATCACCGTGCACAACAGACTGTCCATCTGGCAGTGCATGCACTCCGGCAGGCATTTGCGCTCCAGTGTGCCCCTGTCCCAGCGGCATTCCTTGCGTTAATGGAGTTTGCAACGCAGTGACCGACGGCAACTGTGTCAACGGAGTGGGCATCCCCGGCACACTGGGTGCCATACCATGGGACACTGTAAACATTGGTTGCACCGGCCCGCCAGAGTGTATTGAAGCTCCAGTGACTTTACAACAAATTAGTCGCTCCTTAAGCACACCCAGCAACATTTACCCCTTTGATGCTAACCTTGGAAACACGGCATGCAGCTCCACACCTGCTCCTGTTTGCACCTGCCCCATTGCTGTTCAAAAAACCAGTTGTAAAACCGACAGCATCTGTGGCACTGGTGGTAGTTGTGACATTTCTACCGTATTCCCCACTGTCTCATGTTCAAAGGATGCCCAGTGTAACACTCAGCAAGGACAATTTTGTGATACCACCATTGGCCTTTGTGTGTCAGGTCTGTGTACTTGCAACGTAGACGCCACTGGGTACCAGTGCACGGACGCGTCGTCTCCATGCAGCTCTGCAACTGGGTTACAGCGCCGTCCTTACAACGGCTTGTTAGATGGACCTATTGTAGATGACAACAACCAGCAACTAGGAGGAACGTGCTCTTGTAGTGGCTACTCCACGGATGCCATGGGCAACAAAGTGCCGCTGGTGTCTGCCGCGTTGTTAAACTCTGACCCTACGCTGCAGTGGGCCTGTGTCCCTGACCCGTGTTACACGTCAGGCACTCAGAGCTATTTTAATCCAGAAACCAAACGCTGTGTGTGCGGCGCCGATGCAAGTGGAGCAACGTACTACTCTTGGAACACCAACAATGGCGTTCCTACTTGTCAAAGAGACACTTGCAACAACAACGGCTTTAATTCACCTATTCAAAGGGCGTGTTCTTCTAATTTAGACTGCTCCATCAATCCTGTTACCTGTGACCCTAAAAATCCCTCTTCTGACTGCACCAAGGAGGGCGTAACGTGCAGCGCCAACAAATGTTACATGTTATCTAGCACCACTTGTGACCCAAATGCAGGCACCACTCAGTGTGGCGGAGTAGAAGCAGCCAACGGGGGTAAAGCCATTCAATGTTTGCAAGCCAATGACGGCAATTATTATTGCGCAGTGCAAGACCCCACCCGTCCCAGTTGCAACCAACCTTCAGACTGCAACATGGGCATTTGTGACACTAAAACGGGGCTCTGCACGGGTGGGTGTGTGTGTAGCGGTAACACCGATCCTTATTTTACGGACGCCAATCCGTTGCACTCCTCCTGTACCAACCCCTGCACATTTGACCCCTGTGGTGCAAATGGTGTGTGTGTGGCTAACTCAGACGGCACGTACAAGTGCAACTGCCTGAACGGCTATTCTGGAGACAGCTGTGAAATACGCAACTGCAAATCTTATTTTTCAGACTGTGTGCATGACGCCGAGTGCTGTAGTGACCAGTGCAACTACTTTTTCTTGCAGGGGTACAAGTGTGATGTTCCAACAGACCCCAACAGTTAGCCACAATAAATCTAGTGAGCCACAATAAATCTAGCGTTTATATTAAAAAAAACAACATGCCTGATTTTGACTTGAACCTTAGTGACTTTAGAGCGTCCGAGATTACAGACACTCTAGGAAATATAAGTCAAATGGCAAAAGAAGAAAGAGCCGCGGCTTTAGAAGCACTCAACGCCAAAATTGGTTATGACAGTGGGGGTCCCTTTAAAGTGGACGCAGACGGTGACATCACTCTTAACGGCAACAAAGTAGATCTTGAATCGTTGGACCGAGAGACTTTGAACAGTGAGTTAAGTTCCGGCATTGAAAGCCAAGAACAGCTTGATTCTATCTCAAGCCGTATGAACGATCCTGCGCGCCTTAACCCCACACCGGAGCAAGTGCAAGTGGCTGAAGAAAAGGCGGTAGAAACAAAGCAAAGTGAAAACTTGGAAAAAACATATAACTCTGACGGTGTTCCTAGTACAGACGCTGAAAAAGAGTCAGCTTATACCAGTTTAAAAAACAAACTTAAAAACACGAATCCCTCTTTTTGGTCAAAACTACTTAAATATACTATTATTGGGGCACTAAGTTATGCCAGTTTGAGTGCTATTGCTTCAGCCCAAAGTGGGTGTTTTGCGTCTTTTGGATCTCTTGAACCCCAAAAAATTTATTCAGGCTCTGACAACACAGACTGTGTGTTTTTACAGAACGGGACGTTCAACAATGCTCCTCAACAAGTGTACACGGGTTGTCAATCAGCATGCGGCACGTTGATTGCCAACTCTAGTGTGCCTCCTAATACAACAACCGATTTTTCAACTTTTTCTAATACCTCTTGCAACTGTCAAGTGAATGGCACTTTGCAAAATCCCAACGTAACTTTGGCGTACAAAAAGGTGTCACCTTGGGATGTGTTTGGAAACATTATTAACGCGGTGGGTGGGTTTATTAGCACCCTGGCTAACGGGGCGCTTCAACTAGTCAATGGCCTTGAAAACCTTATTTCAGCTCTACCCAAAATTTTGATGTGGGTGGGCATTGCTGCTGCCATTGTGGCGGTGCTTGTTGGTATCGGGTTTTTGGCTAAAAAGTTAAGCGACAAAAAGAAACAAAAACAATTGTCTGGTGGTGGTGGTAAAAAACACTTTAAGCATTGGCGGCATCAAATGAAACAAATTCAAAAAAGGACGCCACTGTCTCATTTAAATGCATCTAATGTGTTTTATTGATTTATTAATTTATTGATTAGTAGGGGCAGGTGGCACTGGAGGCAAGAGCAGGCCTTTGGGGCAGCCGGCGTCATTGTAAGTGTGCGTGTTGCGCTCCCCGCAGCCCCTAACTACAAACGTTTTTGGGGCAATTTCAAACACGCGGGCGCACTTGGACTTTTGTGGTTTGCGGAGTTCCCAAGGGCCGTGAGCAAAAGTGCAATTGGCGTTCAGGCACTTTTTGGACTTCCAGTATTTGCATAGGGTTGTCTTGTACACGAAGCAGTCCTCCAAGTTGTGTCCAGGTTCTCCGCACTTGGTGCAAAAACGCTCATACAAAACTAAATACTTGTAGTCTGACACGGCTTGATCAAACGTACTCATTTTCTTCTTTGTTTGTTTGAAGCAAATCAAAAATAAACTATAGTCTTTACGTTTATTAAACGCTCCACTTCACGCCAACCCGCGTTTAGCTAAATTTTGGGCAAACCGAATTTTTTGTGTCAATTAAAATATAAAACATGACGCCATTGGACACTGCTTATCCGCAGCACCTAAACATGCCTCCAGCTTCAGAGATGGGGTACCCTATGAAGCCGCAGCAGCCAAACGTCCAATTTGGCCACATGCCTCATACGGACCACATGCTCCGTGGCGCACCTCCCACCGGAGCCATGTCTCTCAACGGCCCCAATGTTGAACACCATGAACGCCAGGCGCCGCAGTATGACTACTCCTCCCCACAACCAACAATGCAGCACCCTCAAATGCAACAACAAATGCAGCAACAACACATGCAGCAACAGCATCCTCAAATGCAACAACAACACATGCAGCAACAGCATCCTCAAATGCAACAACAACACATGCAGCAGCAGCATCCTCAAATGCAGCAACAAATGCAGCAACAGCAGCAGCATCCTCAAATGCAGCAGCAACAACAACACATGCATCAGCATCCTCAAATGCAGCATCAACAACAACACATGCAACAGCAAAACAACTTTAACAACAGAAACTTGCGGCAGCAACAGCGTTTAACTCAACAAACCGGACCCGCGCCAGTGGCAGCAGAGGTCATTACCAAAACCAAAACAGGCATGTCCACCAACAAAATTTTGCTTGTTGTTCTGGTGTCTTTGATTTTTGTAGGCCTGGGGGTGGGCATTGTAGTCATCTGCAAAAAAAACAAGAAACCAGCCTTTGAAGCAGCCGACACTTCCGGCGCTGTGTTTAAGCCGTCCTTGTTTTAAAATTGTATGTGATTAATAAACAACCAAAATGGACTATACTCCTTTTATTTTTCCTACTTGTGAGTGGGCCTCTGCGCCCCAAGTGGAGCCCAGTGCCCCCATTAAACCCCAAAACACGCCTTACATCTTACCTCCTTACTTGCCTCCAGAAAGAGTGGTATGTGACCCAAGCGGCAGGTACGGCTGTGCCCTGGAAGCCCCGTCCCTCCAAAACTCGGAGCTCCTCAATGACGGCTGGCCAGCAGCGGTGTTGCCACAGATTTACAGCCGTGGCAATCCCGGGCCCTGGCAAAGAGTGGGCTACGTTGTCTCGGTCCATGAACCCGTCAAAGACAAAACCATGGCTCTGTTTGCACGCAAGCTGGACTACCGAGGCAACCGTTATGACTACCGTGTGACAGACACCAACAGTGTTGCCATTGATGTAGCCCACAACGTGCGCTGGTTAGACAATGGCGCCCGTGTTCACGTGGACGGCAGGGAACACCCATACCATGTTAAAATATACTCTGAGTTCAGGTAAACTTTATTGCTGAGATGTCCGAAAATCTCGGTCCAAGTTTTGCAAAAAGAAGCGCACAATCTTTTTGAAAGTGCGGTCTTCCACCGAGTTGGCTTGAAGCTTATGCGGTTGCCCGTGAATGTCAAAGTACATGACAGTGGGCACTGTTTTAATGGGAACCCCCACATCACCATGCGCAGAAACGTTAACTGCTACGGCATGAATGCTACTCAAGTTCTTGCACAGCTCTGCAATTTCCAAAAACACGGGTTGAAACTCTTGGCAGAAAGGACACCCAGGTTGGTAGTAATACACCAAGGTAGCATGAAAAGGCTGAGGAGCCACAGTAAAAGATTGAATAGACATTTTAATATTAAAAGAGGATTTTTATTCATCTACTCCTGAAATCATGGGAGACACCACTACCTTAATGTCACTTTGATCATCCCCCAAAGAATACTTGATGATCAGCGGACTGTTTTGTGATAAAGACATGTGAATAGTGTCTCGCTCCATGTTGCGCAACACACAATTCATGTACTCACAGGAAAACTTGTGGTCAAACACCACGTCTGCATGCTCCTTGCCTTCAAACGTTCCAGCAGTACCATCTGTCACTGCACGGATGCAATAAGACTCTGAAACATTGCCTTTGGTTTCCACCGTATCCCTTTTGATGACACAGTAAAACTCGTACTTGATGGAGCCGTCAGTAGAGTCCGAGTCCAAAACCAAACACATGTGCTCCATGCCGTTGTGCTCCCACTTATTGACCAATATTTGCACATGATTAGCTCCCAAGTCTTTGCTAGTTTTGCAAAAGGACTTCATGGTCAACACACATAGATCTACGCCAATAGCAGACTCAATGTTTTTGATGTTGTGACTTTTGTCCACGTCCGCTAAAGTGTGCAGCGTGTACGTCTGGGAGCGGGAGCCCACTTCATCCACCTGCCGCAACACAATGTCGTCCGAGTCCACCTCACGGTACATTTCAAGGATGTTGTTAACGTCCAGCTCGTCCAGCATGCGCTTCAGCTTGTCAGTTTTTAGCTTGAATTTTTGAGTTTCCAAGTTGAGAGAGGAGGAGCACTGAATGCCTTGAGAGTACGAAGCAATAATCAGACACACGTGAGAGGAGTGCAAAGACTCAATCAAGAGTCCCTCAAACTCGTCTGACTTGATGAGCTGAATGTTGGCTTCACAGAGCACGCCAGCCACAATCTTGATCATGTTTTTAAACGTGCTGGGTGTGGGAAACACAATCTTCCACAACATGTTTTTTACATGAGTGCCCTTTTTGGTCACAGGCCCCTCTTGCTTGCTCTCACCTCCTCCCACGGCTCCTACGGCTCCTACGGCTCCGGCTTTACGTTTGGACATTTGTTGAAGAATGAAAATAAAAAAGAAAATGTTATAGACAAAAATGAATAATTGGTATGTGGCTCCCAACAACCCGCATGCTCTAACCACTGTAGAACTGTTTTTGCGCAGCTACGAACAAGTGCAACTGGAGGGGGAAAGTCAAATGCACGCGGTGTTTATCAACTCCCCACAGGCACAGGGGAACTTTGAAGAGTCCCTGTTAGAGTGGTACACCCCTAGTACGCTTTCTCTACTTACATGTGACATTAGAAAGGATTTGGATCCGGCGCGTGACTCCCAAGAAATAGACTTTATTGTAAAAATACGCAGCACCTTTATAGCTTATGTACGAAACGTTATAAGCTTTCGGAACTTGGACCGCAATCAAGCCATTCAATTTTTTTTAATGATGTACAGATATCATATTTTATTAACCATGCCCCAGTACGGTCTTGTTAACATACGAAAGAGTGTTTTACGGAAGCTATTAGATTTTTTGAATAGTGACGGCGTCTTGCCGCTGTTTTTACTTTTTTGTGACTTGTATCCGGGCTACGTGACGGAGCAATACTATCCGTTGGTCAAAAACCCCGGCAGGGAGCTTGTCAACTCCCAGCTGCAACTCATTCAGCAAGATACCATACTGTCAACCCTGCTTCAAAAACACCAAGACAAATGGAGACGCTACCTGTTGCCGCAAATTGAGCCTTAATAAAACCCTAGAGTAGCCGTAAATGAAGCACCATTGGCTGGATTTGGGGGATCATAATTGTTTACAGACAACGTTGCATAATAAAAGTCACCTTTTGCAAAATCAATAGATTTGTTTTGATCCACAAGTGATTGATAAGTTGTTGGAACAGGAGGAGTAGTAGCTGTTAGCACTGAAGTGTACACGCTAACTCCATTTTTGTAAATAGTAAAAGTCATTGTCTGATTTACGTTATCAAACTTTGGAGTAAAGTACAGAGTTGAAATAAACATGATACAGTTTTGAGGAATAACAATGTTATAACTTATATTATTTGATAGTTGATTCACAGCACTTGTTCCAACAACAAGATAATACGTTGTGTTTTTACTAAAATTTCCATAGCAGCCAAAGGTTGTGGTGCTAGACTCGGTCACAACTGAAAAACTGTTTCCATTAGCTCTGTTGTACTGTAAATCCGTAAATCCCAAAAGAATAGTACTAGTGTTTGTAGAAGGAGTGGCTGTGGTGTATCTATTGATGTCTGCATACACCGCACCTGGATTGGTAGAAAACCCCCCAACAGTTGAAGTTTTAATGGACACATTAGCATCTTGTACACTTGTTTCCACACCAATAATGTTTGTACCTGAGCCCCTTGCCCACACCACCATGTCTCTCACACTAAAATAGTTGGCGCCTGAAATTAAAATGCCCCGCACTCTACCTGTAACAGGCGGGCCAGCGCTATAAACACTATTACCAATTACGTTAATTGAAGTGCGCTGAATTGCATTGACTGCTGTATAACCCAAGTCAGACGTGCCATCACTTAAAACGCCAATAACGTCCGTGGTTGGAGCAGCAGCAAAGTTTTGAACCGTCCAAACTGAATTTCTCATCTTTGTGGTGATTGAAGTCCCAGAAGGAAACCGAATCCCTACTAGCGTATAATTGCCTGTACAGTTTAACTTGGCCGTAAAGTTTTCTAAGCGGCAGTTGGACCCCACCGTAATTAAAGTGGTGTCTGCCGTCACATTATTTTTTTGAATCACAACACACTGAGTACCCGTGCCTGTCATAGACACTCCGTCTGGAATAACCAAAGTCTCATTGTAGGTTCCCGCATTTACAATCACGTTTTCACCCGACACAGCTTTTAACAGCGCCGCAGAAATGGTTTTAAAAGGAAAGGAGTACCGGTTTAATCCCGTTCCTGCAGTCGTGTCATTTCCATACACCGCGTCCACAGTGAGTGTGTTGCCTGTTGAAAACGGGTACAGCTGTCCGTTTATGTTGGTCACGTTAAGTGACGTGCATGAAAGCACATTGGTAAAAGGATTGTAAGTTAACGCTGTGCTATCCACCCAAACATTGTTGTAGCCGCCGTTACTTGCCACAAAGGTTGGGTACATTAGAGCATTGGTAGTAGTGTCGTCCTGAACAGCTACGTTATCTGCATCTTCTGATAAAACAGCATTGCTGGCTACCGTGTCTGTAAAGGGAACTGTTAGTGTTTGAGTGCCGGGGTTGTATACTAAAGAGGTGTTGGCTTTCAAGGGCACAGACCCGTTGGTGGCGTTCACAAACGTTGGGTAAAACGGGTTGTTGGAAGAGTCTGGAGACACGTACACATTGGTGCCACTTGTGTGGGGTTGCGGAGTCCAGAGTTGGTCCGTTTTGCTATAAGTTAGTATGTAACCATTGTCACCTGTTGACAAGTCACCCATCCCTCCACCGTTTAAAACGTTGGTGTATTGCGTTTCAGACGTCAAGTACTTAAAATTACCTACAGTAGCAACCTTTTCAGAAAGCAAAGACATGGTTTTATATTAAACAAAAGTTTATTTCCTACTTAAACCTAAGAAAAGCATTTAAAACGGTTTTCTTTTGAACACTATCCTTTTGAAGAAAGAGACCCTTTGGAAGATTTTGGGTTGGGCGGATCGTTCCAAGGGACAACGGCGTTGATGGATGTAATATTGCCAACAACAAACGTAAACCGAGTTTTGACTGGCGTCTCATTGAAATCTTGAACCCTGTCACGTTTTTTAAACCAACACTGCATTTATTTGTTTTTGTACACTTTTTTTAACTTAATAAACGTTTACAAATCCAAGTCTAGAACCTCTTCTGTCTCCCCGGGTTGAAGCAGTCCAGACTTTTGAAGGGAGAGCGCTGGCAAGTAGCGGTCGTAATAAAACGATTGCAGCCGGGGAAACAGTGTGTTGTTCCAAAAATTTGGATCAAAAGAGTACCTCTTTACATCCAGAGACGACGGCACCACCTCATTGAGCTGCGGATTCCACACATCTCCGGCATCCAAAAGTGCTTGTTGGTCTTCAGGTAGAGCTGCCACTGTTTTGACCACAAAGTCAGTGTGTTGCAACTTGTAAATAGCCATGAGCCCCTGGATTTG
>Ga0214923_10009520_pt1 | contig 10106 bp, 11 predicted proteins | sample LL1510_MetaG_FD_177993 | JGI IMG/M metagenome (GOLD analysis project Ga0214923, IMG submission 177993) | Freshwater microbial communities from Lake Lanier, Atlanta, Georgia, United States - LL-1510 | ecosystem: Environmental > Aquatic > Freshwater > Lake | place: USA: Georgia | collected...
ATTTTAATAAAATATGTCATACGGTCAAAATCCAAATACTACGCATATAAATCAATTGATGAAAAGAGTCTATAATCCAAATACAATTCCAGAATCTGATTATCCAGCCCCCTGGCCTATGCCTAGAACTGAATATGATAGAATAATGAATTCTCAATCTACTATATGCGATTGTTGTAAATTAAATCCAAGCGAACTTAAAATTCCCGGACCAAAATATCTTCCTAGTTATTCAATTAATCCAATACTTGAAGGATATACAACACCTCCTGCAAAATATTATCAATATGCTACAAGAAGTCAAGTTATGACATTAGAAGATCCCGATAATTGTTATAGTTATACAGCTACAAATTTATATAAATATTAAACAAAATGAAATATATGTTTAATATTTTTATTATACACGAAGTAATTCTTCTATTGTCTCTTCTACTTTTTTAATATCACCTCCCATTACGGTTTTATCATGTAGTAATTCTCCATTTTTGAAAAAATGAAATGTTGGTACACCTCTAATATTATCTGAAAATCCAGATTCTACATTTTCTTTTACAACAACACATTCTCCCAATCTTGTATATTTTTGAGCTAATTGAGAATATCTACCAGCAATTTGTTTGCATGGTTGACACCAATCAGCCCAAATATCAACTACGCACAATCTATTATTTTTTATAAGAGTATTTTTATCTTCTTTTGATTTTAGTTCGTAAACAGAGAATTTAGAAGGTGCTTGTTTTCCACTTTGAGAATTAAAATTTTCAGTTTTATTTCCATCGCCAAGATCTTTATATTTAGCATAATTTGACATTTTATAAACAAAATTTATATATTTAAATTAATTTACAAAAAAAATTTTTAAAAATTAAAAATCAAATTTTAAATAATCAACTTAAAGACAGGGAGAATAATATAAAAATGGCAAATAAAAAGTTTACTAAACAATCTAAACCCTCCGAAGAAATTATTGTTGAAGATGTTCAACAAGAAGATAAGAAAGTATCAAGTAAGAAATCTAAGAAGGAAGTTGTTTCTGAATCTGAAAAGAAATCTATTAAAAAGAAGGAACCTGAACCAGTTCAACAAGAAATTGTAGACGATGAAGAGATGTTGGAAGAGGAGGAGGATGATGTTTCTGGAGAGGGTCAAACCCAAGAAGGATCTGAAGATTCATCTGGAAAGAAGCGTTTTACTCCTACAAAGGATTCTATACTTTCATCTTTTGATGAAATAATTTCTCTGATTGAAACAGAGGTTCTAAGTTTGAGAGAAACTCAAAATAAGAACAAGGGTGTTAAGTTTTTAAGATCTCTTAATAAGAGATTGAAGACATTGAAGAATCATTCAAGTCGTGTAATTAAACAAAAGAATCCATCTACTAGAAAGACTTCAAATAATAATTCAGGATTCTTGAAGCCTGTTAAGATTTCTAATGATATGGCTAAGTTTACTGGTTGGGATCCGAGCGAGCTTAAGTCAAGAGTAGATGTTACAAAATATCTATGTAAGTATATTCGTGATAATAAATTGCAAGATCCAAAGGATAAGCGTAATATTATTATGGATAATAAGCTTTCTAAGTTATTGAATTATGATACAAAGAAGAATGATGGAAAGCCTTTGACTTATTATAGAATTCAAACATGTATTAAGCCGCATTTTATCAAGGCAGAAACCGCTTAATATATTTATTTTTAAAAATTTATTATATTTTTTTAATAATTATTAAAATTATTAAAAAATTTTTAAAATAATATTAAAATAAATGGATAAAAATGATATTGATGATCTTTTAGATACTTGGTATAAAACTAAACTTCAAATAGCTTCATTAGAAAAAAAATGTGAAAAGTATAAAAAATATTGTGAAAAAATAATGGATAAGAATGAACAAAATAGTATTACAAGTTCTGATTATGTGCTAAAAAGAACACAAACTACACGTTCTACTGTTTCTAAAAAAGACTTACCTAAAGATATTTGGAATACATATTCAAAAGAATCTTCTTTCCCAATATATTATTTAAAACAGAAAAAATAATATATAATTTTATTTTATATATATTTTTAAAAATATATATAATAATTATTTTAAATATTCTTAATCATCATCTTTGGAATCTTCTTTTTTATTATCTCCTTTCCCATCTTCTCCTTCATCATCTTTTCCTTCATCATCTTCTCCATCATCGTCATCATCATCTTCATCATCATCTTCTCCATCATCATCATCATCTTCTCCATCATCGTCATCATCATCATCTTCTCCATCATCGTCATCATCATCGTCATCATCTTCATCATCATCTTCGTCATCATCATCATCTTCGTCGTCATCATCTTCGCTGTATTTATTGTAATTATCATCAACTTTATCTTCTACAACTTTATCTTCTACTAGTTTATCTTCTACAACTTTATCCGTGTTAGATAATTTTTTAACTTTTTTAGTATCATTTAATATTTTATTAAAATCTTCTTTTTCTAATTCATCTTTAGTTTCATATTCTTCAAAGTCTTTATCTTCTTCATCATCTTCTTCGGAAGATGGATAATATTTATATTCATCTGGTAAATATTTAATCAATTCAGGATATATATCTTTAACCTTTTCAGGATTAAATAAAAATATATTAATTTTTTTTATAAGTAAATCATCATTTTCAAAATCTCTTTTTATTTTATTTTGTTTATATAATCTCCCAATTATTTCAAAATTATCATTTATTTTTACAATAATAACTGATTTTTCATTTTTAAATATCTGAGATTTATCATATAAAAAAGGCATTCGTGTATCAGAATCAATAAAATAAATATTACGCTTTAAACGCTCTGAAAGAATATTTATATTTTCTTTATTACAAATAACTTTATCTATTTTATTTAAATAAATCTTAAATGTAATACTTTCTGTTAAATCAAGTACGTAATTAAAAAGTTTTATTATCGAAGCTTTAATAAATTCACTTCTTTTATCTTCTATCTTTTTTAATATTTCCAAAGATGTTACATAATCAATAATATTTTTATTAATATTATTTTTATAAGAAGTAATAGAATAGTCTTTAACACAGTTATCATTTAAAATATTTTTTCTTAATTTATCGAAACCTATTAATTCAAATATTAAATCATATAATTCTATATTACTTAATATTATATTTTTAAAAGTTTTATACGAAACTTTACTTTTAATATTATCCAAAATACTTTTATACTTTTGAGCATCTTTATCAGAATTAAACTTTTTAACATTTTTGTAAATAGATGAATATGCTTCACAAAATGTTTCTACAAAATATATATATTCTTTTTTACTATTTTTCCAATTTTTCATAGTAAATATACTTTTTTTAAAATTATTAAAAAACTTTATCTTATCTTCTTTCGAAAGATTAAAATAATCTTTTGAATAAGAACCTAATACAGCATGCAAAAAAGAATTATTATCATCATTAATAACACCGCTTCTAGATAAACAAGTATTAATATCTTCTAAAGGAGAGTTGAAAAATACACTTTTGTTTGGAAGTAATAATTTTAAATCTATTTTTTCGTTTATCATTATTTTTTATTAAAATTATATTTTTTTAGATTATAAATATTACAATTTTTATTTTAACAAAATCGTAAAAATATTTATAGGGAATATTGAATCTTATTTAAAAAATAAAAAGCAATAATAAAAATGAACAAAATTGAAATACAAATTAAAGAACAAATGAGAAAATCTTTTTTTGATTTAATAGATACTACAGTTAATTCCGATAAACCAGATTATGATTGGATAACAAATCTTTATACTGAAATAAGAGATAGATTAGGTAAATATTTAAAGAAGGATGGAAAAACATTTAAACAATTACAAGAAGATTTTGATATTGAATTATTTAAATAAATGATTGTAATGGATGTATTCGATTTAAATTCAATGTTAAAATTAGTTAATAATACATTTGGTTGGATTTTTAAATTACAAGCTCCAGAGAGAGATAAAGAAACAGAAAATGCAAAAAGTAATGTATTAAGATCTGAACCAAATAAAATGATATCCACTTTTATAAAAGAAGTACATATATGCTTAGATAATATTGATGAAGATATGGAAAAGTTATTTTAAATTATTTTTTAATTTAAAATAAAATGTGCATAAAACTAATTATTTATGGATAAATTATATACTTTTTAAGCTCTTGATTTCTTTCAATTTTAGATAAAAGAGTTTTTTTATTTTTACCAATTTTTTCATAAATATAATGAAATTTATCATCTATCTCATGTATTTTCATTACATCATTATAACATTTTTCAAACATGATAAGATTTCCATTTTCTTCAGCAGGTAATTCTCCGCAACACCAAAGACCTTTAAATATATATCCTTTATTATTAGGCATTTCTTTTAAATTTCTTAAAATATAAGGAGGTATACTATCACATATTTTAAAATATCTTTTTTCTTCTTTATCCATATAATAAGACTCTGGTTTATTATTATCATAACTCTTTTTTACAAATTTCTTTTTTTCAATTTCTTTATCATCGTTATTTATCCTTTTTATATTTAGCTTTTCATTCATATTTTTTGAATCTTCCATAGCTTTAATTTTATTATTCTTATATTTAAAATCAAAATCACCCTTTTCAACGCTTAAAATATCTTCTTTTAATTTATTCAATTCTTCTTGATATTCATTATTCTTCTTTTCTAATTTTTCAATCTGCTTTAATTCAAAAGCAGAAATCTTGGTTTGTCCCTTAAAACGTTTTATAGTTTCTTTATTTCTTTCCATAAAAATATTTATTTGTTTGATCTTGGTATTAATATTATTTTTTTCACTTATTCTAAAAGAATCCATTTGTATATAGAGGTGAAAAAAATTAAATTAAATTAAAAAAAAAATCAATTTTAAAAAAAATAAACTTAAACTGGAGGTGTTAAAAATTTCATTGTATAAGCATCTATATGATTTTCCCCATAACTTCCCAAATTCATAGAAAATGCGATTTCTTTACCATCAAAATGTTCATATAATTTATCTTTAAATAACGGGAAAGGTAGATAAGGAATAATATCTTCTGTATTTGTTATTCTAAAAGTATTTGGATCTGTGTTTATAATATTTGCAAAATTAACATTTCCAACTCTTGGAGCTCCAAAAGTATATAACGCTTTATAAATCTTATTATTTGTAATTTTTGATAAATTTAATATTAAATCTAAATAACAAATACCTGATAAAGAACCACCTAAAGAATGCCCTGTTACTATTAAAGTAGTTTCAGATGGAAGATTTTTAATATCATTTTGAAATTGAAGATATAGTGATTCATAAATTTTATAATGTTTATTTTCAACCATAATTGATGGATCAGTTGTTATTACAGTTGGAATTCCTTGTGTAAAATCAAAATCATCTCCTAATTCACTATAATACATTGTACCTGTAAAAGACATTATTGCCATTTTTAAAGATTCTGAATAATAAAAGCAAGCTATATTTCTATAAGTTTTCCCAGCTGTATCATAACCTTTATAACTATTAACCAATTTAAAGTTATCTAAATCCGGAGGCGCATTTATACATTTTCCACTCCAAGCAGATACTAAATAGTTAGTAAGTAAAAATCCAGATAAATTAACTTCGCTTAATTGTGATAAATCTTCAATTTTTTGTATATCTGTAGGAACAGTTGGTTTTATATTTAAAAAGGAAGGACATAAATTTTTTATAGGTCCTAAATCTGGAAATGTAATAGATATAGATGTATCGGGTTTATTAGAAGAAGAATTATTTTTATGCAGTATTACTAAAATCAAAATACAAATAAATACTATTAAAACTATGAAATAAATTATATAATAATTTTTATTATTTTTATTACTAATCATTTATTATAATAAAAATAAATAATTTAAAAAAATAATAAATGAAACTTTCATTTATTATTATTTCTACTTTCTAAACAGGTTTTAGTTTTTTGATGATTTTTTAAGTTGTTTTTATGTTTTACTTCTTTTTTACAAAATTCACACTCTACTATATCAGATCTTTGTAATTTTAATTTAGTATTGCGACAATTTTTACATTGATTTCTTAAAATATCTTTTGAATGTTTATGAAAATTATCTAAATTAAAAATTTCTTTACAATCTATACACTGCTTTACATTTTGTAAATTATTTATTATATTATGACAATTTTTACAATTATAAAAAAAGTTTTCATCTTTATTTTTATAAAACATTTCATTATCTAAAATATTTTCACATTGATTACACTTCCTCTTATGAATATTTTGATTTGAAGTTAATTCAATCTTAAATTCTTTTTGTTTTTGAAAACAACATTTTTTACAATTACTCCTATATTTTAAATTTAAAAATCTTTTTTTATCTTCTTCATTATCCATATTATAATATTTTTCATTTACATTTTTATCATTATAATAGAAATCATATACAGGTAATAATAATAAACATTTTGTACACTTTTTCTTTTCAGATCTATTACTATCTATAAAAATTAATTTTGGTGCTGAAGGTTCTTTTACTTCAATTTTTTTTTCAATAATAGGTTCTTCTTTAATAGGATTTCTATCATTTTCATTAAAAAAATTGACGGTTTTATCAATATAAGAAACAATTTCATCATATATTTGAATATTATATAATTCTTTACGTAAAAGAATTCTTTCATTTTGAAAATTTCTTTTAACTGCATCTTCAACTTCTTTTTTAAATCTTGTTATCCATGTTTTTTTTATTTCAAAATCAGTTGTTGTACCAGTGCTTAAACTAGATGTTCTAGAATTTAAATTTGTACTTATTCCAACTTTAAAAACATCTTTTTCTAATTCATTTACACCTATATATATAAATTGACCCTTTCTTTTTCTCCTTTTTTCAGAAGTTCTTATCTTTTTACTTAATTTTTTAATTTCATTATTTTTATCTTCTAGTTGTTTTTCTTTTTCTTCTAATACTTTTTGCAGTTTAAATTCACCTGTTTTTCTTATTGAAGGTAAAATTTCTTCGCATACATATTCTTGAAATTTTTCAGCTATTTTTTTATTAGATCTCATAATTAATCTATACAATCCTGATTCATTTATAACACTCATTATTTGTTCTCCCCCAAGGGTGAGGATCCGATCCTCTACCTTTTTCCATTTTTCTGGTATTGTTCTTAAAGCGCTTCTATTATCTTTTATATCTAAAATATTACAAATATCTTTAACTACAAACCAAGGATCTTCGCAAGTTCCAATAATTCTAACTTGATTTTTTTCAAACATTATTGTTTGATCTATTTTATTTATTAATTCCATTTTATTTATAATTATTTTTTTTAAATAGGATATTATTTTTTTACACACCCTTTTTAAAATTAAAATTGAAGTTTAAAAATAAAAAATTAGAAATTAACCAAAACTGCATGGATAAAGATTTAAGAGAATTAGAAGAAATAACATTTGGTATTTTTTCTCCAGACGAAATTAGAGCTATTTCTGTTGCTAAAATAGAAAGTTCAAAATTATGTACATCAGACAAGAGTTCTGGTTATGGAACAGTTTATGATCCTAGGCTTGGTACTGTAGAAAACGGGAAAAAATGCGAGTCGTGTGCCCAGACGATTTGGCAATGTAGCGGGCATTGGGGTCATATAGAATTAAATGAAGCAATAATACATCCATTATTTTACAAACAAGTTGTAAATTTTTTAAAATGTTTTTGTATAAAATGTTTTAAATTACTTATAACTGAAGATCAAATAAATTTAAATGGTTTAAATAGAATTAAATCAGTAAAAAGATTTGAAAAAATTCTTGAAAAACTTGAAAAAATTGATATATGTCATAATTGTTCTCAGTTACAACCTGATATTAAATTTACAACAAATGACAATTGTATTTCTATGATATATAAACAAAAAGACAAGGGTAAAGTAAGTATTATTTTACCTGTTGATGAAATTAAAAAAATATTTGATAATATTGATAATAAAGATGTTGAACTTTTAGGATTTAATACAAAACTTGTTCATCCAAGAAATCTTATTTTAACTGTTTTTCCTGTTATTCCAATTGCTTGCCGTCCTTATATTATAACAGAAGGAAATATATGCGATGACGATCTTACAATTCAATTAGTTGAAATTATTAAAGCTAATAATCATTTAGAAGTAATTGAAGGTAATAATATATCTGAAACTAAAAGACAACAATATCTTCAAAGTCTAAAATTTAGAATTTCAACTTTTTATAATAATTCTGCATGTAAAGCAAAACACACAACTAATGGAAGACCTTTAAAAGCTTTAAAAGAAAGATTAACGGGTAAACATCTTTGCTCGAAACAGATGACTGTCTATTAGGGTGTTTGTTCTCCTAATAGTAAAATCAGTGTAAAACAAACCTATTAAAATAGATATAATCATCTAGTCAATAAATGAATTTTATATTCTTTATTGGCAACACTATCAAATTGCGGGAAAATTTGTTTAAATTTGTTATACAATTCTTTTATAGAAATATATAAGAAAATTTCGCGTAATGGCGTTATCAATGTAAAAACTAACAAATAAATTGTGAAAACAGTGACAAACAATCCGCAGCCAAGTTCCTAAATCCGTATAAATTTATATCAGGACATGGAAAAGGTTCAGAGACTAGACGGTAGTGGGTCTGAAAAGTTTGATAAACTTTAATGATGGCTTAAGGTATAGTCCGCGTTAATTTTTAGCCTAAGTTTTATTTAAAAAAATATAATTAAAATATGGCTTTAAATAATCGTAGTTTATTTTAAAATTGAGTTTATATTGCCAAAAATTACAAAATTATAAATGTTATCAGAAAAAAATCACGGTATAATTTACCTTATAACTAATATTAAAAATAATAAAATATTTATTGGACAAATAAATAATTATAAAATAATTAAATGGAATAATCATAAATGGTCTGCTGAACTTGAATTAGAAAATCATAAGAAAAATTGTTTTTTAAAAACAAAAAAAGATTTACACCCTTTATTATATAATGATATGAGAGAATATGGTATTGAAAATTTTATCGTTGAAACTTTGTTGATTTGTAACCAAGAAAAATCAGATTTTTGGAAAAATGACTTTATAAAAAAGTTAAATTCTTATGATAAAAAAATTGGATATAATTTAGGTAATCCTCAAGGAATAATTTATCTTATAACCAATACAACAAATAATAAACTTTATGTTGGTCAAACAAAAACTTTAAAAAATATTAAAGGAAATATTAAAGAATGGTCTGCGAATGATCGTTTAGAAGAACATAAAAAAAATTCTAAAAAACTTTCAACTAAAAATATATGTCCGAAATTATATGAAGCGATGAATTTAGATGGTTGCGATAATTTTATTATTCAAACATTATTAATATGCAATTTAGAAGAAGCAGGATATCATGAAAAACATTTTATTATAGAATTAAATACAATTAATGATAAAATAGGATATAATACAAGTATTAATTGCTATGTTAACCATAAACTTGAAAATCCTGAAAGAAAAGTTGTTATATCTGATGAAATTAGGAATAAATTATCCAAAAATAAAGATAAAGAAGATAATATCCTTAATATAGGAGAAATTCTTTATAAAGATAAATTAGTTGGATATAGAGTTAGAATTACTTTTGAAGGAAAAAAAATAGAAAAAAAATTTTCATCGCAAGAATATACAGTTGAAGAAAATTTGGAAAAAGCAAGAAATTATTTAGAGTCTATTAAAAATAATAAAGATATTTCAGAATTTAAATTAAATAATAAAAATAATGACTGTCCAATAAATATATTTCCAAAAAATAAAAAAGGCAAACATATTGGTTATGAAGTAAATATTACTATTAAAGGAAAAAAATATACTAAATCTTTCTGTTCAATGAAAATTGAAATGGAAGAAAAATTAAAAATGGCAATAGAATACAAGAACTCTTTATTAAAATAAATTTACGAAATTGAAAGATGGTTTAATTAGAACAAACTTAATGGGAAAGCGCTGTGAGCAAAGTGCTAGAACAGTTATTGGTCCTGATCCGACATTACGTATGGGACAATTAGG
>Ga0214923_10009522_pt1 | contig 10106 bp, 10 predicted proteins | sample LL1510_MetaG_FD_177993 | JGI IMG/M metagenome (GOLD analysis project Ga0214923, IMG submission 177993) | Freshwater microbial communities from Lake Lanier, Atlanta, Georgia, United States - LL-1510 | ecosystem: Environmental > Aquatic > Freshwater > Lake | place: USA: Georgia | collected...
CCATCCTGTCGCAGCGCATTAGAGTCTCGTATTTTCAATTCACAAGAACTTGATATAATTAAGAAAGACAAAATTTTGACTATTCTCTCTCCAATCAAGAGAGATGTTGAACATATTAATTTGAAAGAATATTTAAAATTAGATAAATCACTTGAAGAGCAAGTATACGTTTTGGATTATATTGATTTATATATTAAATATGAAGAAGACGAAGATGAGGATGAAAAAAAAAATTTATTTGCGCTGTTATTAAAAAGTAATGAGCAGTTAAAAAGGGACTATGATTTTCTAGCAAGTAATATTTTGGCAGAAAGGTGCTTAAAACTTAAAATTGGAACGCATGTTATGTGTATTGCCAATATAAATTTAAGTGGTGAATTACAAATTGCCAATGGAAGTCAAGGTGTTGTTGTTAGTTTCAATCAAAAAAATTTGCCATATGTCAAATTCAATAACATTGAGGAACCAATTTTAATAGATTATTATATTTGGAAGTCAGAGTTTAATAAAAGAGTAGGACTTATGCAACTTCCACTCATTTATTCGTGGGCAATAACCATTCATAAATCACAAGGACTAACATTAGAAAATGCCATTATTGATATTGGTAGTAATATATTTGCGGATGGTCAAACTTATGTTGCCTTATCTCGTGTAAAATCTCTCAATGGATTATATTTAACAAGTTTTGATTATAGTAAAATTAAATGTAATCCATTGGTAAAAAAATTTTATGGTGATAGTTAAACCAAATATATTATAATAATTATTTAAAAATATAAGAAGAGTATTTATATTGTTTTTTATATATAATCAATGAACATTAAATTGATAGATATTTTTGCCACCCAATATGTTGAAAATATAGCAAATTCGCTGTCAACCATATTAAATAGTTTAAATATAACCACGACAGTAAATATAAGAAATATTACCAATGAAGACATAAATGTTTGTATAAATGATAGAACAAGATTTATGTTTTTATTTTGTCCTCAATGGGTCTATCCATCAGATAAAAATATTCAACAATTACCTGTTAATAAATATTTTTTTTATCAATTAGAACAATTTGATAAGGCACAAGGGCAACATATTTCAAATGAATTTGTATATAAATTAATGAGAAATGCCAAACATATATTTGATTACTCTAAAATTAATATTCAATATTATTCAAAATATCCATTTAATATTCCTAATAATAAAGTATCGCATTTACTTCCTTCATTGGTTAAATATAATATTAGTGATGATTCAAATTATTATAAACCTATTGATGTATTATTTGTTGGAACATTAAATAATAGGCGAAAAAATATTATTAATAATTTATTAGCAAATAACATTAATATATATATACCACAGAATTGTTTTGGTAATAATTTAACTCAAATTATAAAAAAATCTAAAATATTTTTAAATATTAGATTCAGCAATAGTGTCATTTTAGAGACTTGCAGATTACATGAAGCACTATTATTAAATGATATTTATATAATTAGCGAAATGCCAGGTTCTGAATTAGAAGCAGAATATATTAATATGTATAAAAGCAAAGTTCATTTTATTAATGTTATTTCCAATAATAGTGAACAATTGATTAAAACCATCAAAATAATATTATCAATTTATGATAATAAACATTCAAGAATCTTTGATCCTACAAATATTAATAATAAAATTTCCGATTCACTATTAGATGTATTTTCTAAAATATGATGATTCAATATTCAACTATAAATATTTAATATTAAATATTAAATATTTATTAACATTAATTAATATATGACTACTTTGACTCCTAAAGAATTTCATAGAATAAAATGTATTCACGGGATTCCAACTATTAGAAATATAGATGTAGAGGTAGTTGAGCAACGACTCGAATTAGAAACTTTCCTTATTGAATTCAGAATTTTGCCGCATTTAGAATTTATTATTAAGAACACGATTATCAAATTGCCTAACTGGAAACATTCTATAGTATGCGGAAACAATAATTATGAATTTATAAAAAAAATATCTACATCTATATGTGAATTCGCGGGCACATCCAATATAATAAACATTATCAAATTAGATATTGATAATCTAACTACTAGTCAATATAGTCGTATGTTACTTACCAAAGATTTCTGGAATAATTTTAAAGGTGAAAAGTTGCTATTATATCAAGAAGACACATATTTATTTCATTCAAATAATATAGAACAATTTTTAGAATATGATTATGTAGGCGCCTCGTGGCCTGTTAATCAAGATGATAATATAAATGGCGTGGGAAATGGTGGATTTTCATTGCGTTCAAAGTCTAAAATGATTGAATGTATAAATAAAGTAGACCCCATTAAAGACCTTAAACTTGGTTCTTCAACAATCAATTATATGAGGTCATCTAATAATGATTTTATACCTGAAGATGTTTTTTTCTCAAAATCGATGTTAGATTTTAATATTGGCAAAGTAGCAACACGAGATATTGCTAATCAATTCTCTCAAGAGACCCAAGTTTGTTTTAATCCTATTGGAGGACATAATTTTTGGTTGGCAAATAATAATAAAACATTTTATACAAATCTTATATTGGAAAATGAATATTATAAAGTGGTAAAACATCGAGGAGGATGGAAGAGCGTAATACAAAATTTAATAAATAATAAGTTAGTTATTACAAATGCGACTATGAATACTATAAAATTTGTTGATTGTATAGAAAGTCGTTTCTCCAGTTGGAGTGGAAATAATACACTATTGAGTGAAAATTGGATTGGAATGTTTCATTATAGTCCTGATTTACCAGTTTTCATCAAAGACGACCTAAACTATATTGCTAGTAATAATAATGTCGTTCGTTCATTATCTTATTGTAAAGGTATTATAGTATTATCTAATAATAGTTTAAATAAATTAAGACAAAATCCTACTTATAAAAACATAAACATTATTGCTCTAACACATCCGATTGAAAGTATTATTATTAAATTCACTATTGATAAGTTTATGTCAAATACAAATAAATGTTTAATTCAATTGGGATTACAAGATAGGATTACAACTACAATTTATATGATTAATTCAAAATATAAGAAAGTATGGTTACCAGGTAGAGACACCGCATTACATTATTTAAAAAATGAAGCTTATGCGTTGAATATTGTCCCTCAAATTAGCGCTAGTATTAATTCAAATAAAGTTGACATAAAATATATTGAAAACCACAAAGAGTTTGATACTATGTTACAAACAAATATTGTAATCATTCCATTATTTGGAGCATCGGCAAACAATTCTATTTTGGAAATTATTGAAATGAATATTCCTGCTTTTGTGACTAGGCTTCCAGCAACAGAAGAATATTTAGGCAAAGAATATCCATTATTTTATAATAATATTAGCGAAGTAGAAACCATTATTAACGATGATATTAAATTATTATCAAAGATTACTGAAGGATACACATATTTGAGTAAAATGGACAAAACTCAATTCAGATATGATTACTTCAATAGAGAATTATATAAATTTTATTCATCTGTTTAATTTATTGTCATATATATAATTATATAATTATAATTATATAAAAAGAATTATTTAACTAACATAATAAACAGCATGCAAATTATATTAGATAACAATACTTTGAATAATTTTGTATTAACTAATCATGATTATTTGGTTGATATTAATTATTATGATAATATGTCAGGGATAAATGAATATAGACTATACTCATATTTATCTACATTATTCACAGACACAGTAATTCTTGATATTGGAACATATAATGGTAGAAGTGCTGTAGCACTTTCTCATAATATGGATAACAAAGTTATTTCTTATAACATTTCTGATCAAATCAATAATAGCAACCACAAAATTTATACTAAATCTAATATTGAATTTAAGATTAAAAATGTGATTGAAGATTTATCTGTTAAATTTTTAGAGAATGTTAAATTAATAGTTATTGATATAGACCATTTTTATACAGCCGAGATTGAAATAATTTCTAAATTAATTGAGTTAAAATATGATGGATTAATCATATTAGATGATATTCATCATCCGAGTCCAAGAGAATACGCATGCATGCAAAAATTATGGAACAATATAGATGTTTCTAAAATAGATATTACAAAATACGGACATTGTACAGGCACAGGTTTAATTAATTTAACATCTAATATACATATTATAGAGAATTAGATATATAAAAGAGTATTATATAAAAATATATTATAATTTTTATATAATAACAATGGAAAATATTACAATTGGATATTTAAGTTGGAAGCGACATGATGTATTTAATCAAACATTATCAAGTCATAAATCAAATGGATTATTTGATTGTATTTTACCAGAAAATCGATTAATATATTTTCAAGAAATTAATGAAATAGATGTTGCTCTTGCTAATAAATATGATTGTAATTATATTGGGTCAAAAGAAAATGTTGGTATTTTAAATGCATTTATAGCATTAGTCGAAAATTGTAAAACTGATTATTTTATATTTTGCGAAAATGACTTTTTTTTATTACAATCACAAAATACAGGATTTGATATTAAATTAACTTTAAGCGATATGATTAATATTTTGCAAAATGATGATTTGGCTCAAGTTAAATTATCTAATAGTAAAAATCCTGGATTTTTATACATAAGAAATACAATCAGTAATAAGTGGTTTCAACAAGATCAACAAAGTTTTAAATATAAAGCAGAAAGTTTATCTTGGATTGAAACTCCGTTAGCATTCTATAAAAATTTACAAAGTATAAAATATAACTATGAATGGATTAAATTTAGTTCGTTAGACCAAAATTGGTCTAATCATATTTATGGATGCAATACCAAATATTTGAAAGAAATTGTGGTTCCTATATTAAAGCACAATCGTGATTACAATAAAAAATTAGATATAAAGTATCAAGGACTAGAAGATACATTGAATTTAACATCCGACATACCTGCTTTAGATAAAAATGAAAATATTATAAATTTAATAGAACTACATAAGAGACGAAATATATATTCAGGAGGCGGAAATTTTTATCATGTAAAATATTAAAGTATGTATAAAAAATAACTTAAAAGATAAGATATTATTATAGTATATATTATATATTATATATTATGGCTCTTGAAATATTTCAAAAATATTACACTGACAAAGTAAAAAGTCATATAAATGATTCTACTCGTAATCATAGATACGATATAACATATGATGAAATCTTATATAATAAAAGAGATTATATAAAGAATATTTTAGAAATTGGTATAGGATTAGGGGATCATTATTATGGCAGAATTAAAGTATATCCTCTATATAAACAGGGTTCTTCTTTAATGGCATGGAAAGAATATTTTCCAAATGCGATTGTTTATGGGTGGGATATATATAAGTGTGAACCTATTAATAACCCCGATATAAAAACATATTGTATAAATGCAACAGAACACAATGATATAATGAATTTTTTTACTAATAATCCTGTCAAATTTGATTTTATATTAGATGATGGTTCTCATAGACTTGAAGATCAAGTTAAATCGTTTATGTTGTTATACAATTATTTAGAAGTTGGTGGTATATATTTAATTGAAGATGTATTATCTTTTAACATTGATAAATTTAAAAATCTCACATGTTTTCCAAATGATTTTTTAGAAAATATAATAAATAAATTATTTAAAGTTACATTCCACGATACACGCCAAATATCAGATATTGATAATGATTTTTGTGTATGTTTTACAAAAATATAGAGGTTAACAATAATAGTTCATAAAATTTATACTTAAATATTAAAATTTATATTCAAGTATAATGAATATATTTGTTGAAATTGAATTTTGGAGTGAAAGTAATATAGGACATTTTTTATATCAATCATTATCGCTATTGATGGATATAATTAATAATACAACTAATAATATTATATTACTAATACCACAACATATTAATTCTAATTTTCAAACAAGATGGCATAATGGTATACTTAAAATTTTAGAATCAAATATTGATAGTTTTTCTATACAAATTAAAGATAATATTAGACATGTAAATACTAATATAATTAAACCACAATGTCCAAGTAAAATAAATGTCAATAATCTACGAAAATTAAGAGACTTTACATATAAATATTATAATATTCCATATACATTAAATGTATCTTATAAAATTTTATATACTAGAATACAGGACACATATAGAAGACATTTATATGGTTTTGAAAAAGTTAAGGCCAATTTTGATTTAATAATTCATTCATTAAATGTTAGTTTTGAAGAACAGGTAAAATTGTTTTCTAATTGTTCACATTTTGTATCTGTAGAAAGCGGTGCTCATTTTTCGAATATTATTTTTATGCCTCCAGAAAGTAAAATAATGAATATATTAACAAGAACTGATTTTAGCAGTTTGAACGATAGAACAGAAGGTTATGATTCATGGCAGGTTCGTTTTGGTGGTGCCGAATTAATTAAAGAATTTAATATTCAAACTAAAGCAACAACAAGAATTCTATGTAATTTAGAAGAAGACCATGATATGCATGATCATGTTATGATAGACGATACATTGAAGGACGCAATTTTATTATTTTTAGATTAATTGATTATAATTTTATTATCACTATTAAAATTAATAATGCCAGTTCCCGATACATGACCCAGATGCGATACACATATTTTTTCATAATCAGGAATTTTGCTCCATAAATTTTCATACATAAAATGCCCTAAAAGTTTTCTATGTTCAAAAGCATGTCCTTGTTTTCCCATATAAATATCATCAAAAATTATTATACCTTTAAAATTTTCTTTTCGTAAAAATAAATAAAATTCATATTCTAACAATCCTATATGTGGGTCTATATCTATAAAAATTATATCACTACTTAATATGTGTTCTTTTATATGTGGTAAATTTCTATAATTAGGATTCATTAAATTTTCTGTGGAAAATTTAATATTATTCGCAGTCAATTTATCTAAATTAATTTGACTACTATTGATATCATATGTATATATAGTATTATTGTTAATAATTGAATTATAACTAAACACTAATGCCGAATGTCCAATACAAGTTCCTATTTCTATAATTTTTTTATTAGATAATTGAGAAGCTATTGCCAAAAAAAGCGCATAGTGCTCTCCGGGTATAACATAATAATCAGAATCTTTAAAAAAATCTGAATGGATTTTAAAAAAATCTGATTCGTGAACAATTTTATTAATTAAATTTAAATTCAAATTTAAATTCATTATAATATATTATATTTATAATTTTATATTTATATGTATTTGTATAAATACATATAAATACATATAAATATATATAAATATATATATGTCTAAGGTTATAATATCGCATATAGGTACACATGGTTTTTTTTCATATTGTTCTGTATCGTTAATGCAAATCATACAATATCTACAAAAAAACAAAAAACTTCCAGATATTGTTGATAGAAGTGAAATTTATACTACTTTTAAAATAAATGAACAAGATGATATTAGTTCATTATTTTTTATTCATAATAATCCAAATATTACAATTGAATATAGTGATGAAATTATTAAATATCAACAAGATATGCAATTTGAAATCTATAATAAATTAAATTATGAAGTTATTAATCCAATAATAGCAAAATATTTTACATTATCGGAGGATATTTTAAAGATTGTATCATTTATAGAACAAAAATATAATATTGATTATGATAACACTTGTTGTGTATTTTATAGAGGAAATGATAAAATAACAGAAACAAACATACCTAGTTATGACATTATGTTAAATAAAATAAAATCATTAAATTTGAATGTAAAACAATATTTATTTCAATCAGATGAAACAGAGTTTTTAGTGTATTTCAATTCTATTATTAAAAATAATATTATTTTTAAAGATGAAATTATTCATATATCTCGTAGAATTAGTAGTATTAATCACGTTACAAATGATAGAAATATTAGATTAAAATATATAAAACAATTTTTAGCAATTGTATACATAATGTCCAAATGTAAATATGTAATATGTACAAGTGGTAATATATCAGTATGGATTACTTATTTTAGAGGAAATTCAATTAATGTTTATCAATATTTACACAACTCTTGGTGTTAAATTCTTTATTTTGTTATTAGTTTATTAATAGTTTCCCAAAAGCACATTTCATTCAATATTTTTTCCTTCATATTTTTTATAGAATTTAATTTTTCACTATGAATATTATTGTTAACACTATTATATATTAAATTAGAATCTTTATTAAAATCATTAAGTTGTAATCTAAAATATGAATTTTTATCTATATAGTTATCTAAGTTAGGACATCCCCAATAAAAACATAAATTTTCACATAATATGGACTCCCATATTTTTTCTGTTGCATAATTATTAATATTATTATTTTCACACATAAAATAATATTTATATTGAGAAAGTAGATGTTCTTTTTCGCCATTTAATAAATAGTTAGTGTTGGAATTATAATTATCACTTAATGTTGGGACTTTGCCTCTATAATTTCTAAATGAGTGTGCGTTATCTGAACCATAAATATCTATTATATTTGGATATTTTTGCTCTAAAAATTTAATAAAATTTACTCGCAATTTATGACCAGGGTCATTGTATTTAAAACTTATAATAGTACATATTTTATCTAAGCGTTTTTCTGGAAATTTTGTAGGGATATTATTTAATAACCATCTAACATTATTCAAATAATTTTTATGGCACAATATTTCTATTAAATTCTTTTTAGTGTTTTTATATATAATATCATGCCAGTAATAAAAATTTTTGGAAATTCCTGTACTAATTATACCATTTATATTAGCTTCATCTTGAATTAAAATAGTTTTTTCTTCAATATAAAAATCACTCGCATTTTGTGGATATTGAATTATAATATAAAAATCAATATCATTATTTTCATTGTTATCGCTCCAGTGTGCTAATTTTATATTATTCTTTTTATAATTTTTTAACATATTGCCCCATGTAATATAAGCTAATTCATTACCATATTCATATAATAATTTTATTTTGAATTTTTTATCTTGTATACTTTCAATATTTGTTGCTATATCAGGATTTTTACCATTATGATTAATAATCATTATTCAATATAATTATATATTGAATAATACTTATTCATTTATATTATAATTTATACAATTTATTTTTTTATATGTCTCCCAAAAGAATGGATTAAATACTTATTAATAAATTTAATATTATTTCTATAATATTTGTATATAATAATACTTATAGCTATTTGTTCGTCTAAGTCTTTTGCAACTCGTAAATTATCATTATAGTTATTCATATTAATAACTAAATCAATAGCTTCTTTGGCTATGATTTCTCTCATTTTTAAAGGTATATAAATAAAACCGCTATTAAACATGCAATAATTTTCATCAATTTTATAATTCATAAGTGTAAAAAAATTTCGCAAATTTCTTGTTTGAAATAAAGAACATTCATAATTATATAGTATTGGTGTTTGTAAATCAAAAGAAAATTCATATATGTTATTTTTAAATTTAGTATCTAAATCTACAAAGCATATTTCTTCATTTTTATCATGATTCAATAAAATATATAATTTTTCAATTAATATATTTAATCTATATGGATTTATAATAGAATTAGCAATTTCTTTATTGTCAAAAGTACCAAAATCGTGCTTTAAATTACCGATATTTACTCCTATCAAAGTATGTTCTTTTATGAATAATTCAATATCTTTCAATTTATCTTTAGATGAATTATCATATCCATAATATATATAAATTTTATTACATTTTACATATTGTTTCAATGATAACACTGATTCATTAAGTAAGACTAATCCATCGGTATAAGGACAATTATTACAACCAGGAACTATTAAATATGCAAAATTCATATTAATATATTTTTATATTAATATATTTTTATATTTTTATATTTTTATATTTTTATATTTTTATATTTTTATATTTTTATATTTTTATATTTTTATATTTTTATATTTTTATATTTTTATATTTTTATATTTTTATATTTTTATATTTTTATATTT
>Ga0214923_10009523_pt1 | contig 10105 bp, 7 predicted proteins | sample LL1510_MetaG_FD_177993 | JGI IMG/M metagenome (GOLD analysis project Ga0214923, IMG submission 177993) | Freshwater microbial communities from Lake Lanier, Atlanta, Georgia, United States - LL-1510 | ecosystem: Environmental > Aquatic > Freshwater > Lake | place: USA: Georgia | collected 2015-10-15
CGACCAAGCAGTGGCCGGTCGGTCACCGCGGGCCGACGCCACTCTGCGACTCACACAGGTCAGCGACCTCCACCTGCATCGGATCGGCCACCTCGAAACCCAGCTGCTCGCAGCCCTGCACGACTCGCGGGCCGACGTGATCGTGTTCACCGGCGACATGCTCGATCGGCGGGTCGATCTCTCGCAGCTCGACACGTTCCTCCGCGAGTGTCCCACCGGTCCTCGCCGGTTCGCGATCCTCGGCAATTGGGAATACGACGCCCGTGTGCCTCGCGATACCCTCGAGCGGCTCTACGCCAGCCACGGCATCGAACTGCTCGTGAATCGCTCCGTCGAGTTCTCCACCGCCAGCACCCGGGTGCGGATCACCGGCCTCGACGACCTGCGCGCCGGCACGCCAGACATGGAAGCGGCGCTCCGCGACGCCATGCCGGCGCCGAATCACCTCGTCCTCGCCCATTGTCCACTCTCACGCGACGTCGTCGCGATGCCCGCCGCCCATCCCGTCGACCTCCTGCTCGCCGGCCACACCCACGGCGGACAGGTGGCGCCCTTCGGCCTGGCCCTGGCCCTGCCGGCAGGGAGCGGCCGCTACGTGGCCGGTTGGTATCGTGACGCGGGCCCGCCAATGTACGTCTCGCGCGGCATCGGCACGTCCCTCATCCCGATGCGGCTCGGCGCCACGCCGGAGCTCGTCCGCTTCGAGTGGGCGCTCGCGTGATGCGCTGACCGTCCGCGCCGGCCCGTCGCCGGCCCGCACGACCGCGCCATCCCGCACGCGCCACCCTGCTTCTCCGGCCTGTCCAGTTCCCTGCCGCAGCCGCCGATATCTCGTGGTGCCGCGGGATGGCTCCCGGCGCTCTCGCCCGCCCATCCCGCTTCCAGCATTCCGCTCGTTCACTCCAGCGTCGAACAGGTCTCCGTTTCCATGCCCGACAAGCGCCGCAAGCCTTCGTCCGCCGTCCAGACCCCGCTCGAGACCTACCTTCGGGAGATCAACGATACGTCGCTCCTGACCGCCGACGACGAGAAGCGGCTCGCGTACGCGATCGCCAAGGGCGACGCCGCCGCGCGGGACCACATGGTGCGGGCCAACCTCCGCCTCGTGGTCAACATCGCCCGCGGCTATGCCAACCGCGGCCTGCCCCTGCCCGACCTCATCGAGGAGGGCAACCTCGGGCTGCTGCGGGCGGTGGAGGGCTTCGATCCACGGGTCGGCACCCGCTTCAGCACGTATGCCAGCTACTGGATCAAGCAGTCGATCAAGCGGGCCCTGATCAACTCCGGCAAGACGATCCGCATCCCGGCCTACATGGTCGAGCTGCTGTCGAAGTGGCGGCGGGCCACGGCCCGCCTGCTCGACGTGCTCGGTCGCTCGCCGACGCAAGAGGAGGTGGCGCGGATGCTGGGCCTGGCCCGCAAGAAGCTGCCGATCATCAAGAAGGCCATCCACGTGCACCAGGCCGCCCCGCAGACGGAGCAGGCCGACGGCGGCTGGTCGCTCGGCGAGATCATCCGCGACGAGAACATGAAGTGTCCCGCCGAGGTGCTCCTGGACGAGGACACGATGCGGCACGTGATGCAGCGAATCGAGAAGCTCGACGAGCGGGCCTCGCGGATTCTGAAGCTCCGCTTCGGCCTCGGTGGCGGGGAGCCGATGACGCTCAAGGAGATCGGCACCGTGCTCGGGCTGACACGCGAACGCGTGCGGCAGATCGAAGCGGAAACCCTCGCCACGCTCGCGCTCGAACTCGACGGCGTGCCGCGGGCGACCGTGCAGCTGCGCCGGGGGGCCTGACCATGGCCTCGGATCACACCGTGGATCTGGCGGCGTTCATTCGCCCGGTGCCCGACTTTCCGAAGCCGGGCATCCTGTTTCGCGACATCACGCCGGCCCTCGCGGAACCCAGGGCATTTGCTCTCGCGATCGAGCGTATGGCGGCACCGTGGCGCGGCGAACGGCTCGACGCCATCGCGGCCGTCGAAGCCCGCGGCTTCTTGTTCGCCGGTCCGCTGGCCCTCGCCCTCGGCGTGGGCGTGATCCCGGTGCGGAAGCCGGGGAAGCTGCCCGCCGAGACGATCCATCATGAGTACGAGCTCGAGTACGGTCGCGATCGTCTCGAGATGCACACGGGCGTGCTGGCCCGAGGTGCCCGCGTGCTCGTTGTCGACGACGTCCTCGCCACCGGCGGCACGGCGGCGGCCTGCATGCGGCTCGTCGAGGCCGGCGGCGCGACGGTCGCGGGCGCCGCATTTTTGATTGAACTCGAAGCCCTCGGGGGCCGGGACCGGCTGACCCCCCATCGCGTCGAAACCGTGCTCACGTACTGACGATTTCGGTCGATTTCCCTTCCTGGGAATCGCGAACTACGCTTGCGGGACACGTTTGCCCTGCGAGGTATCCCGTGAATCAGGCTCCCATCCAGCTGCCGCTCCCGGTGCTCATCGGTGCCGGCATCGCGCTTGGGCTCTTCGCCCTCACGCTGCTGTTGTTGATTTTCAACTACGGCCAGTTGTGGTTTCAGGCATTCTGGTCGAAGGCGCCCGTCACGTTCCTCGAACTCCTGGGTATGAGCCTGCGCAAGGTGAACGCCCGCACGATCGTGCAGGCCAAGATCATGGCCACGCAGGCCGGCGTCGGCCGCGACGCCTCGGTGCGGCGGCTCGAGGCCCACTACCTCGCCGGCGGCGACGTGCCGCGGGTGATTCGGGCGTTGATCGCCGCCCACCGCGCCGACCTCGATCTCGACTTCGATCGGGCGTGTGCGATCGATCTCGCCGGCCGCGATGTGCTCGACGCGGTGCAGACGAGCGTGAACCCCAAGGTGATCGACTGCCCGGACAGCGCGAGCGGTAAATCGACCCTTTCGGCCGTCGCCAAGAACGGCGTGGAGCTCAAGATCCGGGCCCGCGTCACGGTGCGCACGAACCTCCAGCAGCTCATCGGCGGCGCCACAGAGGAGACCATCATCGCCCGCGTCGGCGAGGGCATCATCACGTCGATCGGCTCGTCGGAGAGCCATTTCGAGGTCATGGAGCATCCCGACACGATTTCGAAGGCGGTGCTCCAGCGTGGCCTCGACGCCCAGACGGCGTTCCAGATCGTGTCGATCGACATCGCCGACATCGAGGTGGGCGAGAATATCGGGGCCCGACTCCAGGCCGACCAGGCCGAGGCCGACACCCGCGTCGCCCGGGCCAAAGCCGAGGAGCGCCGGGCGTTCGCGATCGCCCGGGAGCAGGAGATGAAAGCCGCCACCGCCGAAAACCGCACCCGCGTGCTCCAGGCCGAATCGCTGGTTCCCAAGGCGATGGGAGAGGCCTTCCGGGCCGGCCGCATGACGACGGCCGCCGCGGACAATGCCCGGCCGCCCGCCTGACGCATCCCCGGCTTGCCCAGCCGGCCTGTCTTGCCGGGCGCAGGCGGAATGTTCGTTACGACTCGGGAATTCGGCCAAACCTTGCCGGCCGTCCGAGCCGATAGTGAAGGTACGACGGGGTGTCGGTGCGGCCGAAACGCCGCCCGCCTGCCATGGATGGCCGGCGCACCCTGCGACACGACGGCCGACGGCCAGGGAGATTGTCATGGCGCTGCGGAAACTTCGCGTATACACCGGTCCGGATGCCGAATCGGTCGGCTCGCCCTACGTGCACGACGCCCACCAGCCCAACACCGTGCGGACGACGCTCGGCGACATCCTGCCGCTCCTCGCCGACGCCGTGGCCAGCAATCGCACCTGGCTGACCGACTTCGAATCCGATGAGATCACGATCTCGTCGGACCTCCACGACGTCCTCCAGGCGTACCGGCACTTCCGCCGCCCGGGGGCCTGACCGAGCCGGCCGGCATGGGCCACCACAGGGGGAAATTGTCCCCTCTTGCGAGTGGACTCCGAGGATCGCATAGTTGTGCGACGCTCACCTCGGAAGCCACACCATGCCCTCGCCGGTCAATCTCTCCGATCTCGGCCAGCGCGTCCGCACGGCCCGCCTCGCCCGCCGCCTCACGCTCGAGGAGGTCGTCTCCCGGGCGGACTTCACCGTGAGCTGGCTGTCGAAACTCGAAAACGGCCAGCTCACGCCGTCGCTCGACGGCCTCGTCAAGCTGGCGGAGGTGCTCGAGTGCGGCGTCGATGCGCTCGTGGCGGGGCTCTCCGTGCCGCCCCGCTACGTGACGACGAAGAACGGGGCGGGGCGGATCGAGCCGCTCACGAAGGAGCGTCGCAACGGCACCATGATCGAGCACCGTGCCGACCAGTGGCGCGACCGGGCGATGCAGCCCGCGATCCTCCACGTCTCGGGCAACGGCACCAAGGGCACGCCCGACTGCCATCATGGAGAGCGGTTCCTGTTCGTGCTCGCCGGTGACCTCAAGCTCGAATACGGCGACGAACTGCTCTTGTTGTCAGAAGGCGACAGCATCTACCTCCATGCCGCGATCCCGCACACGCTCCTGCCCGCCACCCGCGGCTCGACGGCGAAGGTGCTCAGCGTGATCCACGAGCACGCCGCGGCGATGCCGGCACGGCCGGCGAACGGGGCGAAAGCAGCGACACGGCCACGAGCACGAAAAACCCGAGCGGGATCGTGACGAGCCCCGGCTGACTGAAGGGCACGACGGACGCCTCGCGGCTCCAGCCATAGACCTTTTCGTAGGTGTCGGCCGAGAGCAGGATCCACCCCAGCGAGGCGGCCATGCCGACCGTCACGGCGGCGATGATCCCCTGCTTCGTCGTCCGCGGCCAGAAGAGCAGCATCACGAGTGCCGGGAGATTGGCGCTCGCGGCGATGTTGAACGCCCAGCCGACGAGGAAACTCACGTTGAAACTGCGGAACAGGATGCCGAGCGCCATCGCCACGACGCCCAGGCCCACGGCCGCGAACTTGCCGCACCGCACCTTCTCGTGGTCGGTCATCCGCACGCCGCACACGTTTTCCACGAGATCGTGGGCGACGGCGCCGCTGCCGGCCATGATCAGGCCGCTCACCGTGCCGAGCACCGTCGTGAAGGCGATCGCCGAAATGATCGCGAACAGCGTCGTGCTGAACGACTTGGCCAGGAGCGGGGCCGCCATGTTCGAGCTCGTGGGGTCGAGGGCGCCGCTCGTCATCGCGCCCAGGCCGAGGTACAGCGTGAGCACGTAGAAGGCGCCGATGGCGGCGATCCCGACGACGGTGCTCTTGCGCGCGGCCGCGGCGTCTTTGACGGTGTAGTAGCGGATGAGGATGTGCGGCAGCGAGGCCGTGCCGCAAAACAGCGCGAGCATGAGGCTCGCGAAGTCGAGCCGGTCGGCCAGTTTTCCCGTCGTCAGACCCTTGAAGTAGCCACCCGGCTTGAGGAGATCGACACCCTGCCGTTCGACCGGCGTGTACGTCGTGTGCACGCCGGCCTCGTCGACCCGCTTCGACGGCACCCAGGTCACGATCGAGGAATCCTCGAGCACGCCGAGATACTCGAGCGGCCGCAAGGGACCGGTGGACGTTTTGCCGGCGTAGCGGTCAGGGAGCCGGAGGATCGTGCCCACCGGCCGCAGGTCGTGCTCGCGCGACTGCGGCAAGCCATCGACGAGCACCGTGCCATCCGGACGGACGGTCCGCACCTGCGGCTCGAGGCTTTCCATGCCCGGGTGGCCCGCGTTCACGGCCAGCCCGCGGTCGAGGATCAGGGCCGCGAGCACACCGCAGAAAAACACGAGCAGCGATCCCTTGATGAACTGCACCCAGGTCGTCGAGACCATGCCGGCAGTGACGACGATGAGCGTCACCGCCACGCCCACGAGCACCACGCCGGCCCAGTGGGGCAGGCCGAGGAGCGGCACGATCAGGTCGCCTGCGCCCACCATCTGCGGGATCAGGTAGAAGACGCTCACGACGAGCGTGGAGACCGCCACGGCGAGCTTGATGCCACGACTGTTGAAGCGGGCGTCGAGCGCATCGGCAAACGTGAACCGCCCGAGGGCCTTGATCGGCTCGGCGATCACGAACAGGGCCACGATCCAGCCGGCCAGAAAGCCGATCGAGTACAGAAAGCCGTCGTAGCCGTGGAACGCGATCATCCCGCAGATGCCGAGGAACGACGCTGCCGAGAGATAATCGCCGGCGAAGGCGATGCCGTTGACGAACCAGTGCACTTCGCCATGGGCCGCATAGTAGGCCTGGGCCGACTGGCCCTTGCGGCCCAAGTAGAACGAGAGGCCGATCACGCCGACGACGAAACTGGCAAAGATCGCGATCGCAAGCGGAGAGGATTCGTAGAGCATCCGTGATCTTCCGCTACCGCTTCGGGCGGGCGACGAGGGACAGGAGGGCGAGGCCGAAGGCCGCCGCGATCAGGCCCATGCCCGAGGCGATCGCGAGGTTGACGCCGCCGAACGGCCGCAAGGAGAGCAGATCGGGCCGAAACAGCACGAGCCCCATGAAGGCGGCATAGAGCGCGACGTAGATCCAGAAGAGCACGAGGCCCAGCCTGCGACCTGCTGATTCGTCGGGAGATGCCATGCGTTGCGCTCCACCCACACCCGCTTCATGACTGAGCGGCAGTCTACTGCCCGGCGGTCGGGCATCCCAGCGGCGTCGCCGGTCAGCGGGCTGCGGCGGGCTTGGGCCGCTTGGGTGCGTTCCAGTCGTGCGTCCGCCACCAGTCAGGGCCTTCGGCCTCGATCTCCGCCGTGTGAGCCCGCAGGCGCTCGAGCATGCTGGCCAGGCGCTGCGGCTCCCGATCCGCAAGGTCGTGTGCCTCGGCCCGGTCGGTCGCGAGGTCGTAGAGTTCGGGCTTCGCGAGTGCCTCGTCCGCGACGAGCTTCCAGTCCCCCTCGCGGTACGCCACCTTGCCGCCCCACCGCCAGTACAAGGGCTCCGGCCGCTCGATCGGTGATCCACTCAGGGCGGGCAACAGGTTGACGCCATCGAGCGTCCGGCCGGCAGGGGGTTCGAGCCCCGCCGCTGCGAGCACGGTTGGGAACACGTCGCTGCCGACGACCGTGAGATCGCTCTCCGTGCCCGGCTGAATCCTTCCCGGCCACCGGACGATCCCCGGCACGCGGTGGCCGCCTTCGTACACCGACCGTTTCCGCGAGCGCAGGCCGCCCGTCAGCCCTCGGCCCGGCCCCTTCGCACCATCCCCTTCGGGCCCGTTGTCACTCGTGAAGAATACGAGCGTGTCGTCGGCCGCGCCGACGTCATCGAGAGCCTGCATCACCATGCCGAAGGCATCGTCGAGTTGCGTCACGTTCGCCCGGTAGGTCCGCTCCACCGGATCGGCGATCCCGGTGTGGAGTTGTTCGTACCGCGGGGCCGACCCGATCGGATAGTGCGGCTCGTGCGTCCAGACGGTGATGAAAAAAGGCTTCTTCGGATCACGCTTCGTCTTCAGCCACGACACCGCCTCCCCTGCGATGAACGGCGCCGAATAGTCGTCGGCCTTGCCGATCGCCTCGCCGTTCCTCACGAAGTTCTCCGGGAAGGCGTGGCTGGGCGCGGCGTTGTTCTGCGTGGCCAGCCACCAGGCGTAGCCGTGGTCGTTGGGTTGCGGCTGCTCCAGAGCGTTGAGCCGGCCGTTCAAGTGCCACTTGCCCACGTGGCAGGTGTCGTAGCCGGCGTCGCGAAGCACCATCGGGAGCGCGATCTCGCTCGTGCGCAGGTGGATCGGGCTCCCCTCGGGAATCCAGGTGAACACGCCATTTCGATACGGATGGCGGCCGGTGAGGAGCGCCGCCCGCGACGGCGAGCAAACAGGGCAGGCCGAATGGCAGTCGGTGAGCCTCAAGCCCTCCGCTGCGAACCGATCGAGGTTGGGCGTGATCGCCGCCTCGTTGCCGTAGCAGCCCAGTTCACCGTAGCCGAGGTCATCGGCGAGGACGAGCACAATGTTCGGCGGGCGGGCAGGCTTGGTGGCCGGGCTGAACTGCCGCGCATAGGCAACCTTGAACGGATTCTCCGAGGGCCCATCGAGGTCCTCGTTGACGAGATCCGGCTGCACGCTCTGCCACCAGGAGTCGTACTCGGCTCTGAGTCTCTTCACGACGTCCGGATGATCCTTCGCGACGTCGGTCTGCTCGCCGGGATCGGCTGCGATGTCGTAGAGTTCCCAGGAGTCGGGGCGGTTCTGCACGTTCACGAGGCTCCACTGCCCCTCGCGGATGCGACAGTTGCGATAGGCGCTCTCCGCCGCCTTGCCGCGGTCCCAGCGGCCGACGTGTGTCACGAGCGGACGGTCGGGCCAGGCGATCCGGGCGCCGCGCAGCAGCGGCGCGAAACTCCGGCCCTCCATCTTCTTCGCGACCGGCGGCGGGATCTCGACCGCGGCGATGTCGCAGAGCGTGGGCAGGACGTCGATGTGGGCCACGAGCGACGGCATGTCGATGCCTGCCGGGAGGTTTCCCTTCCACCGCCAGAAGCTCGGCACCCGCGTGCCGCCGCGATACGGCGAGCCCTTTTTCGCCCGCATGCCCGCGTTGAACACGGCCTCGCCGGCCGCCGTGCCGTTGTCGGTCGTGAACACGACGAGCGTGTCGTCTGCGATTCCCGACTCATCGAGCTTGGCGAGCAGCCGGCCGAGGTTCGTGTCGATGTTTTCGATCATCCCGTAGAACTTCGCGATCTCGGCCCGCTGCTTCTCGTGTGTGACGCCGGCCGCCTCGAGTCGGGCGACATATGGCTCGTCGGAGCCGCGCGGGCAGTCGTAGGGGGCATGCGGGGCATTGGTCGCCACATAGCAGAAGAACGGCGCGTCTTCCTTGCGCTTCAGGTCGATCCAGTCGAGCGCTGCGTTGAAGAACACGTCGGTGCAGTAGCCCTTCGTTTTCACGAACGTCCCATCGCTGCGGATCACGGGGTCAAAATAGGTGTTGCCGGGCGCGTCGCCGCAGCTGCCCGGAAACGACTGCCCGATCCCGCCGCCGCCATGGATGAAGACGCGGTCGAACCCGCGCTTGTCCGGTTGGTACGCGTCTTCGTCGCCGAGGTGCCACTTGCCGAAGATGCCGGTCGTGTACCCGGCGGTTTTCAGGATCTGCGGCAGCGTCGTGGCCGAGAGCGCGAGCCGCTCCCGCTCGTGAATCGTATGCGTCACGCCCGAGCGGAACTCGTGCCGGCCGGTCATGAGCGCCGCGCGGGTCGGCGCGCAGGTGGGGCTCGCGTGAAACTCGGTGAGCCGGACGCTCTCGCCGTGCATCCGGTCGAGGTGCGGCGTCTTGACCACCGGATTGCCGTGGGCGGCGATGTCGCCGTAGCCCTGGTCGTCGGTGATCACGTAGATGATGTTCGGCCGCTTGGCCCGCGCCGGCGCGGTGGGCGCCGTCTCCTCGCCGGCGAGCGCGCGACACTCGTCGGCGATCCGGTTCCAGGTCGCGTCGAGGTCCTTCACGCGCGTGGGCTCCGCCACGGCGAGGTTTTTCGTTTCGGCACGGTCACGCGCGAGGTCGTAGAGTTCCCACGGCGTGCCCTTCGCCGCCACGAGTTTCCAGTTGCCGACCCGCACCGCCCGGTTTCCCTCGTGGCACCACCAGAGCGCGTCGTGGGCGGGCTTGGCAGCCTCGTCGACGAGTGCCCGCGCGAAGCTCTTCCCCTGCATCGGCGGCACCGGCGTCCCGGCGTGCTCCCGCGGCGGTGAAACGCCGGCGAGTTCGAGCACCGTTGGCGCCACGTCGATCACGTGTACGGCTTGCGTCCGCAGTTCGCCTTTCGCCGCGATGCCCCGCGGCCAGTGGACGATCCAGGGCGTGGCGATGCCCCCCTCGTGGACCCACGTCTTGTGCCTACGGAAGGGTGCGTTCGCGCAGCTCGACCAGCCCGGGCCGAGACAGAGAAACGTCTTCCGCGAGCCCGGTGGCGCGGCCAGATCGTGCCCTTCACCACGGATCATGATCTCGGCACTCGCGCCGTTGTCGCTCGCAAACAGGATGAACGTGTTCTCGAGGGCGCCCATCGCCTCGAGGGCGGCGACGATGCGGCCGATCTCCCGGTCCATGGCCTCGACCATCGCCGCGTGGATCGCCATCTTCGTGGCCTGAAACTCGCGCTGCTCGAGCGTGAGTTCCACCCACGGCAGCGGACGATCCACCTCGCAGCCACCGAGTTGGGCCAGGGTGTCGGCCTTCGGCTGGTA
>Ga0214923_10009524_pt1 | contig 10103 bp, 9 predicted proteins | sample LL1510_MetaG_FD_177993 | JGI IMG/M metagenome (GOLD analysis project Ga0214923, IMG submission 177993) | Freshwater microbial communities from Lake Lanier, Atlanta, Georgia, United States - LL-1510 | ecosystem: Environmental > Aquatic > Freshwater > Lake | place: USA: Georgia | collected 2015-10-15
TAGTTTTCAGCATCAATATTTTTCTGGTCTAAATTATTTAATTGAATGCTATCTATTGGCGCAGGATTTTCAGCATTTGGATTACCAAATATCTTATCTGTAATTTTAATTACATTACTTATAGTATCGCCTAATTTAAATCCTGTTTGTATAGCTGCAGCTACTGTTGCTGCGGGTGTGAATGGTAATAATGATTGTACAACATTAGCACCTATATTAACTGTATCACGAATGGTGGAATCATTAGCTATACCTGATTGATTCATTGATTGCAAATCTTTAAGCGCGGTCAAAGTTGCTGGAATATTGTCTATAATATTAGCTGCATTCACAGCTGTTTGTATTGGGGATGGTACTATATAATCTAGTACTTCAGTCACGCCTCTTTGAATTACATTATTAATAACAGGGTCATAGCTAGATATTTTATCTACAAATATACCAGAAATATTTCTATTACTGAAATCAGGGATTATACCTTTTTCTACTTCATATTCACTTTTTAAAGTATTATAAATGTGTCCTTGATTGTAATCAGTAAATCTAGCAACAGGTCCGGTAAATCCATCCAAACCATTATATTCATTAAATTGCAAATCATTTGAAAATCGACTTTTTTCAAAGTCTAAATCAAGTGGCATTTTTAATCCTTACAAAATATTAGAAGTATTAAGCAACATGTAAGGGGCGTAGATGCCCCATATCCATGTAGCTATCCAATAATCGTAAATAGAATTATACACTTACTGGCTTCACTATAGGTTTCTTAACTACTGGTCCACCTGCTGGTGCAGCACTTGGTGCTTGCATCGGATCGGGCACCATTGGCTCATCCAACGGGCCCATATCGTCCATCATTCTAGCAGGACCTATAGGCGAAACTGATATTGCTCCTAAAGGTTTAACCATACTGTTACCAAAATTCTTTTGCCCATTTATTGCATTTGCTTGAGCAGCAGCACCTGCCATTGCTGCTTCTTTACCTGAGCCTGCTAGCATAATACCGCTAAGAGTACCGCATAAGAAAGTAGCCACAGGGATAATAAGTTCAAAGAATTTTTGGTCGATTGGGCTGATAGCATTGAGTGGTTGAGTAACAAACATAATACTATAGAGTACAGTAAAAACAATACCAATGAGTGTAAAAGCAAGACAACATCCAATTATAAATTTAAGTCGAACCATAAGCTCATTTTCTGTGTATCTCTCGCCTGGTTTTGATCGCACCTCAGAATTATGAGAATCTTTTTTCTCAGGCGCAGATGATTTTTTAACCGGCAATTGCTTATCTACTACCGGTTCTTTGAACAAATCTTTTATACTCATTTATTTACCCTTACAATCAGAACAACTATTTCTTGCAGGTCCAGAATAACTTGCAACGCCTTCTTGCCCCTTAAAAATATGTTCTGGGCAATCTCTAGATACTTCGCAGTATGGTTTTTTACAATAATCTTTATCCCAGTTGTCGGGATTTTGGCATGGATATCTGTATCTTGAATCACAACCAAGAAGAACCAATGCTATCGTAATTGGAATTAAAAATTTCATGTATTCTCCGTAATAGGTTTAACTTTAGGTTTACTAGTTAAATCTGTTTTATAATTTATATATTTATCTAAAATTGCATTTCCCACCCATGCTGCCATATAACCCATAAAATACCATTCGCTGAATCTTTCTTCCACAATAAGGTATACAAATCCCCAAGTGCTTACTATCCAAGCACCGAATCTAACAAACTTTTTCTCATCTATTTTACCATTTGAACAGATTAAATCTTTTAAATCTATATTACTGTCACTATTTCTATGCCAAACCCACAGCAATAGTAAAAGAAAAAGTACAACAATAAAAAGCACAGTACTCATAGCAACCTGTGCTCTATTGATATCGTTAAAGTCTATCATTAATTTATTATAAATAGTAGATGTTTATATATTTATAGAAAATGGATACAAAACTAGCCACAATAATCTGCTCTGACGTGATAGGTTATAGTGCTCTCATGCAAAAAGATGAGATAGGCACCCTACAAAAGTTGGATGCTTGCCGCGCTGTAATAGATCCCTTAATAGATTCAAGCAAAGGTCGCCTTTTTAATACTGGCGGTGATAGTGTATTGATTGAATTTGCTAGTGCAGTTGATGCGGTGCGTTTTAGTATTGAAATGCAAGCTAGAATTAAAAAACTTAACAATGGTATGCGCTGGCGTATTGGCATGCACGTGGGCGAAGTATGGATTTACGGTACTAATTTGATGGGTGATGCTGTTAATCTAGCTGCTCGCACTGAGAGTCTAGCTGACTACGGCGGTGTGACTATGACAGATACTGTGTATAGACTAGTATTTGGTAAGATGAAGGATTTAGAATTTGTTAGTAGAGGTATACAGGAATTTAAAAATGTAGATCCGATGGAGATCTGGAGCATAGTTATACCTGGAGCTGAACCTAATCCTCATTTGTTCAAAGCACCTAAAAAAGATAATAAGAATCAAGAAGTCATTAAGAGTAATCAGGATTTAATCAAGGCAGTAATTAATGACCAAGCAGCTAGAAATAAATCTTTAAATGATGCTCAGTCATTGAAAAGAGATGGTAAATTAGGTCCTGCTACTAGAGTATTGATGTGGAGAATTACCAAACAAGATAAAAGTTCTGTTGATGAATTAGTCAATCTCGGAGTAAAAAATCTAATACCTAATGATCTAATTCCCTATGCCACAGCAGTACTATCAGAATTTTGTAGAAAATTAGACAGTGATAGATTATTAATTATAGCTGATCTAATGCAAAAATGGAATTATAATTCACATGCTTTAGATTTTGTTAAGACTGCTGCCAAGGTTGATGACAAGGCACAGCAAAGATATGCACTAATGATATTCAATGATTCTACTAGCAGTACTGTTGAAATTAATAACGTAATTGAAGATCTAAAAGATTTGGCGATGAAAAGTAATGTAGACGCCATGATTAAATTAGGCGAATACTATACTAAAATAAATGATAAAAAGAATGCCTTTAGATGGTTATATGCTGCAAGAGCACAGCATAATAGTCATGCACAAAGGTTGATTGAAGAATTAAATAAAACAATTAGCAAAACAGATTTTCAAAATTATAAAACCGATGCAGATGCTTTGGTTGATCAAATAAAATTTATTGACGATAATAGAATGAGATAATGAAATACTTAATATTTTTTACACCATTAATTTTTATATCTGGACTTATTTCCTATATTTCATCTAACTCAGAAATAAATCCAGATGTTCGTAAAAATTTAGCGCCCGAAGATATAGAATCAATCACACGAGAACTTACAGCTAGAGCTGAATGGGGAGTATTGCTGATGCTTATAGCTATGTTTCCGGTTATGATCTATCTTTGTTTATCTTATTAATCTGATCCCATAAAGCAGTAATCTGCTTGTCATAATTCTTTTCCAAATAATCTAAACGCGTTTTAAGAGTAACTGCGTATGCAGCAATCGCAACTACGCCCGCACCCAAGAACCAAAGCTTACCTAATGCATCTGCTAATGTTTCCATATCGACCTTTACTTATTTGCTAGAGGATTATCCAGTGCTTTCTTCAGATCTTCATTAATCTTTTTATCTAATGCTTTTAACTTAGCATCTACTTCTTTATTGTTTGCTGCAATAGCTTTAGTATTTTCAGATGCCATGCGATTCATTTCTTTAGTAGCAGCATTAATTGATGCATCAGCTTGCTTTTGAATGTTTCTTACATCAGTTTTTACTTCGGCTACAGTCTTATCAATTTCTCTTTGTTGAGTTTTGTTACCACGCTCTACATCTTCAACCGTTTTCTCGAGGCGACGAATATCTGCTTTCAAATCATTTTTAATATCACGGGTATATTCTGCAGTTTTATCGCTTCCTTCCTGAACTGCTTTGGCTGTCTTGGCAGAGTTTTCTTCTATGACAGCCAGTCGCTTATCAAACTCTGAGAAATCTGGGCTAACATACTCGGCAATTTTCTTTTTCATGCCCATGTAGTCTTTGTATACCTCAAAGGTACCATACAGACCACCCAAAATAGATGAAACTAAAGTAAAAGCTACCATGAGTTTAGCTGGCGTAAATTCGTAACCGCCTATACTAATAACTGTATCTTTGCTAGCATACTTTTTAACTGCTGCTTCAGCATCGTCAATTTTTTTGTTGACGTCTTTGATTTCTTCGGTCATTTTAACCCCTATTCTTCTTTTTTACCGGTAGAAGCTGCCAGAATCATTAAACCAATTACGAATAATATAACGTGAAATAATGGCAAATAATTATAGTTTTCCATGTTATCTCCTGTATTGTTGATCCACCATCTGCTGGTGGAGCCTATCACTTGCCAACTGTCTTAATAATCTTACATTGTCTACTACTTTCTGATTTCTGTATATTTCTTTTGGCGCATAGAATGCTGCATCTGTTAATGCTATGTTATAAGCATTGAACCCAACAGGAGTAACAGCAATAGTGTTAATAGAAACACCTGCGGCTGCATCGTTGTCTTGAACATTAGATTTTACTGTCTGTGTTTTTGTACCTGATCCTTGTTCTGTATTTGTATTGATCTTTTGCTCAATTAGTTCATTGATAGGATCAGCTTTGTTGGTTAAGAAGTTGCTAGGCATTTGCTGCACTTCAACATTAATTACAGGGGCAATACTGGCAATAGTTGAAGGTTGAATTTGTGGCTGTTCTGGTATATTTTGTATGATTGGTTGATTTGAAGATACTATAGGTTGGGATATTTGTTGTGTTGTTTCAACTATAGTTTGTGTAGGCGATGCTGGTAATAAAACAGGTAGTACTGGTTGCTGAGTAACGAATATTTCTGGTTTTTGTTCTTGTATAGTTTCTGGTATTTGCTGTGCAGATGGAGCATAGGATACTACAGGTTGTTCTTGTTTTATTGCTGTTTCTTGAGCTGGTCTTAGTAAAGGTAACCCATTTTCAAAGTTTGGTATATTACTTGGTGTTAGGGTTGGTAAAGTATTAACTATTTGTATTGTGACAACACTGGCATCCTGTTGTTTCTCAGCATTTTTATCTTCTTGTATTTGTTGCTGTCTTTGCATAGAAACTGCAGTAGTATTAGAACCAGGTACTAGTAATATTTGAGTTTGTTGTGTAGGTCTTGTTTCGGTTATGGTTCGAGCAACCTCTTTTACTGTAGTTTCTTCTAATGACTTTGTACTAGTAGATACTGCCTCTTGAGCAACACTTAATGATTCCTTAACAGATACAGATGCTTTTTCTGCTGCATCTCTCACAGCAGATTGACTAGCACTCATGGCAATATTTTTTTCTCTTTCTTTATTTTTGCCTATAATGTCTAGAGCCAAACTGGTAGAATCCTGTTTTTGCATTTGTGTGCTGACATTAGTTGTTGTAGCTTTAGTTGTTTCTGATACTTCAGTAACAACCGATACACTTGGATTAGTTGTGATAGGGTTGTTGATAGTTGTAGTAATAGAACTTGTAGGTGTTATTGTACTTGATGATAAACTAGCAATCTTTTCTTGTTGTTCTTTAACGTCTACAATAACTTGATTTAAAGTTTCTTTAAAGTTAGTACAGTTAGGGCTATATAATCCATTGGTATAACAAGGATCAGGTGTCCAAATTGGTTTAGTCCAACCAAACACAGCAAAGTTATTCCACCCACCTGTGACCCACCAATCTACTCTGCCCATGTCTAGAGTATTACGCGATTCCGTAAAAAGGTATCTGCTATTGTAACTACCACTTTGGTTATTGCCTTCTCTATACCAACTATTATTAAACATTACGTTGTTAGAGCTATCAGTAATTCTAAAGTTTACAGTACCGCCCCCATCTGTTCTCCAATCAGTACACCAGAATAAGAATGCAGCATAACAACTTCCAAAATTCCACCAATTGAATCCGTATTCATACCCATGTAACACCACGCCTCCACCTATATGTGGCAACGATTGAGCAATATTATAACTATTATAGAATGTTGGTGTCTTTACACCCTGGATAATATTTTGAAATCCAGGACACCCAGAATTAAATGCAGGATTTAAAATACAGGGATCAACACTGTAATTTACATTCATGTAGGCGTTTTTAATCTGTGGACCATAACAGTTTGGATTACAAGCCCAGAATCCACCATCCATACCAGTAATACTTAATCTAGCATACCCAATATCAGATAATGTTTTTGCTCCAGTAAATGTATAGGTTTCAGCTAATGATTGCCAAATTGGATTATATGCTGGATTACCATCGGTTTGATTTTTAGTTCCTAGCCCGTAGTACGCTGTATATGCAACAGTTCCATCTTTATTGTAATAGGTGAATGTTGAATTTAAAGTATCTTGAACAGTGCCGGTTTCACAAGCTAAGCCAATAGATTGAGCACATTGAAACCTATACTGAAATCCATAACTAATACCTGTAATGAATACTGCACTAGTATTTTGATAGCTAACAGGTATATTTGCAGCATTAATGGTTTGATAAACAGTACCTGATGAATAACTAAAAATATAACCATCAGGAGTTGGACTTCCTGCCATACCCGAAGTAGTCCAACCAGAAGTACTAGTTAATCCACTATTAGTTATCAAGTTGCCTGTCGTAACATCTATACTATACCCACTAGGAGTATTAGGTGATGTTTGCCCATAACAACTTGTTATTCCTCCCACTATAAAAAGCAGAAAGAATAATACTACACCGATGGTATGATTATATCCGTATCTCATCTAAACATACTTGCTGCGTGATCTACTTTGGAATGCTTTACTTCTTCAGAAGTTTTATAATCATACTTGGGTATCTTATGTGGATTTGCTGCCCATAATTCTTTTGCTTTTTCACCAATCTGTCCCTCATACGGACAAGGAGTACCAGCTGCCATCATAGCTTCAAACACACGACGATCCTGACACATTGTAGCTACAGCAGCAACCTTCATACCCATATCATAAAGGGTTTTGCTAAGTTTTAATCTTTCGCAATTTAGATCACGCCCAGTTCCACCTATTGCCATACCAAACACCTGAGTTTGTACTGCGCCAGATTGACCAGTAGTACAAAGGTCTTGACCACCACCTGACATCATTGCAGGAGCAATAGCAGTCGGGGGAGGCTGAACAATCTTTTGTGTAATAGTAGTATCATTAATATTACGATTTGTCATATCGCCTGTTTGAACATTTTGGTTAATGTTTGTAGACTGATTAGTGTTTACTGTACTAGCAGTTGTAGTCGATGTATTAATATTTCTATTTGTCATGTCACCAGTTTGGATATTACTATTTGTGCTCACACTGGTGCTATTATTTGTATTGACATTGGTTGACGTACTTGTTGCAGTAGTATTATTAATATTACGATTAGTCATATCACCAGTTTGAATATTATTATTTGTATTAGTTGTAGTAGCAGTGGAGGTACTATTATTGATATTACGATTTGTCATGTCACCAGTTTGGATATTGTAGTTACTATTGTTATTAGTATTAGTATTCTGTGTAACACCAATACTAGTATTATTATTGTTATATGTCATTGTACCAGTGTTGATGTTATTGTTAGTGCTTACACTGGTGCTATTGTTTACATTTGTATTATTACTAGTTGCTGTAGATGTTGAAGTATTAATATTGCGGTTAGTCATATCACCTGTTTGGATATTATTATTTGTACTGGTGCTAGTGCTTGCATTTACATTATTATTGTTGTAATTAACAGTACCAGACATCACATTATTGTTTGTTGCAGTGGATGTGCTTTGATTAATATTAGTGATTTGACCAGACTGCACATTGTAATTTGTATTGCTATTAGTATTTGTATTGGTGCTAGTGCTAGTTGATGCGTTATTATTGTTGTAAGTCATCGTACCACTATTGACGTTATTGTTGTTATACGTCATAGTGCCGCTATTTACATTATTGTTATTATTGGTTATAGTACCACTTTGGATATTGTTATTTGTGTTTACTGAAGTGCTGGTGCTAGAGCTTGTGCTAGTGTTAACGTTATTATTTGTATTCGTTGAATTGCTGTTTACAGTGCTCGTATTGATATTAGTACTGGTACTAATTGAATTGTTATTAGTAGTGACTGCACTTGTGCTATTTGATGTTGAGTTGGTATCAACCAAACTTTTGGAATCATATCCGCCCTGATTGATTGGATTGATTACGCTAGTGGTTGTTCCGTTTGAAGTGGATTGTGTGCTTGTGTTTTGAGCGCTAATTGCGCTGGAGAACATAACGAGGAAAATGCTCAATACAATTTTAACTGCACGCATTTTTATTCCTTTTTGTAGTTACGCCATATAAATATTAACGCACTCTAAATCATGACATAATTTGACCAATATTCTATTGACAGATATATCTATTATATTTATAATTAGGCATTATCGGAGATATATTAATGCGTTTTTATACTAATGCCGTTCAATACGGTAACAAAATCCTAGTTCGAGGGATCAATAATGGCAAAACTGTTCAAGATAGAATTAGTTTTTCCCCGAGTTTATTTATAAAGACAAAAAAACCAACAGAATATAAATCTCTGTATGGAGAAAGCTTAGAAAAAATTGAATTTGAGGATATAAATGCTGCAAAAGATTGGGTAAAACGATACAAAGATGTGGAAAACTTTCCTATTTTTGGCAACACCAATTATGCTTATCAGTATATTACAGAAACATTTTCGAACAATATAGAATTTGATATAAACCAAATAAAGATTTGGTCTTTAGATATTGAAACATCCGCAGAAAATGGTTTTCCGGATGTTAAAAATCCAATTGAAACCTTGTTGTTAATTACAGTCCAAGACTATTATACTAAACAAATTACAACTTTTGGATCAAAACCTGCTAGTTCGGTGGGGGAAAATCATCAATATATTGAATGTAATGATGAATACGATTTACTAAAAAGATTTGTAAATTTTATCTCTGCTGATTATCCGCATGTGATTACAGGTTGGAACATTGAATTTTTTGATATTCCTTATTTGTGCAATAGAATAAAAAAAATTCTTGGAGAAGATTTAACAAAGCAATTGTCCCCTTGGGGCAATGTATATGAAAGGCAAATTAATAGATTTAAGAATATGGAAATTGTGTATGATATTCAAGGAATTTCCATTTTAGATTATCTTGATCTATATAGAAAGTTTACATACACCGCACAAGAATCCTATAGATTAGATCATATTGCTAAAGTTGAGCTAGGTAAACAAAAGTTATCATATGATGAATATGATTCTTTTAGATCGTTTTATACTAATGATTGGCAAAAATTTGTCGAGTATAATGTTATCGATGTAAAAATTGTCGATGAGCTTGAAGATAAGATGAAATTAATAGAACTTATCTTAACAATGGCATACGATGCAAAATGTAACTATTCAGACGTATTTTCCGCAGTAAGAACATGGGACTGTATTTTATTTAATCATCTGTGGAAAAAGAACATTGTTGTACAACAAAAAGATGATAAAAAAGTAGGCAGGCAAATTGAAGGTGCCTTTGTACAAGAACCAGTACCCGGCAAGTATAAATGGGTAGTATCATTCGATGCTACAAGTCTGTATCCAAGTATCATTATGCAGTATAATTTGTCTCCGGAGACAATGGTTATTGGTGGCAAGTCCACTACCGTAGATTCAATGTTAAAAGAAGAACATGATCTACAAGATTTGATAATGTTAAATAGATGTATGACAGCAAATGGTTATATGTTTAGTAATGAAAAAGAAGGCATTTTCCCTGAGATTGTTCAAAAATTATTTGATGACCGACAAAAGTATAAGAAATTAATGTTGTCCGCGCAACAAAAGTATGAAGAAACAAAAGATAAAAGTTGGCAAAAAGAAATAGCAAAATGTAATAATTTTCAAATGGCTCGTAAGATTCAATTGAATTCTTTGTTCGGAGCATGGTGCAACGAATACTTTAGATTCTACGATGACCGAATAGCAGAAGGAATTACGTTAACAGGGCAGTATATCATCAGAACTGTTGGTAAAGCACTCGATGAATACCTTAATAAAATTTGTGGTACTACAGATT
>Ga0214923_10009526_pt1 | contig 10101 bp, 7 predicted proteins | sample LL1510_MetaG_FD_177993 | JGI IMG/M metagenome (GOLD analysis project Ga0214923, IMG submission 177993) | Freshwater microbial communities from Lake Lanier, Atlanta, Georgia, United States - LL-1510 | ecosystem: Environmental > Aquatic > Freshwater > Lake | place: USA: Georgia | collected 2015-10-15
TGTTCCGAAAACGATTGAAACTAGGGGCCCGGAAAGTGGTGGGATTGCATTGGGGCAATCATTCTAAAAATACAAATATTTTGTTTCCCAAAGAAACTTTCGACGGAAGAGCCTGGTCAATGGATTCGTATGTGCAACTCGCTACCCAACTCATGGCTGTGCATCCGGACACTGTATTTATATTGACGGGCGGGGCATATGAGCGGCCGTTGGTTCGCCAGCTTCATAAAAAAATGACTCAGGCGGGAGTTGCTTCAATTAATTTAGCTTCAAAAACAAACGATTTAGTATCGTTATTGGGGCTCTTGTCTATTTTGGATTTGTTCGTCGTTGGAGATACAGGGCCGATGCATTTGGCCTCTGCCGTTGGCGTAAACACTGCCGCTCTTTTTTTTGCTACATCGCCGATGGATACCGGTCCTTACAATTCTCGGAATTCCTTGACTATTCAGTCTCCAATTCCCTGTGCACCGTGTTTGAATACTCCGCATTCATTTCGCTGTCCTGAGGGGGCGAATTGTGTCCAATTGTTAACCTCAGATGCCGTGCATTTGGCAATTAGTTCGCGATTTGATTGGAGTGGGCAGTGTTGAGGCAGCGTTATTTGCGCTTGTTTTCATTCTGCCGCCCCTACTGGATGGGGATATTGGGTTCGTTGGTTTTAACCTTAATTTATGGGGGTCTCAATGTAATGACCCTCCCGCTCATTCGGGATATCACCACCGAGATTTCTAATCGCAATTTGGAGCATTTTAATAATCAGATTTTGAATGCGGGCGGGCTGTTTTTTTTTCGACTAGTGGCCACATATCTTCAATCCTATTTGATGATGGCGACAGCGTATAATATTAGCCGTGACGTTAGAACCATGTTTTTTGGCCGACTCATTCGTTTGCCTCAGGGGTTTTTTACAGAAAATAAATTGGGCGATATTATTACCCGCCTCACTTCTGATGCCGAAAAACTGAGGGAAAGTATTACAAGTTTGTTTTGGGAGTTGATTCCCAACCTTGTATCCCTTCTGGGGGTCGTAGGTTATCTCTTTTACCTAAATTTTAAGTTGACCCTGATCAGTTTGGTAGCCGCGCCCATATTTGTGGCCGTCATCATATACCTTGCCAGTAAACTCAAGCGAGTGGCGGGGCAAACCCAGCTTCAGGCGGCGAATATTTCCCACCTGATTCAGGAAGTATTTACTAATATTAAATTGGTTCAAATTAATGGCGCCGAGGAAAAAGAAATTTCCCGATTTCGTAAGGAAATTCAACGGAATATTAGGACGTCTTTGAAGGGGATTCGCTTTCGAAACACCGTTGAGCCATCGATCACTTATCTTCAGTTTGTGGTGGTTCTGTTAGTTGTGTGGTACGGCGGTTATCAAATTGCGAACGGCACGATGTCAGGCCCCACGTTGGTATCTTTTTTTGCAGGAATTTTTTTGTTGGTGGATCCCATTTTGGCATTGTCCAAGGCGTATACGAATTTGCAGCAAAGTTTTGCATCGGCGGATCGTCTGTTGGAAATTATCGAACTACCTCCAGCATTTCCGATTCTCAGCTCTCCTTCCAATCCGATCGTTCACGGTAACGTGATGTTTGAAAACGTTTCGTTTCAGTACGGGGATGGAAGTCCTGTCCTCCATGATATTTCTATTTCTGCATCGGCTGGGCAAGTGATTGCGTTGGTGGGACTATCCGGAGCCGGAAAGACAACATTAGTTAATTTGATCCCTCGATTTTATGATGTAACATCCGGCAGGATCTTGGTTGATGGGGTTGATTTGAGGGAGATTGATTTGGATTATTTGCGTTCTCACATTGCATTTGTACCCCAGGAAGATATGCTCTTTCGGGGCACAGTGTTAGAAAATATCCGGTACGGATCACCGGAAGCCTCAATGGACGAGGTTGAGGACGCGGCTCGCGCCGCCAATGCGATGGGATTTATTGAAAAGAGGAAGCGGAAGTTATTTGCCCAAGTTGGGGATCGTGGCATGCGGTTTTCGGGCGGTCAACGCCAGCGGATTTCCATTGCCCGAGCCATTTTGCGCAGCCCCAAGATTCTCATTTTAGACGAAGCGACATCGTCTCTCGATACTGAGTCTGAATACTTGGTTCAGGAGGCGTTGTCTCGGTTGATGGCTGGGCGAACAACCTTTGTCATTGCTCATCGGTTGTCCACGGTGATCAACGCCGATCAAATTCTCGTTTTAGACGCTGGGAAAATTATCGAGCGCGGCACCCATTCTGAGTTACTTGCAATGAATGGCCGTTACGCTCGGTTGTATCATCGGCAGTTCGCCGCCGGTACTGGCGCGATTAACGAATAAGTGATCCTGGTTTGCAACCCATAAATTTATTGTGCTACGATTGACAAACTTTGGCGATTTATCAGATAGGGTTCTGTCTGAATGGTCTACATATATTTAAGGAGTCTTTGAATGGCAGTTATTGGCGAAAAAGAAAAAAAAGTTATTATCGATCAACATCAATTACATACGAAAGACACCGGCTCGGTTGAAGTCCAGGTCGCATTATTGACTGAGCGTATTAATCATTTAGTGGATCATTTGAAAATGCATCAAAAAGATCATCATACCCGTCGAGGTCTATTGATAATGGTCGGACGACGAAAGCGCTTGTTGAGCTATCTTCAACGGTCAAATGAGGACTCTTTCAAAAAATTAACCAAGAAACTTAAGCTGAAAACAAAAGATTAGTTACTGTTTTTGGCATTTGGTTTGAAATGTCGGCGGTAGCCCCGAAAGGTTGTCCATGTTAAATCGAGAAATTAATAAAAAAGTGATAGTAGCGGGTAAAGAAGTATCGCTATCTACTGGTGTCATGGCCAAACAGGCAAACGGCTCAGTGGTACTTCGGTGTGGGGATGCCGTGTTGTTGGCTACCGCGGTAATGTCTAAAGGCCCGAAACTCGGGGTGGACTTTTTTCCATTGACGGTGGAATACGTTGAGAAGATGTATGCCTCTGGTAAAATTCCTGGCGGTTTTTTTAAGCGGGAAACTCGGCCGAGTACTGCGGCGACTTTGGTGGCTCGGTTGATTGATCGTCCCCTTCGTCCCCTTTTCCCAAAATATTTTTTCAATGACGTGCAGGTTGTTGTTACTGTCCTTTCCTATGATCCCGAGGTCAGCTTAGATTCACTGAGTATTGTGGCGGCATCATCTGCCTTGGCGGTATCCAATATTCCATTTCAAGGCCCTGTTGGCGCGGCCACCGTTGGATTAGTTGACGGACAGTTGGTGGTAAATCCATCAGTTACTCAGTTAGAAGTGAGCGATCTTCATATTGTTGTTGCCGGGACGAACGATGCGATCTTGATGGTTGAAGCGGGCGCGAATGAAGTGTCTGAATCCGTTATACTTGAAGCTATTCGTTTGGCACATGCCGCTATAAAGCAGTTCGTAGGTGCTCAGGATGAGCTTGCCGCCACTGTTGGGGTTGAAAAGGTTCTCGTTCCTGGTGTGATAAACGATAGTGAGTTAGTTTCTGCGATTACACTGGCGATGGGCAATCAAATTTCTGATAGTCTTCGTTCCGGAAATAAGCAAGCCACTGAGCAGTTTTTAGCCGATTTAGAGGTTAAAATTATTGATCAATTCGTTTCTGATACGAGTGACAATCTGGCTGAAGTTAAGCGAATTTTTTCGTCGATCAAAAAGGAACAGATTCGTCAAACCGTTATTAAAGATAAAATTAGACCCGACGGTCGTGGCCTCGATGTGATCCGACCCATCGAAATCGAGTTGGGCATTCTTCCTGGTACTCATGGATCTGCATTATTTACCCGGGGTGAGACGCAAAGTCTTGGGGTATTGACGCTTGGGACCTCGGATGATCAGCAGTTGGATGATGGATTAGGTGAAACCGTTCATCGGTCATATTATTTTCACTATAATTTTCCCCCGTATTCAGTCGGAGAAGTTGGCAACATGGCCCGGACTGGTCGGCGAGAGTTGGGGCATGGCGCATTGGCTGAGCGTGCAATTAAGGCTATTTTGCCGAAAGGTGACCAATTCCCGTACACCGTACGACTGGTTTCCGAAATTCTTGAGTCAAATGGCTCCTCGTCCATGGCATCTGTATGTTCGGGTACTCTTGCCCTCATGGATGCCGGGGTTCCAATCAAATCGCCCGTCTCTGGTATAGCGATGGGGTTGCTCCTGGATGGCAGTGATTATGTTATCTTGTCTGACATTCAAGGGCTCGAGGACCATTACGGAGATATGGACTTTAAAGTAGCGGGGTCGGCTCATGGAATTACAGCCCTGCAACTTGATATCAAGGTGGGTGGGTTAACTCAGGAGATCCTTGAGCGAGCGTTGGATCAAGCCCATCGCGGTCGGATGCACATTCTTGGGACGATGATGTCTGTGATATCTGCCCCGAGAGGGATTTTGTCTGCTAACGCCCCTAAAATTGAAACATTGATGATAGATCCTGAAAAAGTGGGCGTTTTGATTGGCCCAGGGGGTAAGATGATACGGAAGATTGAGGAAGAATCTAAGGCGAATGTGGTAGTAACCGATGGGTCAATTGGCCAGGTATCCGTTTCCGCTAAAAATCAATCGGATTTAGACCTCGCGAAAAAAATGATTATTACTCTGACCCGTAATATTGAGGCGGGTGACGAGTATGATGGTAAAGTAACCCGTGTCACTCACTTTGGCGCATTTGTTGAGATTTTGCCTGGTAAAGAAGGGCTCATTCACGTATCGGCAATGGCCAAGCGTCGGATTGAGAAGGTTGATGAGGTCGTGTCTTTGGGTCAGGTTATCCCCGTGCGTGTCAAAGAGATTGATGCTCAGAATCGGATTAACTTGGTTCCTGTATCTCCTTTGGCCGATTAGTTTCTTTGGGAAATGGGAATTTGGGGGTAGTCCTTAAATTCAAACGGTAAGGAGTTTTCGATGAAATCATGGTTTTTCTTCGTTCTTTTCCTTCTCGTGTTTAGGGCTACCCCTATACTATCGATTAATGATTACGAAAGTCTTCATCAAATCATAGAGAATTTTGCCTTTACCCATCCGGGGAATATTAGTGTGTCCTTTACGGATCTGACCAACGATCGAACTGTCTCTGTCGCACCCGATCGCTTATTCAATCCAGCTAGCGTCATAAAGGTGGCGGTAATGGTCGAGGTGTATCGGCAAGTAGCGTTGAAACGACTGTCGTTAGACGACAAAATCGTGATGCACCAAAGAGATAAGGTCGGCGGGTCTGGAACCTTGCAGTTTCAGCGGTCGGGCGGGTCGTATTCGGTGCGGTATTTAGTTGAGCAGATGATTACGATCAGTGATAATACCGCCACCTATCTTTTGATTAATCGGGTTGGAAAAGCGAATATCAATCGAACGATGAGACGATTGGGGCTACGAAGTACAATGATTGGTGAAGCTAATTTACTGAAAGCGGAGGGGATTAACTTCTCAACTGCTGGCGACATGGGATTATTATTTACTCGAATTTATCACAAGGATGTTATCAGTAAGGAAGCCTCTGATGAGATGCTTGCCATTCTGGGTCGCCAGCATGTCAAATGGGGGATCCCCAAATATTTGCCCGTTGCGGTTCGAGTTGCAAACAAGACAGGAACCCTGGCTTACGTAAAGAACGATGCCGGTATTGTTTTCCTTGAAGGGCGTCCCTATGTACTGTCCGTGTTTACTAGTAAGGCGGAGTCTCGCCCATTCGCTACCACTTGGGTGGCTCAGATTTCTCGCTTAGTGTTTGATTGGCGTACTGGAGAGGGAAAAGGCTATGGTTATGTCAATTGACCTTTCAGAAAAAGTGATCGGCAAACTGCCAATATTCTCTGGGAGCCGAATATCCTTATCCGAGTACCAGATTTTATCTCCGAACGGAGTGCAAAGCACTCGGCATATTGTCGAGCATCCACAGGCGGTCGTTGTTGTTCCCGTTACTCATGAGTCTAAATTTTTGCTTATTCGGCAGTTTCGTACCGCTGCTGGTCGGGTCTTGGTCGAAGTTCCTGCGGGAGTTTTGAACGTTGGAGAAGATCCTGAAGTGGGCGCCCAACGCGAGTTGAGGGAGGAAACTGGATTTCGAGCCGGCCGTTTAAAAAAGCTTTTTTCGGGTTTTCCAACGCCGGGTTTTTGCACGGAATACATGCATTTTTATTTAGCTACCCATTTGGTGTGGGATCCGCTCGATCCCGACGTTGATGAGATTATTGAACCGTTTGTTGTCGGTATCAACGACATAAAGGAAATGATTGCTTCCGATTCAATTAATGATGTAAAAACGTTATTGGGGTTGTTGGCGGGGATGAGTGAGGTGGTGGTATCGTGATACTTCAAGATTTTGCAACCTACCTAAAAACTGTTCGTCGGTATTCTGAGGCGACGGTCGCATCTTACGTCCATGATGTACGGCTTTTTTTGGAGAATTCAAATGGCGATATCTCATCGGATTCGGTAGCCCGGTGGGTGGGTGCGCGGTGTAACGACGCGCCCAGTAGTCTTCGGCGGCGAGTCAGTTCGGTACGGACGTTTAGTCGATTCTGTAATCTTTCCGGACGTGTCATTGTTCCCGTGTCGCCGATTTCGGTCGAATTGCCCCGCCAGCCTGACACTGTGTTTCCGGTTCTTGATTTGCCCAGTATTACTCGTTGTATCGATGTCGCTTGGCAGGTATCCACACGAGATGGACTATTGTTTGAATTGGCCTATTCGTTGGGGTTGAGAGTTGGTGAATTGGTGTCCCTTCGGTGGGGTGATTTTGATTTTTCTGCTGGCACTATTCGCGTCCGAGGCAAGGGTAATAAAGAACGTGTGTTACCGTTAAGTGCTGATTTATCCCATCGGGTATTCCGTCATATTCAATCTCACTCGTTCGAGGACTTTGTCTTTAAAAATAGGAAAAATCGCCCGTTAAGCGTCAGAAATGTGCAGTATATTTTTAAAAAATTATTTAAAATAGCCGGCCTTCGTTCGGGTAAATATTCGACCCATTCGTTACGCCGTACCGCAGCTACCCATTTGTTAGATTCGGGCGCCACGGTTCGAGATGTTCAAGCCTTTTTAGGCCACAGTCGGCTGTCGACGACTCAGCGGTATACTAAGTTAGCGACGTCGAAGCTAATGGCGGTGGTCTTAGAAAGTCATCCTCGGCAATGATTTCGATTATAGGGTTGGTGAGCCTTATTGGGATGTTGGTCGTTTCCGTCGTTCTTCACGAGTTGGCCCACGGGTGGGTTGCATTTCGCATGGGCGATTCCACCGCTCAACAACTCGGTAGATTGACCTTACATCCGATTGCGCATATCGATTGGCTAGGATCGATTGTGTTACCTGCTCTGTGTGCGCTACTGGGGAGTCCTGTTTGGATTGCATGGGCTAAGCCGGTTCCGGTCAACTCGAGGAATTTAAAAAACCCGGAAAACGACATGATGTGGATTGCTATTGCCGGTCCGTTAACGAATATTACACTGGCCGTTGTTGTTGGGATTCTTTTTAGAATATTCTTAAATACCGGCAGTATCGTGTCCGGGGAGATAGCGTATCAGTTAATGATCCAATTTGTTTTCTTAAATCTCGGACTCGCAGTATTCAATTTAATTCCAATCCCCCCGTTAGATGGATCAAAAATTTTAATGCCCTTTCTCAGCGGCCGGAGCAGATACTGGTTCTCGGTGATTGCGCCGTATGGTATCGGGATTATTTTATGTATCTCCTTTACCGGCGTATTAAGTCGATTGGTGACGGGAATTATTATGCCCATTGGGCAGGGGCTGTTATATGGAATCTAAAATTATCGATACATTTTCATTGGTAATCATAACGATCTTAAAGCGGTGAAAAGGAGTGAAATGTGAAGAGTAAAATTAGCCTGCGTTTTTTACTGGCGGTTGTTGGCTTAGCTGGCACTGCATTTTTTGCTATCCCGGCGATGGCACAATGGAACTCCGGAACCACTCCGACTAAACTCACAATTCAAGCGACATTGGCTAGCCAGGTAACCGGGGTATTAAAAGGAAAAAAAGATGTCCGATTATCGTTTTATGATGGATCTGTATTAAAGGGTAAATCCAAAACGTACCCGGGCGTGATTTTCTCTAATGGCGTCTTTAGCCTTACATTTGACGTTAAAGATATGGTGAGCCAGGCTGACTTCATGTCAATGGTCGAACCCAAAATTTGTATCGCTGTCGATGGTGATGAGCAGAAAGTACCTTTATTCTCTACTCCGTTTACTGTTCAAACCCGATTGGCCGAAACTGCGCTTAGCGTGGACGCGGCGGGGATTACAGGGACAATTCCGTCGGCTAATATCGAGGGGGATTTGGTTGTATCTAATAATGTTTTTATCGTTAAAAGTTCCGAGGGTAGAGTTGGAATTGGAACGTCTGCTCCTCAAAATACCCTCGATGTTGTGGGTGTTGTGAATGCTTCTGGTTTTAATGTCAACGGGTTGCCGATTGAGTCGTCATTTTCGTGGGTTGTCAAAACTCCGGGATCCCCTTTGAGTACATTGTACTACGATCGGGGGTACGTCGGGGTCGGAACGTCAGCGCCGTCCTACCAGCTAGATGTTGTGGGTACCGTAAACGCCCGCGTCTTTTTGCAAAATGGTTCGCTACTCCAGGATGTGTTAAGGGCAGCGGGTGCATGGCGAAATGGTCCTGGGAATGATATTTACTTTGATGATGGAATTATTGCGGATGGGGGCCGCGTAGGAATTGGGACCTCGTCGCCTCAGGAAAAACTGGACGTAAATGGAGCTATTCGTATTTCGCGGTCACGGGAAATTTCTCCAAAGGCGGGAACGATACAATACGTAGTGGATGCGGTAACTGGTAAGGGCGACTTTTGGGGTTTCAATGGTACGGAGTGGCTATCTCTTACCGGAATTCAAGGCTCCGGGGCCAGTGGCAATATAGCGGTGTGGAGTGGTGGAGCATTGTTGTCAGGGAGTTCCAATCTTTTTTGGGATAAAACATCTGGCTTTTTTGGGGTAGGGACGAATGTTCCTAGCGCAAGGTTGACGGTACGTGCGTCGTCGAACACGGCGCCAATTGTCAGTGTTTTGGCCGCTGATAATTCGCCTTTGTTTTATGTGTCTCCGGCGGGGGTTGGAATCGGAACAAGTCTTCCATCTCAAAAATTAGACGTTAAGGGAATTGTGAATGCCCAAGGTTATCGAGTAAATGGAAAGCCGTTGGAATTGTCGTTATCGTCAGATAGTTATTGGTTACTAGAGAATGAGGGGCGGATTTTTTACGAAAAGGGAAATGTTGGAATCGGAACGACTGCGCCGGCCAGTATGCTGGAATTGGCCAGTGCCACTGGAAATCCAATGATTACGTTTGGAATTGGAGGTAGTCGGTTGTTCTCGATGGGAATTGGGGCCGATAATCCGGACGCATTTATTATTGGAAAAGGCGCGGACCTTAAAGTTCCTGTATTTACATTTCAGAATCAAAATATTGGTATAGGGATCAGTAGTCCTCGTGCGAATATTCATGTTAGTGGAAATTCCGGAGTTATTTTTTCAGGTACGTTCGGATCTGGCGATCAGCTTACCGAGCAAGGTGCGGGTTCTAAATTTATTTGGTACCCCGCTAAAGGCGTCGTTCGTGCAGGGTATGTCGCGAGAGACGAGTGGAATTATGAAAATTTGGGAGATTTTTCCGTGGCTTTCGGGGACCGTACGGTTGCCAGCGGAGTGGGGTCGGCCGCGCTGGGCGGGTATGGAAACTTTGCCCGAGGGCAGTACTCCGTTGTGGCTGGCGGGGCCAGAAATCAAGCCTTGGGGGACTACTCGTTTGCCGCTGGTCACGAGGCGGTAGCGAATCATCCTGGGACCTTTGTGTGGGCGGACTCTGTTCCTACCAGTGATTTCAGCTCGTTTGTAAGCTCGGCGCCGAATCAGTTTTTGATTCGGGCGAATGGAGGTGTGGGGATAGGCACAACGATTACGAATGGGGCTGCGCTTACCATCGTTAATCTCCGTCAAAAAGAATTTGTTTTAAGTGCAAAAGGCGTCAATGGAAATCCAGTGTTTGTTGCCACCACATCGGGTAACGTGGGTATTGGCATTTCTGATCCGGGATCGGTGCAG
>Ga0214923_10009527_pt1 | contig 10095 bp, 9 predicted proteins | sample LL1510_MetaG_FD_177993 | JGI IMG/M metagenome (GOLD analysis project Ga0214923, IMG submission 177993) | Freshwater microbial communities from Lake Lanier, Atlanta, Georgia, United States - LL-1510 | ecosystem: Environmental > Aquatic > Freshwater > Lake | place: USA: Georgia | collected 2015-10-15
CCACTTCCCGCAGTGGTAATCCTTCTTGAGCCGCAAGCGCCGTCGAAATACCATGCACCTGTTCAGAATCATAGGGTATCGTGAAGCCCTCGGGTTGAATGAGGGCGTCTTGTCGTTGGAGGAGTTTTCCGTTGATGTCGTGCAACTGCCAAGCTAACTGAACCACTCGGGGCCAATTGTCGGTTTCGGTGATTGGTGCCTTGAAATTACGGGGCAAACCCGTGGTTTCCGTATCGAAAATTAAGTACATGATGGGTGAGATTCGTGAATCTTAAAATTACCGATTATTAATAACTTCAACCTAAGTGTTGATAACTTTAGTTGGAATTATTCTAATGTCACCTCCACTTCCCAATTGGCGCGGACTTTAGGGATTTTTGCGTAGCGTTTAACGGGCTCGGCTGGTTCGGGTATTTCCGGTCGGAAGGTGTCCCAATAGCCGTTCCCGTTGAGGTCTTCCACAACCAATACATGGTATTCTCCCGGAATCAATTGCCGAAAAATGTCTTTTCGAGCAGGATTTTGGTTTCCGTACCTTTTGCTTTGAATTACTTTACCGTCTTTCTCCAGAAATACTAGATGTGATTTGAGTTCTTCCGGAAATTGCACCATTAAGGTTCCGAGTTCTGATGGCGCGAGATAATTCAGTTCTAATGTTTGAGGCTGGTTTTTTTCCCCTAATTGCATAGAACATGCTTCCGAATCGAAGATCACTTTTAATTTGCCCCTGCCCCAAAAATTGCTAAAAATCTGTAGATTATTATTTTCAACTAAAAAGGAATCCACTTTTACTTCACTGGAATCAGCACGCAGGATGTGGATTTTATCCGTTTTTATCTTATTCGATAAAAACCCGTTCCATTGAATATTTACCGGATTTCCTAAAACAATCGCTGAGATTTCGGCCTTTAAAGGAATCTTACGATCCCTTTCCAAATACAATAAATCCAGGGTATCGTAGGGACTTGTTAACCGTAAAGGGCCTGGGTTGATCCCTGAAAGATTTAGGGCAACTGAGTCACGAGCAAGCCGAATGACGGCAGCTTTTTCGCCGTTCAATAGAAGATTTTCAAGTCCAATTTCCTCGGGGACATGGCCAATCAACAATCCCGGTGCCTTAACCTTAAAGTTTAACGCTCGCTTAGAATTTCTTGGCTTTGAAAGCAACATTGCCATCGAATCATTTTGGGGTAGGTTCGCCGAGAAAAAAGCATCTTGAGGTTCAAACGGGTCGACGGTTCCATTTTTATTAACATCCAAAAACACTTTGATGAAAAAGGAGTCTGTCGGTAAATTCTCCAAATGTGCTATTCCTTCTTTATTGCTCTTTGTTATGTAACGAGGCTTAGGACTATTATAAGTTTGGTACAACCCTACCGAAGCTCCTGGTATCAATTTTTTGGTATAGACATCCCCAATAAGGTAATGCTGTTTTAGTGAATCCAAGAAATTGCCCGTTGAAAATGCCAATCGATAAATGGAGTCATTTCCTTCCGTTACATCCTTGACACCCCCATCGATGCAGAGACTGTAGGTAGTATTTTCCTTCAATGTTCCATTGAGAGTAATGATGATCTCTTTTTTATTCAACTTAACCCCAAGCTTAGCATCGGCTGGCTCCAAACGGAAGGTTTCCAAGGGATTCACCAATTCAATGAATTCATCAAATTTCAAGGTAATCCGCTGGGGTCTTACCCTCGTTGCCCCTGCAACCGGATCGCTTTCACGTACTATCGGTGCACGGTCATCCTTCGCTCCGCCACTTAACACCCCAACCTGAGCGCAGGAGCACATTAAAAAAAAAGGGATTACATATATAATTCGGATAGGCATGTACAGATTTTTTCCAACGATTCGCGATCGATGTCATCAAAGGTAGCGAATTCATCGCTGTCAATGTCGAGTACTGCCACCACCCGGCCATAGGCCATGATTGGAACGACAATTTCACTTTTCGAAGCCTCGCTGCAGGCGATATGGCCGGGAAATTCATGCACATTTGCCACAACAAGGGTTTTTTGTTGTTCCCATGAAGCACCACAAACACCCTTTCCAAACGCTATTCGTGTGCAAGCCAAAGGTCCTTGATAGGGTGCTAACACCAATTGTTCGCCTACCACCCGATAAAAACCGACCCAAAAAAAACCGAAGGTTTGTCGCAAAGCCGCCGCAACATTGGCCATGTTCGCAATGACATCCACTTGAGGATCCAATAGCCAGGGAATTTGCTGCAATAAGGCTTGATATTTTTCGTTTTTTTCGCCGGAATGCACGAACAAAGATGCTGACATTCGACAAAATTCCAATTTATTATCGTAATTCGCAATTAAAACACCCTATGAGCCTCAACAACTTGGAGAACATTCTTTTTTTAGACATTGAAACGGTTCCACAAACCTATGATTTCGAAGCGCTTGATGCGGAAACACGGTCCTTGTTTGAATCGAAAAATCGCATGAAAATCTCGGAAGAAAAACCAAGCTCCGAAGTTTACCGAGATTTAGGAGGAATTCAATCCGAATTCGGAAAAATTGTATGCATTTCTGTGGGAATGGTTAAAAACAATGTAACCGGAAGAAGCATGCGCGTAAAGTCTTTTGCCCACGACGACGAATTTACCCTACTGAATCAATTTAAAAAACTCTTGGATGACCACTATAAAAACGGGGTGTTGTGTGGTCACAACGCGAAGGAATTCGATTTTCCTTACCTCTGCCGCCGCATGTTAATTCATGGCATTGCCTTACCTCAAGTGCTCCAGATTGCCGGTAAAAAACCGTGGGAAATTCATCATTTAGACACCATGGAACTTTGGAAGTTTGGCGATTACAAAGCTTTTACTAGCCTGGCCTTATTATGCCATATTTTTGGAATACCTACGCCAAAAGACGACATTACCGGGGCCGATGTCGCCCGGGTATATTACGAAGACCGTGATCTCGCCCGTATTGCTTTATATTGCGAGAAAGATGTGGTGGCGCTCATCCAGGTATTTCTTAAAATGCACCTTGAACCGATGGTGGAAGCGGGAAATATTACGCATGTTCCCCTAACTCCGATAACATAATCACGGCTTTAAGTGCTGCCGTTTCAGTACGAAGCCGCGCTGCACCTAATCCTAAGGCACGGTATTGATGTTGCAAAGCATGCTGAATTTCTTCCGGCGTAAAATCTCCTTCCGGTCCTATTAATATCCTTGGGGTTATGGAGGGATTAAGAAGGGTGCTTTTTTCCTCATTCAAGCAATGGGCAATCCACCCACCCGGATACGATGAAAGAAAATCCTGCAAACTTTGGGGCGCGTCGATTTGAGGAAGATAATATCGTTGCGATTGCTTCATGGCGGCAACTGCTATTTTGTGGAGCCGTTCACCATTCACTTTTACACGCTCGGTGCGATGCGTAATTATTAACGAAAAATGAGTACACCCTAATTCCGTTCCTTTCTCGATTAGCCATTCCATTCGATCCAAATTTTTTGTCGGCGCCACAGCCAAATGCACTTTTGGCCCACAAGGAAAAAAATCATAGTGAACCACCTTTAAGGTGCATTTTTTGGGATCACTTAGTAAAATTTCCGCCCGATAGTACCCGCCGTTTCCATCCAATAATTCGATGATATCCCCGGTTTTTTTTCGCAACACGCGCACGCAATGCTTAGACTCTTCCTCGCGCATCACAAATCCTTCCGTATTTTTATGTAATGTCGGGTCGTAGAACATCACAAAACAAGTTGAATGACTAACTCTCGTAAAAGCGCTCCTCCGGAAACGGAAGCGTTCCCAACTCCTTTCGCCTTGAGGTCGTAAGTATAGAGCAATTCGATGTTTTCTGCAACTTTCTTTGGGGGAAAGGAATGCAGGTTTTTAAGCATTTCGCCTGCAACAAAAATGTGCACATTCAACGCCGATGCAACCGCTTCACGGGATTTATTTTCCAAAAAATGTAAGCGCATGAGCTGCGAAAAATACTTGAATAATATGGCAATTACGGGCACCAGTTCCCCTGCTTTCGGATTTGCTTCAAAGTAGTTTACAATTTTCAAAGCCTTGGGTAAATCTTTAAGAGCAATGGCATTCGATAATTCAAACACGTTGTATTCTTTGGAAATTCCAATGTGTTTTTCCACCAAAAGCTCATCAATTTGTTGTCCTTGTGGGAGAACCAGCGACAATTTATCCAATTCGTTGGATATTCGGTTGAGATCATTTCCAATGGATTCGGCTAAAATATGCGGCACTTTCGAAGTGTGCGTATACCCCTTTGATTTTAAAAGCCCTGCAATCCAGTCAGGAAGTTGGTAATCCTTCACTTTTTCGGACTTAAAAACCACCCCATGTTGGTTCATGGCTTTGAAAAATTTCGATCGAGCGTCCACGGCTTTGTACTTGTGAGCCATGACAAAAAGAGTTTTGGGGGAAGGATTCGAAACATAGGCCTCTAAGTGTTCTAATCCTTTAAAATCTTGGGCTTCCTTTAGTATGACTACCCTCCAAGGGGCAATCATGGGGTATTGTTTCAGAGAACTCAGTAAGTTCAACGGTTCGGTATCGCGACCGTACACTACTTCTTGGTCAAAATCACGTTCCCCTTCCTCGAGCGCATGGTCTTCGATGAGTTGGGTAAGACGATCTATGAAATAAGGTTCCTCTCCATGAAACAAATACAGGGGTGAAAATTCCTTGGAAAGGAGTTTTTTATGAAGCGCTTTATAATCCATTAAACGTGACTTTCCCAGCGTTGCACTAATGCGATTAAAGTTTGGAGGGATGCTACCATGTCTTGTACAACTACATACTCTCTGCGCGAATGGATGGCCATTTCTCCGGTGAAAAGGTTGGGACAAGGCAAGCCCATGAAGGACAATTTGGAGCCATCGGTACCGCCGCGTATGATGTTTCGAACGGGTTTAATTCCGACCGATTCCATTGCCTCCACGGCATAGTCGGTAACAAACGGACAATCTTTTAAAATTTCTTTCATGTTGCGGTACTGTTCCTCACGTGCTACGGTTACACTTCCTCCCGGAAAGTGGGTTAAGGTTTCGTTCGCGATATCCATTAATCGTTGCGCATACGCTTCCAACTTGGAGGTGTCGTGATCGCGCAGAATAAAAGAAACCGTTGCTGTCTCTAATCCTCCGTTTATGCTCGTAGGATGCACAAAGCCTTTGCGCCATTCCGTGGTTTCAGGAGACCATCCCGCACGGTTGGAATTAACCAAAAACTGACTCGCCATTTTAATGGCATGCTGCATTACGCCTTTTGCATAACCCGGGTGCGCACTGACCCCATGAAAGGTAAAGGTTATTTCGTCGGCCGAAAAGGTTTCATCCTCAATGTATCCCAAAGGACCACCGTCCAAAGTATAGCCGTAATCAGCCCCTAACTTCTGCATATCGAGGTGTTCCACCCCTTTTCCTATTTCTTCATCGGGGGTAAAAAGCACACGAATTTTACCGTGAGGCACTTCGGGATGGGCTAGCAAATACGACGCAAGTTCCATGATAATAGTAATCCCGGCTTTATCGTCGGCACCGAGCAAGGTAGTTCCTGAAGCAGTGATAATATCTTGCCCTAACTTACCGTGGAGGTAGGGTTCGTTTTCCAAACTCAGCCGTTGGTTGGTGTCATCCGGCAATACAATTTCCTGGCCTTGCCATACTCCATGCAAAATCGGTTGAACGTTTTTACCGCTACAATCGGGAGCTGTATCCATATGGGAACAGAAACACAGGGTAGGAATTTCTTTCGCTGAAGTAGCTGGGATAGTAGCAAAAACGTAGCCCCAAGCATCCATTTCAACATCGACCGCTCCCATAGCTTTAAGCTCCTGCTCCAACAATCGCCCGAGGTCTTTTTGCTTTTCCGATGAGGGGTAGCTGTTTGAGGTAGGATCAGCCTCGGTATCGATTCTGACATAGCGCATAAAGCGTTCCGTAAGTCCTTCTTTCATGGTTCAATTTTAGCTACGAAGTTAACGTTTTCCGTTATGTTCAAGTGGTAATCGCTCGCCGACTTAACGCTATTTTTCCACAGCGATAATATACTCGATGAATTTCGTAAAAGCGATTGCCCGGTGCGAAATTTTATTTTTCACGGATTTTTCCACTTCCGCAAAGGTTAAATCCCATCCTTCTGGCACAAAGATCGGGTCGTATCCAAAGCCTTGATCTCCCCGAAAATCATGAATTATATTACCCTTAACACTTCCTGAAAACCAATGAATTCCTTTTGCATCTACGAAGGCAATGACTGTTCGAAACTGGGCACTTCGGTTAGGGTAAGGTGCTAGGGCTTGAAGCAGTTTCTCTCCGTTTTTGCGGTCGTTTTTTTCGGGGCCAGCATACCGTGCTGAATGCACACCTGGGAGTCCTTGCAAGGCCTGAACTTCAAGACCACTATCGTCGGAAAAACAAGGAAATCCGGTAACTTCAAAAACGCGCTGTGCTTTAATTTGTGCATTTTGCTCAAGCGTTTCGCCGGTTTCTTCAATTTCCTCGGTCCATCCGAGATCGTTTAGACTCCATAAGGTCCAACCTTTCGGCAATAACGCGCGAATTTCAGCTACTTTATGTTCATTTTGGGAGGCAAATACTAAAGGCATCGGGAACAAAGATACTTAAACTGCCAATACCTGGGCGACAACCAAAGTGCCGTTAAAATCCCCTAAACAAGGCTTCATACTTGCCACTGTTCGCCTCAACGGAGTAGCGCTCTTCTACCGTTCTTTTACCCGCTTCGCCAAGCACTTTGCATAAGTTCCTGTCGTTGTAAAGCGTCATTAAAAGTGCATACCATTCTTCCGACGTTACAGCCAAAAATCCGTTAACTCCGTGTTGAATAATCTCCGAATTCACCCCTACTTTTGAGGCCACGGTTGGAATACCGAGTGCCATATATTGCAGGGCTTTAAACCCGCATTTTCCACGAGACCAATCGTCGTCGTTCAACGGCATAATTCCAACATCAATTCGCGCAAGGTCTTCAATTTCAGTGGCTTTATTCCAAGGAATAAAGGTTAGGTTTGGAAGCATAAAAGGGGGAGGTTCGTTGGAAATCACTACAAATTCTATGGGAACTTCGCCGGCAAGACGCGTTAATACTGAAAGTAATGCATCGAGATAAGCCACCGTGGTGTGCGTTCCTGTCCAGCCAACGGTAAAGGGGTTACCTTTCACGGAATTGGCTTCGGCATTGTGCAATGCTGTGTCAATGGTGGTTGGGATGATTTCCACGTTTGAAGTAAAGCTCCTAGCGTATTCAGCCAGGAATGCATTCCCAACGCTAACCTTACTGGACCAGCGAATAATGTGTTTTACTTTCCAATAAGCTTTCATACGATGCACTTTACGATGTTGCGGACTGTAGTTCGGGAGCCAAATAGCATCATCGAAATCATAGATCAGGGGTTTTCGAAGTACTTTCGCAATCCACCATTCAACTAAGGGCGGTCCAATCGGGGCTGCTTCGCGGTGAATGAACACTACGTCGAATTTTCTTAGACGAAAGAGCGTAACAAAGCGATTCAACAATCCTTGAAGCACAAAAGCACTTTTTCGCAAGGGCTTTCCGTGAGCATAAAACAAGTTCCATGCTTGATCATTCAAAAAAGGAAAGACCGTGCACTGAATACCTCTTGAGGAAAGATGCGTAAGATATTGTTCAAATCGAAAGCGCTGCGAAGGTGCCTGATGCAAGGGATAAGGACACAATATAGCTACCTTGATCATCCTTTGAATTGATTTTGTTCTGTTCCTTTCCCCTCGTAAATTGCGGCATACCGTTCAATTCCCAGAGCTGCACTAAAATGTGTTAACGCATAGGACCGTATTGCTTCGGGATTGTACAACGAAGGATTCCAGGCTCGCGCTACGGCGGGTAATTCCTCCCACGACGATACAACGACTCCCCCGTTCGATGTTCGAAGAATTCCGTGCACATCACCTATCCCTGTATTGGCGATAACCGGCAAGCCCATGGCCATACATTCGGCGAGTTTCACGGGCGAAGAAGCTCTTTTCGCATACGAGGGCTCAATCAGTTGAATGGATGCTTCCGCTATGGACAAATACGATGGAACCTCCGTGTAATTCGCACTTGTAAAAACGACGAATTCGGAAGATAGGGCAGTACGTTCGAAGGTGTCTTTCGCGCGTTCAATATCCTTGGTAAGGACTAAAAACCTCCACCGTGGATCTGCTCCATGCAAAGCTTCAAAAAATCGCAACTCTTGGTCAAATCGGTACCAAGTTCCAACCGAACCCACATGAATTAATATGCGTGCATCCTCATCAAATCCCAAGGATTTTTTTGAAAACAAGGGCGTTTTTTCGAGGTTAAACAAATCAACATCTACGCAGCAGGGAATCACGGTGAATTTACTTTTAGCGACGTCCTCCCCGTACCGTTCTTTCAGCGCTAAAATTCCGTCCTCGGTTAGGGAAACTACCGCAGTGGCTTGTTCGAGGAATTGTTGTTCTTTTCGTTTGAAGTAATGGTATATCCAGCGGTATAGGGGTAATCGTTGAGGCCAAAGGTTTCCTTCCACGCGTTCATCGGCCCAAAACCCCCGCATATCAAAAATTAAACGCTGTTTTTCCGCAATTCCTATACCTACAAGCATGGTCAAATAACTCCTACAATGGATAATGTCATAGGAAGAAAGCTCCAGCGAACGTGCAATCTTTCGCATTTTCCATAAATCGTATACCGTTGAGAGCACTGGGGGTTTTTTGGTGTATGGCTTTGGGAACCAGGTTATGTGATGGGTTTCAAGCTGCGACCGTATCAAGTTTTCGAGCTGATCGAAGGCGTCTTTTTTTTCAAAGGAAACGATACTGAATTTCCAACCGCGTTGGGATAATCCTATGAGGTAAGGCAACACCTGCGATTGTCCAAGAGGATCTGTAAGGCCGTCGTAGGTTAGGTAGAGCGCTTTACCTCGGGATTTCATACGCTAAAAATAGGCAATATATCCGAAGTGAATTTTACCAGACCGAAGGTCGATTGGGTTGTGTTGTTCTATTCCAAGGCCATAAACCAAGGAAAAAATCCCGGCTTTCGAGCTGAGATTGGTTCCAATGCCGAAGCCGAAAGGACGGTCCTGAGCATAGTTAGTTCCTCCGGTATTTTCATACATCGATTGATCGTAGAATACAAATACGCAAGAGTTTCGATCGAGCAAGTATCGAAGTTCAAGCTGGCTTGTAGCTTTCGTGGTGCTTAGAAAATTTTCCTCGTTGAATCCCCGCTGGGTGGCGAGGCCCCCAAAACGAAAACACTCGTTGGAATAAATAGTTGGTGCATAATAGGTGTCGAACGCAAGCTTATAATGAAAAACCCAACGTCTACTTAACGGAAGAAAGTGTTCCAGGGAGCAGGTCGCTTTCGCTGTGGTGCTCAAGGCATTGGAATCGCTTAACACTTTGCGTTGCCCAACAAAACCCTCCCAGGTAAAAATAAAGCCTTTACGTGGATTTGGAAGATAGTCCAGTTTTCGATACGAAAGTCCTAATCCATACATGGAATTTCGAAGTGAGGCAACTTTAGGAAATTGACTATTCGAAGCTGCTGCGTACAAGCGGTTATTTCCAGAAAACGAATACATGGCCTTGGCTAACCAATGGGAGGCGAAAGGATATTGCACCCCTACCCGCGTTTTCATTTCCAGAAAAGTGGAATCTCTTTTATAGAGTTGGAAGGTTAAATCCGCTCCAAGGAGGGTATTGAATAAGTACGGATAGGAAAATCGGAGGTTGAGTGATTGCGTGGCCGGTTTAATACTTCGCCAATTGAACTCGAATTGTTCAGCGCGGTGGAGCGCATTCATTAATCGAAGCTGTAAATCTCCAGTAAGACCCACCTTCTGACTTATTGGGTCGGGTTGCAATCCAAGAGCTCCGCTGAAACTCGAACTTTTACTCGATTTTAAATAAACGAAGAGGGTAGCTTCACCTTGCTCAAAAGCAATTTCCGCCGGTTTAAGTATTTCTATGAACGATTGTTGGTTGAGTTTTACCTCCACTTCCTTGAGTTTTTCCAAGGAAAAAGGACTGTCTATGGGCAGATCCAGCATGCGAACAAGCGTTTTAGT
>Ga0214923_10009528_pt1 | contig 10095 bp, 12 predicted proteins | sample LL1510_MetaG_FD_177993 | JGI IMG/M metagenome (GOLD analysis project Ga0214923, IMG submission 177993) | Freshwater microbial communities from Lake Lanier, Atlanta, Georgia, United States - LL-1510 | ecosystem: Environmental > Aquatic > Freshwater > Lake | place: USA: Georgia | collected...
ACAGTCGAGCGGAGTCGATGTCTCAATGATGGGTTTCGATGCGCTGTTGACTCGACTCGGTAGCGATGGCATCAGGCCACTCTTCGTCCTCCACGATGCGATCATTCTGGACGTGCGGGGAGACAGAATGAAAGACGTGGGAGCATGCACCTCGGTCTCTGTTCCTACATACGAACAACCTTTCCCCCTCAAGTTCGACAGGCTGTGATTTTTTTCAACAAGTCGTCAGGTCACCTATTTGCCGCCACCAGGAGATCTGCAGACATGAGAATCACAACAAGCCAGCTACGCCGCATCATCAAGAAAGAAGTCAAGAATGTCACCGAGCCGGCCGACCCACCGGCGCGATCAAATATCCAGGAGCTGCGAGTCTACTCGCCGAGCTACAAAAATACAACGACTGGATGGAAGCAAATGTCGAACATTACGAGGGTGAGAATCACAGAGGCTGGATGAAAAATACGACAACATCATTGATCTCTCGATGAAGGTTAGGGACCTCGCCTCTGCCTTCCAAGAAGACATTAAAGATGTTCTTCAAAACGTATGACGGCAGAGAAGCGCGCCGTTAACAATCAACCACTCATTGAACATCGAGGCCACAGCGTAACACTGTGGCCTCATGACTTTAAGCCCAGAGCAGCCTCCCGAGATTTTTTGCAACTTTCAACCAGAACTAATATTTAGAATCCAGGAGACACAGCAACATGAAGATTCGTCTATCGCAACTACGCCAGATTATTAAGGAAGAAGTAAAGGATCAGACATTGAGAGGTGCCTTCAAGGGTCGTCAATATCAATCGCTTTCTCCTGAGCTTCAAGCTGACTATGACGAGCGTTCGAAGAGTGTCTCAGCCGGAAAAAGACCTTCACGAAGCTTCACTGATACACATCTGCTTCCTGGCACCTCTTGGAAAACAACAGTTCCATTTGTTGTCGTAATAAGAGGCCATGCTGACACGGATTTGGAGTTCATTGAGCCCCTCCAGAAGTCTGGCATTGGAGGTAATACTTCAAGGGCTATTAGAAAATTGCCTGTTGGAACGGTATTTACTGTGGTTGACAACAAGTATGGTGTCGAAGACATGCCCAGAGACGAAGGCGGAGAAACTTTGCTCAGTCTAAGCATGAACTACGTTCTTGTAGAGATAGAAGGTAAAGAATATCTGATTGTGAGTGTTCCACCGAGATCTGTCACACCAGCCTAAGATCTTTCAGTCTTGAACATCGAGGCCACAGCGTAATACTGTGGCCTCATGACTTTAAGCCCCGAAGACATCGCATCAAACTTCGACAAGTATCGTTCGCTCGTCGAGAAGATCGGAGACCGATCAGAACCAGCGCTAGCCATGGTCGACCATCTCGGAGAGCGGCTCGCTCTTTGTCCCGCTTCTTCTAAGCGAGAGTATCATGCAGCGGTCCCAGGTGGACTAGTTGACCATTCCCTCCGCGTCCTCTCCAACGCGATGAAACTCTGCAAGGCTTTTAGCTGGGACATTCCTCGCGACTCTCTGATCATCGGTGCACTCTTCCACGACCTCGGCAAGGTGGGTGACCACGAACAGGACTATTACCTCCCGCAGACTGATTCCTGGCGTCAGGACAAGCTTGGTGAGATGTACACACACAACCGCAAGATGCAGTACATGACGGTGCCTGACAGAGGCGTGTGGTTGTGCCAACACTTCGGCTTGAAGCTGACTCAGGAAGAGTTCCTGGCGATTAAGCTCAATGACGGTCACTTTGATGAGACTAACGCCCCTTATAAGATGAAAGAACCCACCTTGGCAGTTGCTGTTCACATGGCAGATCTTATAGCAACTAGAGAAGAAAAACATCAATCAACATAATAGTTAGCTTCTATGTTAATTGATGTTTTAGTCAGACCTTCCGAAAAAGGAAAGTCAAAGAGGATTTTGATTTTGAAGTGTGACCATTGTCAGGTGAACTTCGAACTCAAATACTCAAAATCTATCTTGCAAAGATCTCTTCATTTTCATTCCGTCAATTGCAAGAACGAATCACAGCGCCGCGGCGGACTCTTGGCAAAAGCGACTATCGAGACGTGTCAAGCAAGGTATGGCACAGACAATCCAAATCAAGCCGCTGTAGTTCAACAGAAAAAGATAACAACATGTAGAGAACGATATGGCGTAGATTTCGTTATTAGTGCACCTAATATACGTCAGAAATCAGTTGAAACCTTAAGGAAGCGGTATGGCGTGTCGTCATATCTCAGTACGCCAGAATGTCGTGACGCTTTAGAAAGAACATCTTTGGAGAAGTGGAGTGTCTCTCATCCCTCACAGTCGCCTGAGATCAAAGAGAAGAAGCGGCAGACGACCATCGCGCACTACAACGTCGATAACGTCAGTCAGGCCGAGGAAGTTAAGGCATCGAAGAATCAAACTTGTAAAACGAGATACGGCGTCGAGAATGTGTTTCAATCACAGACGCTAATGTCAAAAATTGATCGCACAGCCTCCTATAGGAAGCGCTTAGACACGATGCGTCGTGAAGGAACGATTAAGAAGTCTGAACCCGAAGATAGGTTGTACGATCTTCTCCTTAACGCATTTGGAGAAGTTGAAAGACAAGTTATTGTGAATGATCGATGGCCTATTGACTTCTATGTAAAAAGCTTAGATGCATACATACAGTTTGATGGTGTGTATTGGCATGGTCTCAATAGACACATCGAAGTTATTGCTGAACATAAAACTTCGCAAGATGTTATCATTCACAAGAAGTGGTTAACTGATAGAGAACAAGACAAATGGTTTAAATCAAACCATCTTCGGTTGTTTCGAGTGTCAGATTCATCTGAAGACGCATTGTGTGACTTTGTCAATCTCATCGCCACTAAGCAGGAGACTAAGCAGGAGAAGGAAGATAAGTGACATGACTCGTACTCTCCTATATCACACGCTTAGTTAGATCGTTTGTCACGAAGGAGCCGCAGTTGGCAGACATCGTTCATGCTGCTGATCTGATCTCTTGCAAACAAGAGAAGTCTGATTCTACGACAGCGTGATACATATAAGCCGTGAGCGATCTTCTCAGAAGCTATGTAAGAGAGATGGTGCGGGAGGCGTGGGATGCACGCGTCCCCACCCAACTCTTGCCCCGCGGGAAGAAAGACACGAGGAAATCGGATCCGGCTGAAAAAGAGGAGGCGGAGATGGACGAAGTGAACGTAGTAGCCAACATCGTCGGTGTAACAGGACCCCTGGGTGCCTCGAATGAGGACTTGAAGGGACCGGGTGCCGGCAAGAAGAGCAAGAAGAACCGCAAGGGATTCGCTCGCTGGGCTTGATCTACGAAATTTTGTCTCACGCACTCGTGAACAGTTACACCTACACACTGTAGGTTACAAGGACGAAGAAACGACGGTCCTGGTGAGCAATCCTGCTTCACGTGGTCGTCATTATTCGGTTACAGAGGAATAGGAAAAGGTACAACATGGCTATCGACCTAGATGCAATCAAGAAGCGTGTAGCAGAGCTCAGCGGTGTGAAGCGGACGTCGTCGGTCCAAATGTGGAAGCCCGACCTCGGTGAGCACAAGATCCGCTGTCTCCCGTGGAAGAACACACCTGATGGTCAACCGTTCGCTGAGAGGTGGTTCTACTATCTCGGAAACGAGAAGGGCTTCCTGTCGCCGAAGCAGTTTGGCAAGCCTGACCCGATCGACGATCTCATTCGCAAGCTCTACAGCAGCGGTAAGCCAGACGATAGGCTACTCGCTAAGAAGCTGGCACCTAAGATGCGTTGCTACGCCCCAGTCGTCGTCCGCGGTCAAGAGGACAAGGGTGTTCTCGTCTGGTCGTTCGGCAAGCAAGTCTACCAGCGCATGCTTGGCTTCTTCCTTGATGAGGATGTAGGTGACATCCTCTCACCGACCACAGGCTTTGACCTCAAGGTGACGATCACGAAGGCTCAGGGTAAGCAGTTCAACGACACGACCGTCGACCCTGCCCGCAAGCAGTCGCCTCTACACGCAGACGAGGAGGTCTCTCAGAAGTGGCTCGACTCGGTTCCCAACATCGACGACATGTATCGTCTCAAGAACACCCAGGAGATCGAGGCTGCTCTCAACTCTTGGCTCAACGGCGGTGCACAGGACGAGACGCCTGCGATGACGACGACGGCGACCACCCGTGGTCCAGCGCCCGCTGACGAGCTCGACAACCTCGTAGCTGACATGAAGCCAGCAGCAAAGCCAGCGCCGAAGGCCGAGGCTAAGCCTGCGAAGAAGTCCAACGACCTCGACGCAGCATTCGCCGAGCTGATGGACGACGCCTGATGTAACTGTGGAGGAGCTGGGCTTCTGCTCGGCTCCTCCACGTCTACCTTTAAACTGAGGAACCTCATATGGCAAAGAACAAGTCAGCAGCAGCAGTCGCATTCGACAACTCTGAGGAGTCCGCATCGGTTCCTCGGGAGACAACGAAGAAGGACGTCGACGTCGACACGATGATGGCGTCTCTCATCAAGGACATCAACAAGGAGTTCGGCACTCGAGTCGCATACAATCTATCCGAGATGGATGCACCCACCATCGTCAAGCGGTGGATCGACACGGGATCCATTCAGCTGAACTACGCTATCCGTAACGCCACAGGCGGTGGATATCCGGAAGGACGCATCATCGAGATCAGCGGCCCGCCTTCTAGCGGTAAGTCGCACCTTGCATACCATGCAGCAGCCATCGCCCAGAAGATGGGTGGCCTCGTCGTCTATGTAGACACGGAGAATGCCACACCGGTGCAGAAGCTCGCTGACATGGGCATCGACATCCGACGAAGGTTCGTGTACTGCGACTCTCACATGACGGAGGAGGTGTTCTCCATCATCGAGTCGACCATCACGAAGGCGAAGCAGATCATCGAGAAGAACGTCCCCATCGTCGTGATCTGGGACTCCGTCGCGGCAACCTCTCCGAAGGCTGAGCTAGACGGTGAGTACGAGGACAACACGATCGGTCTGCAAGCCCGAGTCATCTCTAAGGGCATGCGCAAGATCACAGGCGTCATCGGTCAGAACAACGTGACACTCCTGTGTATCAACCAGATCCGCGACAAGATCGGCGTGATGTACGGTGATCCTACGACCACACCGGGCGGTAAGGCGATTCCCTTCCACTCTTCTGTGCGAATCTCACTCACCAGCGGCAACCCGGTGAAGGATCCGAAGACTGGCACTGTCATCGGCATCCACGTGATCTGCACGCTGAAGAAGAACAAGGTCGCAGCACCCTTCCGCAAGGTGGAGTTCGACATCATCTTCGGTAAGGGCATCGTCGAAGACGAGTACATCTTTGACGAGGTACGCTCCTACTGCAAGGAGAACAAGGGTGTTACCAAGGACGGCGTCAAGGTCAACATCAGCGGCGATGGTGCCTGGAAAGAGCTGCTTGTCACCGATGAGAAGACGGGTGAAGTTCTCGCAGAGAAGAAGTTCTACAAGGCAGACTTCGGCAACTTAATGCGGGACGACAAGTACAAGAAGTACATCGACATCGCGATAGAAGCCGCCTACGTAGTCAACCCAGGCTCCATCGAGCCGCTCGCAGAAGAGGAGATCACGTCAGATGAGTAACGGTAGCATCACACCCTGGGTCAACTTTGTAGGTGAATACCGGCCGACATACCAGACGAGAGACTCTGCAGGAGCCGACCTGCAGTCGTCTGTTGACATCACCATCCCGGCAGGGGAGTGGAGGATGGTTCCTACGGGTATCTTCTTGGAGATTCCGCCGAACTTCTACGGACAAGTTTGTCCCCGCAGCGGTCTAGCAGCGAAGCACGGTGTCACAGTTCTCAACGCTCCCGGCATCATCGACTCCGACTATCGTGGCGAAGTGAAGGTCGTCCTCATCAACCACAGTCAGACGGAATATTCCGTCAAAAAGGGCGATAGGATTGCTCAACTGATTTTCGCACCATGTTTCCAGGGTCGTCTGAACGTCGTAGAAAAGCTCGGAGAGACGGCCCGTGGAACGGGAGGCTTTGGTAGCACGGGAGGTAATTGATGTTGGAGTTCTACACTTTCTTAGGCGGCATCATCTTAGGATATGCCATCGGAAGGATTGATCTTCTGAAGTCTATCTTGACACGTTCAGATGCTGCTTCCGCATCTTCTCTCTTTTCACCTTCTACACAGAAGAAGTCAATGAAGAGGGTTGAGATCGATGAAAGAACATACGTGACGAAGGTCGATGATGATGCTCTTCAATCTTCTGGAGCCTCTCTCGGTAAGACTACCTCTACACAAGACGATATTGGAGCTGCAAGCAATAAACTCGCTCAGCTCAAGAAATTGAAAGGATAACACATGTCAAAGGGATTAGACGTCGGCACGTCTTTCATAGTCCTCGCATCTGAGGAAGAAGGCACGGCCGTTAACTACAAAGATTTTAGAGACGCTTTCTACGTCATAAAGCCAGCCACGCCCATCGCCACAAAGATGATCGAGAAGGGACTTGCTGGTAAGACGTTTGTCAAGGACGCCGACGGTTCATTCGTCATCCTCGGTGCGGATGCAATCGAGAAGGCAGTCGAACGTAACGACTCTGCGAAGAGACCCATGTTCAGAGGCGTGGTCTCTTCCAAGGAGAAGGACGCCCGCCGCATCTTGTCATTCATCCTCAAGGAAGTTGCAGGAAAGGCTTCGAAGAAAGGAGAGAAGCTCGTCTTCTGCATTCCCGCTCAGCCCATCGATCAAGACGATCAGGACTTCGACGTAGGCTACCACGAGGACGTCGTCAAGAAGGTTCTCGAGGAATGCGGCTATGCACCTCGAGCGATCAACGAAGCTGAGGCTCTCTGCTACTCTGAGCTAGCCGACGACGACTATACGGGCGTTGCTCTCTCCTGGGGAGCCGGCATGGTCAACGTCTGTGTGATGCTCAACGGTGAGCCCGTCTTGACGTTCTCGACAACCAAGTCGGGCGACTGGGTCGATCGCATGGCTGCCGTAGCGACCGGCGAGACCGACTCTGTCGTGCAAGCAGAGAAGGAGCATGGCGATTTTACTGTGGGTCAACCGAACGACAACCAGATTCTTGCTGCCGTTGCGACCTACTACGATCGTCTCATCGACTACACTACGAAGACTCTAGCAGTCAATCTTGACGGTCACAAGTCTCTCCCGAAGTTTAAGGACCCACTGCCTGTCGTTGTAGCCGGCGGTACTTCAAAACCAAAGGGATTCGTAGACGTCTTCAAGAAGAAACTGGAGGATAATGGGTTTCCACTGACGGTGAAAGAGGTGAGGCATGCAGCTGATCCACTGCACGCCGTCGCACGTGGTTGTCTCATTGCTTCACAGATCCTGTGATGTGTACTGCTCACCTGGTGTGCTGTAGTTTATGAGCATGTCAGGTGAGCGTCCCGTTTTCATAATCGATGGAATGAACATGTTTGTTCGTTCTTGGGCAGCCTTCCCTCAGATGTCTTCTCACGGATATCAGATGGGAGGCTGTGTCGGTTTTCTAAAGTCGCTGCAGCGGCTCTGCAGAGAGTTTCGTCCCTCGCAAGTCTATGTCTCTTGGGAAGGTGGCGGCTCACAACGGAGAAGGAAGCTGTACCCGGAATACAAAGCGAATAGAAAGCCGGCCAAGCTCAACCGCTTCTATGGTGACGACATTCCCGACACAGAAGAGAACAAGCAACATCAGCTGATCTCACTCATCGGCATGTTGAAGTTCGTGCCCGTGTGTCAGGTCTACGTCTCTGACTGTGAGGGTGACGACATCGTTGCACACCTCTGTAGAGGACCGCTTAGAGACAGAGAGCGGGTCATCGTGTCAGCTGACAAGGATATGTACCAACTGCTTGACGAGAAGACGAAGATCTACTCTCTCTACAAGAAGCGATTCGTCACACGCGAGGACCTCTTCGAGGAGTTTCGTGTGAAGTCTCACAACTTTGCACTCGCTAAGTGTCTCTGCGGGGACGACTCCGACAACATTCCAGGCGTCAAAGGTATAGGATTCAAGACTGTGGCGAAGAAGTTCCCGATGCTGGGGAGTGACGACACTTTGATCCTCCAAGACATCTTCGACTTCTCTTCGTCGCACATCGCTGAGAGCACTATCTACAGACGTGTTGTCGAGTCTGAGTCGGACGTCAGGCGTAACTGGCAGCTTGTCCATCTCGACGGCAGCATGCTGTCACCTGATCAGGCGAAGCGAGTTGAACATGCTGTGGATACATTTCAACCCGCTGTAAATAGGATGGGCTTACTGAGAGCACTGATCAAAGAGGGCATATCAGACTTCGATGCTGAGTCCTTCTTCTACGATTTAAGCTGCATTGAAGGTCTACGAAACGCAACGGAGCCAAAAGTCTAATGCTAGAAAATGAGCAGTCAAAATCAACCGGTGTGTCGTTCGGCCAGTTTGGCAAATCTTTTCAAGAAAAGCTCTGTCAGGCATTTCTTGTCGACAATAAATTTGCTGAGCAGATGATGGAGGTGGTTGACATCTCCTATTTCGAGCTAAACTATCTCAAATTTTTGGCCGACCGCTACTTCTCGTACTCGAAGAAATACAAGGTCTTCCCGACGCTTCAGCTTCTCGTCACGATCATTCGAGACGATCTAAAGACAGGAACTGATATCATTCTCAGAGATCAGATCGTTGAATACCTTCAGCGCATGAGGGCAAATCCAGACCCGGGAGATCTCCAGTATGTCAAGGATAAGGCGCTTGAGTTCTGTAGGAAGCAGGCACTCAAGAAGGCTCTCGAGTCTGCTGTCGACCAGATGCAGGATGGAAAATACGAGTCAATCGTTGAAACGATTAAGAAAGCTGTTCAGGTCGGTACAGCTCCGTCTGTCGGACACGACTTCTTCAATGAGATGGACGCTCGCTTCACGAAGTTGAAGAGAGATACCATTCCAACTCGTCTACCTGAGCTGGATAAGAAAGAGATTCTCAACGGAGGCAGCGGTAAGGGAGAACTTCTCTGTGTCGTAGGTGCATCTGGTTCCGGTAAGTCGCACTGGCTTACAATGATTGGGGCCAACTCCCTACGTGAAGGCAAGAACGTTCTGCATTATACCTTCGAGCTGTCAGAGACGTCGGTCGGTATTCGATACGATTCTAACCTCTGTGATATGGACTCGAACGAGGTGATGGATCGTAAAGAAGAGGTGAAGAAGTTCTATGAAGAGAACCGTCTAGGACGCCTCTACATCAAGGAATACCCGACAAATACAGCGTCCATCTATACCATTAGATCACACATCGAACGCCTTGACCTAAAGGGATTCAAACCAGACATCATTATCATCGACTACGCAGACATCATGCGGTCTACGAGGCAGTTTGACTCTCTGCGCCACGAACTCAAGCTAGTCTACGAGGAACTTCGTGGTCTTGCAATGGATCTTGGGGTTCCCATCTGGACAGCGTCACAGTCCAACAAGGAAGGAGCCAATGCTGAGGTCATCGACATGACGAACATGTCTGAAGCTTATGGTAAGGCAATGATCTGCGATCTCATCGTATCCGTCTCAAGGCGTCCACATGAGAAGTCCGGAGGTTGGGGTCGCCTCTACATCGCGAAGAACAGAGCGGGAAGGGATGGACTTGTGTATCCCATGAAGATTAACACAGCTCGCAGTAAGTTCGAGATAACTGGAGAGTCGGACTCTCCAGACGCGGTACAAGCATCAGACGAAGATGTACAGAAGCAGGCACTGAAAGCCAAGTGGAAAGAACTGAAGTCAGAATTCAAGAGTCCTCTAGCTTCTTGAGACGAAATTGGAGTATAGTTATGAGACCATCAAGGGAGTCGAGATGACACAGTACAGTAGAGACGAAGCGTACGCAGCATCGCTTGAGTATTTCGGCGGAGACGAACTTGCAGCATCTGTGTTTGTTGACAAGTATGCACTAAAGGACTTGCAAGGAAACTTGCACGAGGCTACACCGAGTGACATGCACCGTCGACTCGCCCGCGAGTTTGCCTGCATCGAGGCAAAGTATGCTAGCCCGATGTCTGAAGACGAGATCTATGATCTCTTGTCATCGTGGAAGGTTGTCCCGCAAGGATCTCCTATGTCAGCGATTGGCAACAGCTTCCAG
>Ga0214923_10009529_pt1 | contig 10094 bp, 13 predicted proteins | sample LL1510_MetaG_FD_177993 | JGI IMG/M metagenome (GOLD analysis project Ga0214923, IMG submission 177993) | Freshwater microbial communities from Lake Lanier, Atlanta, Georgia, United States - LL-1510 | ecosystem: Environmental > Aquatic > Freshwater > Lake | place: USA: Georgia | collected...
AACAGTTTGACGTTACCTTTGGATAGGAATTTTGGTTTATGCAGGTTTCTCCCCATCTTTGCAACATGTACGCACGGTCAAGGCGACCGTCGAAATGGTCGTAAAGTTCGGCAATTTTACTCCCATTCCAACGTTCGACCCATTCCTGTTTTGTTAAGCAGGGTACACGCATTCTAACAAATATATCCTCCACGACAGCTAGCGACCCTGTGATTTCGCGTGCACAGAGCCATATCATACCGGTGCCACCAACAGGGCATATCCATGTTTCTAAAATCCAACGAAGTCGGACTGCTGCTGCTAAACTGAGGCAGTTTGCTCTTCTTAAAATTACAAGTTTTCGTTTATTTGTTTTTAATCCGGAAAATACGTCGCCTGCAGAAAATAACATTGTTAACACCTCAACAAGAATCTGCTTATCCTGCATGCTCATATCTGGAATATCAATTTCAAAATGGTAGGGGCTACAATAAACACGACATTCGTAGTCGTCTGAAACTTTAAACATACGTAGCTCCTTTGGATATACATCTTCCATCGATACACCAAGACATTCGGCTAAATGTTGTCTTGCTGTATATGTTTTTCCAGACCCTGCCGGGCCTACGAATAAAAGGGGAAAATCCATTAATTAAATAAAGGGGTTAAACCTTTACGCCCTAACAAGATTAGAGGTCCTATGGAATTTTGTATACCATGGCAAAATTGGAATGTCGACGATGTTCAATACGGTCTATCGCAATCAAACACACGTATTGAAAATGGATTATTTGTACCAATATACTATTCTGATAAAAATGTTAAATGTCAGGCAGTGCATTTATTGTCTCCGCCGCTCACGATTACAGGGCTAGATCCTACGAAATTTGGCACCTTTGTTGTAGCAAGAGTTAATAAGGGCACCGAATTTGCGAAAAAATTACTTGATTTTGAGAGTCGTAATTTAAACCAGGCATCACGTAATCAGCATAGTTGGTGGAAGGAAGAGAAGCAGGTATCCTATAAAACTGCTCTCACTAAATATGAAAACGGCGACATTGATTGGCGGATACAAGTGCCTGATTCGGGTATTTATTCGGCATTTGACACGACGCGAAAGTCGTGGTACGCGTCAAATGAATCTGGCTTAGCAAAACGCCAGGTTAAGCTATTGGCAAGAGCATCAGGTCTTTGGATAGACCAAACTGCATTTGGTATGGAATGGAAACTTATCGGGGCATTTGTTATATAGTTTAACTATTTGCAATAACATCGCGAAGATTTGATACTGTTACTGAAGCTACGCTAGTACTAATTAACATACCGGGAAGCATTACTAACATTGTTACTGCCATTAAAAAATGTATTTGATATTCGGGATTTCTTGAGAAATAAAATAGGGCTAGACCATACGCGAAAAATGAGGTCACGACCGAAAAAGCAATGATTATGCTTAAGAGTTTTGTATTATTTGCCTCATCCTTGTTTGACAGTGAACTAAACGTTCCTATAATAACTGCTAATAGAACTACACATATACAAATTCCTACTATGTAGATTGAATCCATTCTATACTATGATTGGAAAAAGAACCTTGATGCACCACCCTTTAATCCTTTCGGGGAAAGTAACGGGTTCGGAACACCGACATTTATGTTAACAAATATAACTATAGTTATTAGAACTAGTAGGGAGATGACGATTGGGACAAAAAAATTCCGCCAGTAAATCATATTTATTTCTTTTTTTTTTGAAGCCATCCTACTACATGGGTGTATATTTATTTATTCGGTATTAAGACCTGTAAAATATCTTATTCGGGTGTTATGATTAAATAACTTTTATCCTATTTTGAAGTCTTTACAAAATAGGATAAAATACCTTAATCTTAACACCCGAATAGTTATGTGAAATATTGTAAAAGAGCGTCACTTGCACCCTTTTGTGAAATTCCTTCATTTGGTTTAGTAATCCATACAAAATTCTTCAAATACGGACGCATATCAAGGTCGTCAATAGAAACCCATGCATCTATATTATGATTCCCTAACCAAGCTATTATTTCTTTTGCTCGAAATGATTCGTAAGGGCTTCCGTATACTTCTGTTTTTGGCGTATAATCGTAAGGTTGTTTAATTATGCCTTGTCCTTTGTAAAATTCTCTCATGTTTTCCAAAGAAACCCAATATTTCCAGTCGGAAGAGACAACAATTTCGATAGAAGGGTCAGATTTAAGAATTGAATTCAAAATATTGACGGAATTTGTATCGAAATCGTCCAAGGTACCTGGGTTAGGATGTTGTTTTGTATACATAACTCCTTGATGGTCTAAAAATATTACTTTCATAATTTAAGTCTCTCTAGTCTATCCACATATATTAGTGTATCTTCAATAGGTATTGTTTGTTCGGCTAGGCGTAAACCTTCATAATATACACCGATTCTTGACGGATATAGAGATTTAGGAATCGTTGGACGATGTGTTTTTACAAATTTCATATCCATTATTGGATATATGTTATTGTAACGACAAGAAGTTAAAATTCCATTAGCGAATAGATTCATATGGTTGTTCGTAATAACATTGTAGTAATCAACTTCTTCAACTACAACCGTCTTTGAAATAAGTGCAACTTCAATACCGGAATCATTAAATGTTGTTGTTCCAACAGGTGTAGTGTCAGTCATTGGATAAGTAAACATGCCTTTTTCTTTATTGAAAATTCTGTGTTGATTTATGGTTTTTAGACTAGTACCGTTATTAAATTTGAGTAAATTATACTGGTTTGCGGTTTCCGCCTTCTTGATCCAAAGTGGTTTTGCTTCAGAAAAGACACCCAAATCAAAGTCCCATACAACAATTTTGTCAGTATAAACAATGTTTTCAATTGCCTTTTTCTCACCATTTGCCAAAGTTATGAGTGTGCCTTCCGCTAGACAAATGCCTATAATAAGATTAATTGCTGTGCCGTATGTAGTCCCGACTGAATTTGTAGCATACGTGCGGGCATATGTAGAAAAGCCGGCCGTATTGTTTGCCGGACCATTAAGTACGAAAGATCCTGATTGTTGCGTAGGTGTATATTCTCTTTTTATGTCGGACAGAGTCGGTGTACTATTTGGAGCAACACTATACACTGCTCCCATTGAAGTTATTGGTGCTCCTCCGTTAGTATTTATAAACCCTGTAAACACTACAGAACCAGGGTAATTAGAAATGTTTTGTACATAAGAAGTTGTGGTCACAGTTGGGGCCGTTGCCGGTGTAACCGATGCAGATGCTACAGATGAAGAACCTACACCTACTGAATTTACTGCGGCAACAGTAAATGTGTAAGCTGTTCCATTTGTAAGACCAGTTACTATTCCTGATGTGAACGGGTATGGAACCGTGGCTTGATTACCACCTGGGCTTGATGTGATAATATATGATGTGATTGGTGAACCGCCATCAGAGGTTGGGGCGCCCCAAGAAACAGTAACTTGAGTATTTTCAGCATAGATGCTATTAATAGTAGGTTCGCCAGGGGCTGTAGGCAAACTATCAAGGGGGCCTTGATATATTTTCGCTTCGGTTAGGATTCCTGCCGGAGTAGTGCCTCTCGGCCCACATATCTGTTTATAAGGATTTTGATTATGAAAATTCATTAGCACTTGGGCTTTCTTTTGCTGAGTTTTTGTAGTCTGTGAGGTATCTTCCAATGGCATCTATTGTAGGGTAGAGATTTTATTATTTAGACCTATGCTCTTATTATTCGGATGACACCGAAGTCGGAGTTCTTTTATTAAATAACTTTTATCCTATTTTGAAGTCTTTACAAAATAGGATAAAATACCTTAATCTTATTAGAACAAACAACTCCGACTTCGGTGTCACTCTTGAAAGGCTAAAATAGTATGGGGGGTTTACAAGGAATCGGTGTTGCTGTAATTGCTTTTTCCAACGATTCAACGTTTTCAAGAAAACGCTTGAAGGCAAAATAATATAATCCGTATATAACTAAAGCTATAAGAACGATTCCTAATATGACTCCGACAATTATTGCTATAGTGTTTTCTATATCCTTTGCCCGTATTGATGGTTTTCCTTTAGCGTCTAATGGGTCATTCAGATTCGTTGCTTCTTCAAGCTCTTTTTCTAATGTGCGATCAGAGATACCACTTAGGTAGACAGCATCTCCACGAACATCCTTTTCGGGGTCTATTCGCTGACATTGTAGTGCACGTGTTAAGTAGACGCCTGTCTGCTGTGGTGTCTGTTTCTTATCACTCTTTAACGTAATTTTTGGAATCAGCATACAGAGTTTGCGTGCACGCTCAAGGGTTATGTCGTGGTCAGGGGCGGGCAATGTATTTGATTCCGGTAAACGATAGGAACGTAATCTGTTAGCATCTGCAGAACTAATGAATGTTGAGGGGAACACAATCCAGTTCATGGAGGCGGTTAAACTTTGGCACTGTGGTGCAGTCTGCTTTTTACTGTTATCACGATTACGTAAGTCTATGCCCTTGTAGATTAATGACGGTTGTCCCTTTTCTATCAAGGACTCCATAGTGATTGTTCTGCGGGATGTGGCAATTTCGGAAAAATACGGGTTTCCCTTCTTATCGTCGATGGTTATTGGGATTACTACTGCTATATATGAGTCGGGCTTGTAAAGGTCCCGAAAATATAAATTCATCTCTAGGTCAAAATTTTTATCGGCCTTGAAATTGCGGTGAATTCCATTTTGCCAAATATATGCGGCGGCAAGACCAAATGTGGTTGTATTGTAGGTTAGCTGAACTAAAGGCGACTCGTTTAGTTGAAGTCCGCCTTTGTCTAAAATTACAATTTCTTTGGGGCCAGCTACCTCTGATGAAAATACTAAATTACACGAATTACAAATTGCTAGGTCAGAAACACCTAGTGTTTTTGGCGGTCGAAACGGAGTTTCACTACAGTTTAACCCAACGTCTGGGTCGCGTAGGATCGTTTTAGACATCTCTTACTGGTTTGATATTTTAAAATACTGGGGTTTATCCCAAACGTGGTCTAACTTAATGGGATGTAACGGGGAGTATTGTATTTATAAACGTTTGCAGTAAAGGTTTGGCCTAAAAGTGGAACTCCAACAGAGTCACCTGAAAATATCTCGTCGCAGCCCGTATCGTCTTCGCAGCCACGGTTTTTGAAGCTAACTGGGACCTGTATTGGATTGAGGCCATCTGTTCGTGTGTAGTAGTTGTATCTGTCTCGTGAGTTGGCTGATCTTCGACCAAGTAAGGGTAAAAGCGTGCGATTTGGTGATGCTGACATACTTGAGCCGCCGGGTGCTGTAAGCACACCCATTTGTTGAAACTCTTGTGGTAGGCCTTGAGTAGGAACATTTATTGGTACTGCCACAATACCGGGTGGTGGGATAAACCCACGTAAATCAGGCACTGAGTCATAATCACGGTCTGGGGGTGGATATCTTGTTTGTGTACTATTTGAACGCTGCGGCATTTGGAATGATGATTGGGTCCAAGTTATTTCAGGTTGCCGTTTGGGTTTTTTTACTGTAATATATGTATCGTCTTCGTCATAGGAAATAAGGGGCTCAGTGGTTTTTTTTGGTTCTGTTCTGTCTGTACTGTCTTTTCTGTCTGATATGATTGCCTTTTCAGGTTTGTTTATATATAAATAGATTCCGACCCCAACGCTCAACATAAGCATACCTAGAAATATAATAAACCCAGTATCCATACAGAGAAATCCTGGTGGACAAACTGCTTGTAAGGCTCCGCCCATCATACGTCTTAAAGACCGACGCATTCCGCTATTTTATATGTGGTTTTTATTATATTGTTTCGTGCTTCAACTGTTTGTTTTTTATTCGGGTGACACCAAAGGTGTCACCTGAATACTCTGCCTTCGCTGTTACACTTGTAATCTTATGAGAACAAACAACTTCACGCATCCTTATATGTTGAGGCGGGTTTGCTATTTTTTTTGTTTAGTTGGGCTCTTGCTATGTCTGTTATGCTCATCTGTGAATGTTTATACACATCAGTCCATACTTCAGTATTGGCAAAATACGCAGTCATTTTACCGAGTTTTTTTATCATCAAAACCAAAGGATTTGTAACATCAATACTTACTGGGGCAGTTGTTGGTAATTCGTTTTCAAATCCTTCAGGTATTTCTAAAAGACGCCCCTTGCGAAGCATTAATAATAAACCTAATAAAATTACAAATAACCCTATTAAATATATTGTTAATTCTAAGTTTACCATTCTGCTAATTATTGTGGAGCAAATTTATCTGCCATTTTTGATAGGTCTCCTATACCACCACCCGCGGCCGTTCCAAAATAGTTCTGAAATGTGTCCATCATCTGTTTACCATCCGTTATCAGGGGTTTCAACGTGTTTAATGTTGACATCAGCTGCTTCTGAGTATTAATTAAATCTTGAGTATCCTTTGTCATTGCGGAGACTTGGTCTGGGTTCAGGGATTTATAGGCATTTATAAATGTTGTGCCTGCATCAAGATGGTATTCAGGGTCGTCGGTTTCTTTCGGCATTTTATATGCCTTTCCTAGTTCAAACATCTCTTTTCGGGAACCGTTATCTGGGGGTGGGCGACGCTTCTTACCCTTCTTTTCAGCAGCAAACCCCTCTACTTCTTTAGCAGGTGGAGCTTCAGCCTCATCTTCACTATCAGGATCTTCTTCCGCTTGTTCATCCTGTTCTGGGGGTGCCTCTTCATCAGTACTATTTTGAAACCCTTCGTTAAAACCCTGAATTAAATAAGAGGATGTATTACCAAATGGTAAATAAGCCGATAAAAATGTCGCTAATGAAGCTAGCAATAGAGTCATAGGTACAGTTTGTTCTAAAGAGTAGCCCACCATTGCTACGCCTAGTCCTAAAATTATTGAATCTAGACGACTAAACATGCCAGCAAATAATATGGCTAATAGCGACAATAAGGTTGCTGCGAAAATCAGCATTTGACCGGGATTAATTTGTTTAGCCATTGGCGTTTCCTATGAAATGTAGCTGATTTTTATTGATAAAAATCAATTATATTATTCCTGTAAAATTTATAAAAATCTAGATACCACCTTGTCTAAAGTATCATAAACACCCATTATTGCTCCAGCACTTGCGGCTTTTAGGCCAATGCCATACAAAGTTAGGGTACCAGCTGATGAAAATGCCCAACTAGCATACTTCGCTAAGTATGTGTCTACAATCGGTAACGAAAGGAGGAAAAAAACTATGGTTACAACAAACGGTAGTTTCAGTGCATCCGTTATGTGTGCCCATATGTTTTTTTTAACAGGTTCATCTACTTGCGGCTCAGGATTGTGCATTTCTTGCTGTTGCTGTTGCTGCTGCTGCTGTTGCATGTAAGCATTGTACATATGCGGTGGCATTTGGTTTGGCATTTGTGCAAAATTAGCTGGTTGCATAGGCTGATATTGCATGTTTTGAGGAGGGTTTTGCTGACTGGGGTGCTCCTGCATTTCCTCTCTGCCGGGAGGTTCGTTGTTATCGCCTCCATTCATCTCTTGAATAATGCGTTGCACGCGTTCCTCATCGGAGGCCGTATTATCAGGAGCACTTTCGTCAATCTTGTCAAGGGGCGTAGACGCTGGCATTTAGATTTAAGCTGGGAAATCCTTCATATTTTAAACCGCGTTAGGTTGCGGCAAACGATATAGTGTCAACGACTTGGCTCCTGTCAATAGGACACTCTACTGCTTTTGGTTTGAATTCGTGGCATTTAGCACCAAATTGGTACACTGAATCACGGATGTTTGAGACCGGTGGGCCACGTAAGATTACACATTCTGGCCCCTTACAAACAGGGCGTAAAATTGCGGCTAAACCAAATCCTAACACACAGGAAATAAGCATCGCTACATTCTTATTTTCAATCCACGTTAAGAAGTCAAGCATCTCCTTACTTTGTAAAATTATATTGTATAGTTAGGAAATGAAATTTACAATAATAGATAAAATACATTTTTTCCCATTCCTGCTTTCTTTTGGAGTTGGTATATTTTTTGTATATATACTGAAACCAGCACCTATTATTATTATGAAGTATCCAAACCTGGAAAATGCCGGTAAGTTGATTTACCGAGATAGAAATGGCACCTGCTTTGTCTATGAGGCAAATGAGGTAGATTGTGATAAAAATGAGGCACGCATCAAGGCATTTCCATTATTCTGATAAAGGCATTACGCGATTTTTTGACGTATTTAGTGTTTGATTGAGTTTTACTACTTCAAACGGTACTTGTCTTTCGTCGTTTGATAGGGGATTATATAGGCGTCTTTTTGTCCCGTAAAGGTCCATAACTTCACGATAAGTGTATTGTGAGCTGCGTAAACTACGTTCTAATGCTGCTAATTCTCTTTGATGTTTTCCGATTAATAAACTTTGTGCCGCTTTTGTTGTACCCGGAGCAGCAGAACGTGATAGCTGAACTGCACGAATCATCTCGTCTTGAAGTTCTGCAAATTTAGTTTCAAAGGTTGATGCCGCTTTTAATGAGCGTGCCATCTCTGACTTCATAAAAGCACTGGCACTTTCTACATCTTCCGGCTTTTCACTGTAATTTATGACATAAATTGCATCATGTCCTTTCGGAACAGTTATGCTCCTAACTTTCTTTCCCTTAGCATCATTCACATCAAAATCACCTGTATCAAGGTTTAATATCACATTTCTAGCACCGCTAATCAATGCAGATTGAACTCCGGAGATGGTTTTCACTTTATCAGGCGTCACAGCAGCAGGCATACCTTCCTCTTCTTTTCATAGGAAGAGGAAAGAGGCTATGGATAAATCGTTAATTTACTTGATTGTCGGATTAGCGGGACTTATTTTTTGTGCTGTACCTTTCGGGGTTTTTATGGGAATTGCTACACAGTTTAATATTACTGACCCGAATTCCATGTATCTGCTTATTATGCTTTATGCAATCACAATAGCACTTGCTTATGGTATTAGTTTCGGTAGTTTCGCTCTAATTCAAAATCATTCGTGCGGCTCAGTAAAAAATATCAAACAACTTGCTGGTAACGCTGGGTTATCCACTATAATTATCGTGTTAATGCTAACTCTTGTTGTCTGTATACCGGGGCTGCGTGGCATTGTTGAAGAGCTCTTACCCCCTTCGCTTGATTCTAATGTAAAAGCCGCATTAGGATATGGCTACTTTTTGTTCTGGGGTGCTCTTTACGGGTTTGCTACTGGTGGATTTATGGCAGCCAATTGCGGAACTTGAGGCTCGCGGTCTTTATCATTCCAAATAATATGAGACCCAAACATGTTTTTCCATAAAAAGGTTTTTATATCTGGATAACCCGTTAATATATATCCAACCGCAACGTCTTCATAAAAAATACTTATACCGACTTTATTTATTGCAAGCAAGGCTTTTTTCGAAACATAATAAAAAGGCCCTTCGAAATAATGTATATTATAATCGATTTTATGATAAATATTTTCATAGACATGGTCTATGAAATTTGCACCGGTATTATACTTTAAAAAGCCATCCCGTTTTAGAATCGTTCTTTCAGAAACACCGAAATAGTCATATTTTGAAACTAGGTCCATGAGTTCTTCTTGGAAAATCGACGGGCTTATTATTTTTGCATCATCGTCGATTTTGAGCACACCTTTGCAGTTTGTTTTGCTAAAATAATGATAAGCTAGGCTAATTTTATTAGATAGGTTATTGTAGTTTTCTAGACAGGGAACTTCCAAGCCGTATGAGGTATTGTTTTTTTGCAATGTTATTTCTTTTAAAGCTGGATTTGCGTAACAATATACAATTACGCCTAGATTAGCAAGAGTTTCGTATGTTTCGCTATTTTTTTGCAGACGCTGTTCGTAATAGGGTCGTTTACACGTTAAAACTAATATTACCAACTTATTATTAAAATATTCCATTTATTATGATTAACATAATAGATAAAATAATTATACTTATCAACTATTCGTATTAAACCCTTTTAGAACTTTGGAGCTTCAGTACCATAATAGATATATTGGCTTTGTCCCATAGGATTAGTTTGTAAAATATAGTAACCAGGTGTATTTGCCTGGATTCCTAAGGAAGAGCTAA
>Ga0214923_10009531_pt1 | contig 10093 bp, 7 predicted proteins | sample LL1510_MetaG_FD_177993 | JGI IMG/M metagenome (GOLD analysis project Ga0214923, IMG submission 177993) | Freshwater microbial communities from Lake Lanier, Atlanta, Georgia, United States - LL-1510 | ecosystem: Environmental > Aquatic > Freshwater > Lake | place: USA: Georgia | collected 2015-10-15
GACCCAAGGCTGAAGGCCCTTGTCCATGTCACCGGGGGCGGGCTAGTCGAGAACGTGCCGCGCGTCCTGCCTCCGGGACTGGACGCCACCATCCGGGTCGGAAGTTGGCCGCTTCCTGCGCTCTTCAGTCTTGTCGCCGAACTGACCACGATGCACCCGATGGAGCTACATCGTGCCTTGAACATGGGTATTGGCATGGTACTTGTAGTGGCCCGGGACGACGCGTCTGTCATCCGTGAAAGGCTTGGGGAAGAATCCTGGATCATCGGCGAACTCGTGTCTTCCAAGGAGCATGAACCGTGCGTCAGGCTCTCGGGGCACTAGAGTGGTCCAGCTGGTCAGGGATAAACCATCTTTGGTTGTGCTGGTCTCGGGGTCAGGAACGAACCTTCAAGCACTGATTGACGCCACTGGTGATGGGTTCGGCCTTCCAGCGTCGCGCGCCGAACATGAGCGTCTTTACATTCACGCAACGATCGTTGGGGTCGTGTCCAACCGTCGCGACGCCTACGGATTGGTCCGCGCCCAGCAGGCCGGGATTGCCACGCGGATTGTCTCTCCTCGAATGGGTCGGACACGTGAGGATCATGACCGTCGGCTGCGGGATGCGGTTGACAGCTTCACGCCCGATTGGGTTGTTCTTGCCGGATACATGCGGGTCTTGTCGATGGAGTTCCTGGGCGCGTATCCCGGCAAGGTGATCAACCTGCATCCGGCACTGCCCGGCGAATTGCCGGGGACCGACGCCATTGGTCGTGCCTTCGCGGAGTGGAAATTGGGTACACGCACGCGGAGTGGAGCAATGGTGCACCTGGTACCGGATGAAGCCGTCGATGCGGGACCGGTCCTCGGGCACGTTGAGGTTCCGTTCCGAGATGGCGACACTCTGGAAGCCTTCTCCATACGCATGCACGAGGCCGAGCGGGCTCTTCTTGTGTCCGTTGTCGCAAATCTGGTTAGCGCGTCCGGCGTCAGTCCCGAACGCGCGGGTGTGCCGATTACCGGTTGAGTCCGGTGATGCTGTCAGCGAGACCGAATGACGCGTCGGATCATCGGTTACGACGCTGGACTTGTGAGCACGTCAGCGTCCGCTTTGACCGGATCCACTTGGACAGTCACGACCATCTCTTCGTTCACCGGACCGGCGCGTCGGACCCCGCGAACGGGGGAAGCGTCGAAGTAGTCCAGTCCGACCGCGACACGTACGTACGCCTCAGTGGGACACACATTATTGGCGGGGTCGAATCCCACCCAACCCAGATCGTTGACCCACGCCTCGGCCCACGCGTGGCTCGCAGTCGCCACTTCGTGATGGCCCGGCCAAAGGTAGCCGCTGACGTACCTTGCAGGAATTCCTAGTGATCGAGCGGCGGCAATGAATACGTGCGCGTGGTCCTGGCAGACCCCAGCGCCCCGGATGACTGCCTCATCTGCGGTTGTCGTGACCGAGGTCGCGCCAATCACGTAGTCCACCCGGCGGCGCACTTCATTCATGAGGCGATGAACCGCTTCAAGATCAGCACCTCCGTCCGAAGACGTCTCGTGACCGACCCAGGCTGACAAAGTCAAGTCGCGCACGGGCGGTCCGGCTTCAGTCTGCGGGGTCTGCTTGAGCCAGAAGGCTAACGGAAGGTCGCTGTCGTCAAATCCAACGATCCCATCTGATGACGTGGTCTGGACAACGCCCATCGCGAGGATAGACGAACTGGTGTGCCTGCGCGCGATGCTCAGAAGATGTGTCCCGTTCTGATGCCCGTCGGTGCCTGGGAGTAGCCGAACCGCCACCGGTGGCGATGTCTGGTCAAGTGTCGCAAAGGCTTCGACCGACCACTTCTCGACGGACTGTCCCCCGTCAATCCGGGGTGAAAGCCGGATGATCTGGGAGGAGGACAGAACCGGAGTATCGTAGGTGTACGACGTCATGTGACGGATCGCCAAGCGCATCGGAATGGTCAGTCGCTTTCCTTGAGTGAATAACTAGCGTGAATATGGTGATGGTGCAGCGTGAACGCTAGACTCCGTCAATGCCGTCATCTAGTAGCTCGTGGGATGCGACGTGGTCATAAATACTCGCGTCGGATCTCGAGGCCGATCGCGTTCGTGGCCGTGATGAACTCGGTCAGGTACTCGTGAAGTCCGCCGGCAAAGATTTCCTCAACCGTCGTGTGTTGAAGCGACTCCTCGAGCGCCAGTGCCAGTGCCACTGATGTGCTTTCTAGGGTTCCCGATCCCGCGAAGGGCGTTGCAGAAATGTCATCGGCTGCCGTGTCTGCGGTGTCTGTGATGAGTGCGGTTGACGTGGTCCCGGGTGACCCGTCCCGGATCCTTTCCAGGTAATAGCGTGACTGAGACGTGCAACTCAGGAGCGATCGGGGCATCTCGGACCGCAGGATGAGCAGCTCGGCGACGCGCCGGGCGTCCAGGCGGTCGCGATACACCCAGTGGTACGCGCGCAATGCCGAGACGGCGCGCAAGACGGCGGCCCACTGGTAGTAGTCATGGAGGCCCCCGACACCTTCGGCACGGGGAAGTAGCACGTGATACTTGACGTCGACGAGCCGGGCGGTGTTCTCGGCGCGCTCAAGAAAGGTTCCCAATCGCACCCACCAGTAGGCGTCACGGCGCAACATCGTGTTGGCAACCGCTCCGCCAAACCGTTGTGACCGCTCCTTCACCCAGTCGAGCAAGCGGGGCAAACCTTCCGTCGTGAAGTCCTCGTCGCGAAGTGCCTGGGTCTCGAGCCACATGCTGTTCACTGCGTCCCAGACATCCGCCGACAAGGCGGTTCGAACCGCGCGGGCATTCGAACGCACGGTCCCCAGAGATGCGACGATGGAAGACGGATTGTCCGCGTCGCGCACGAGGTGCCTGATCACACTCGGGGCGTCGGCTACCTCGTACCGTGCCTGGAATGATGCTTCGCACCCCGCCGCTTCAATCGTTGAGGCCCACTCTGACGCTGCACCCTCCGGGTCAGGGAGCAGGCTTGCCATCCGACGACCGACGTCCAGAAGGCGTGCGATGCTCTCGGCCCGCTCGATGTACCGAGCCATCCAGAACAGACTGTCGGCAGTGCGGCTCAGAAGCATCGCAAGGCACCTCCCGATGGTCGGATTGTCTCCAATTGCACGGGGAAAGCTGCACTCAGTGTCCGGCGCACAATAGGTGTCTTCGGAAGCAGGTCCACGCCTGTCAGGTTCACTGGTCCACCACCCATGTGTCCTTGGTTCCGCCTCCCTGACTGGAGTTGACTACCAATGACCCTTCAGGAAGTGCAACGCGCGTCAGTGCGCCTGGAACAAGGCGGACGTCAATCCTGCCGTCGTGCCCGGCACCGCAAAGGACGTACGGGCGCAGGTCTACGTGTCGTGGTGCCACACCGCTCTCCACGAACGTCGGGCATGTGGAGAGGCTTAGGGTGGGCTGCGCAATGTACCGGGCTGGCGACGCGATGATCTTCTGCCGGAAATCCGAGATTGTGTCTTTGGACGAGTGTGGTCCGACGAGCATTCCATAGCCGCCGGAACCATTCACGTCCTTGACCACGAGTTCCGAAAGGTGTTCCAACACGTACGCGTACTCATCAGGGTTTCCACACTGCCACGTGGGGACGTTCTCCAAGAGTGGCTCCTCACCGAGGAAGAACCGGATCATCTGAGGGACGTAGCAGTAGATGGCCTTGTCGTCGGCAATTCCGGTGCCGACGGCGTTCGCGATCGTGACGTTTCCGGCGCGATAGGCCGCCATCAATCCCGGAACCCCCAGCATCGAGTCGGCACGGAATGCCAACGGATCCAGGAAGGCATCGTCTATCCGTCGGTAGACAACGTCCACGCGACGCAATCCCCGTGTGGTGCGCATGTGGACAAGGCCGTCGTCAACGATCAGGTCTGGACCCTCGACAAGCTCGATGCCCATCTCGTCGGCAAGGAAAGAATGTTCATAGTAGGCGCTGTTGAACGGGCCCGGGGTCAGGAGAACCACGACTGGGTCGTCCTGACTGTTGCGCGGAGCTGCGGAACGGAGGGTCTGCAGGAGTTCCTCGGGATAATGGGCAACCGGCCGGACCCGGTGCTTCGTGAAAAGTTCAGGGAAGAGCCGCATCATGACATCGCGATTCTCAAGCATGTACGCGACGCCCGAAGGCGTTCGGCAGTTGTCTTCGAGGACAACGAAATTGCTCGGCCCGGTGCGGACAATGTCAATTCCGGCGATGTGCGTATAGACACTTCCCGGCACCGCAAGGTCGTTCATGTCGGCAACGAACTCAGGGTTCCGGAGCACCAACTCTGCCGGGATGTGGCCGGCCCTGATGAAGTCGCGCGGTCCGTAGGAATCGGCAAGGAACGCGTTAAGTGCCCGTACCCGTTGCGCGAGGCCACGGTGCAGCAGCTCCCATTCACTTGCGCCGATCAGACGGGGAATGATGTCGAAAGGGATTAGCCGGTCCGGATCGCCCCCTTCGCTATAGACGGCGAAAGTGATACCGGTGCGCCGGAAGACGAACTCCGCGTCGTGCCTTCTCTGCGAGAGAAACGACTGGGGAGTTATCTGAAGCCACGCGTCGACGTCCCGGTACAAGGGTCGAACAGCATTTGACGCGTCCACCGCGCCTGACATTTCGTCGTAGAAGGATGACTTCACCGGCTTTCTCCCATGCCAGACCCACCCCAGATTCCCTATGCCGTAACACGATACATCGGGAGATCTGGGGTGAGTATGGGCGGGTCATCCATGAGACAACCGGCCTGATCTGTTCACCTTGCACGAGAGTTCGTCGCCGCAGGTGGGTGCGTCGACACAACGCGTGAGGCACGTTGCGAATGCGACGGGATCGAACGCGGGTTCTCAAGGCGACCGGTGCCCGGGTCCACGCGGCTACGGGCACCTGCCGTCTGGGTATCTGGCTATTCGCTCTCGATGATCCCGATGGCAGCCCGCATCCAGCCCAGGGTGTACGCAATGCCGGCGTGCCATGGCGCCCCGCAAGTCATCTCGGGTGCGTGATCGGGAATGAGGACGCCGTCAAAACCATTCTTGTGGTAAATCCGAAGTGCCTTCACCATGTCGACGTCTCCGGTGTCGACAAATTCCTCGATGTAATTCGGCACCGTGCCTCGGACATTTCGGAAGTGGACGTAGGCGATCTTCTTCTGGGCAGTGTAAGTGTCAATGGCCTGGTAGACGTCCATCTCGCCGTTCATTTCGGCGATCGTGCCTTGGCAGAACTCGGCGCAGTGGTAATGGCTCGGATAGAGGTCAAAGAACTTCTGGTATTGCTCCGGCTTCCACACGAGACGATGTGTGCCGCGAAGGACGCCGAACGGGGGATCGGCCGGATGCATCGCGAGGCGGACGTTCGCCTCCTCGGCGACGGGGATCATGTCGTGCAGGAATCGTGTGTACCGCTCCCAGAGGAGTTCCTCGCTGACGTTTCCGATGTCTCCCTCGGGGGCATTCGGGTCATATTGAACGCTCCAGACGGTTCCCTTCGGAATCGGTGTCTGTGCCGGTGCCTGGGCTTCGAGATAGGCAGGGGTGCGAGCACCGCCCCGGGCATACGGACCGTGCACGCGTCCCCACACATTGGCGTAACTGAAGTTGTAGCCCATGACCTCAATTCCGAGTCGGCCCATTGTGCGGAGAAGCTCCTGAAGGTTTGCAATCTGTTCGTCGCGCTTCGGACCGTCGAGGAGGACGTCGTACCAGTGATCGACCTCAAAATTCTCTATCGCGTAGAACTCGAGGCCCTCGGCGTTCAAAGCGGACTTGAGGCTTGCGAGTTCCTCGTACGTCCACATTGCTTCGGGCGGCAATGCCCGGCCAACGCGCTTGGCCCATCCCGGCAGATGTGCGACCACGTGGGTGGCACCCGCCTGGGCCGCGAACTTGAAATTGTCGGTGGTTAGCAGGTGTGGGTAGAGGCCAATCCCGATTCGCATTGCCATGATGCGGCTCCTTCTCCTGACGCCGGTTGCGTCGCAATCATCATTGCATGAAGCCCGGGGGCCACGACGGCCCCTCATCCTGCGAGTAAGAATGCACGCAGGACTTCGAGTACAGTGCGCGCGAAACGCGATTGGAACTTGGGGTGAATATAGATCGATGGAGGCGAAACGATGACCGAACTGACAGGGCTGCGCATGTACAGTCCGGAGCGGAATGGCCTGGACCCTGATCGGTTGCGCCATTCCTTTGCAATCCTGGAAGGATGGATTGCGGACAGCGTTGTGCCGGGGATCGGCGCAGTGGTTGCCCGTGAGGGACGTGTCGTCGCGGAGGCCTATTTCGGAACTGCCGATCGATTGACCGGCCGGCCCGTTGACGACCAAACCATCTGGTCAGTCGCTTCGGTGACCAAGCCATTCACCGCTGCGGTTGTAATGCGTGCGGTCGATTCGGGATTGGTTTCGCTGGATGAACCGGTCGCGAGGCACGTGCCTGAGCTCCTTTCAGGGACGGCGGAAGATCGAGGTGACTTCGTCCACTTCCGAGACCGCATCACGGTCCGCCATTGCCTTAGCCATTCCTCTGGCCTCCCGGGCTTCAGTGCCGCTAACTTTGATCTTCGTCGGGCGCACCGACCCCTGCCGGATTTCGTGCAGTCGTTCGCACGCGCGCCCCAACTTTTCGAGCCCATGTCGGCACACCTGTATTCCAACTGCGGCATCCTGATGGCTGCCGAAGTCGCCGGGCGGGTCTTGGCGAACCATGACAGCCCCGGGGAGCCGGTCACATCCGGGGTCGAAGCATTCCACAACGGCTTTGCGCACCTCCTACACGACCTTGAATCAGTGTCAAGTTCAATCCTTCCACCTGAAGCGTGGTCGGGGCGCATTGCGACCGTCGTTGACACCGGGCAAGAGGGAACGACGTGGGAGGCCGCGAACTCGGCCTATTACCGAAGCCTCGGCATTCCGTGGGGAGGATTGTTCACGACGCCACGCGAACTTCTGACGTTCTTGGCCATTTTTCGATCAAGCCAAGGCGGCGCAACGTCTTCGGGAAGGCGCATTCTCTCGGCTGCCGGGGCGCGTGAGATGGTCACTGTGCAGGCATCGGGTCCGGACTTTGACGCTGTAGTTGCGCCTGAACTTCGGGACAGTGCCGCTTCGGCATCACCTCGTTCGGCAGTTCCGTGGGGCATCGGTTGGGATGTGAAAGCCGGAAAGCGCGCACATCCGACCGGCGACCTGACCTCGCCTGCGACATGGAGCCACACTGGCGCTACAGGAACCCTGGTTTGGTCCGATCCGGTTGTCGACGTGCAGGTTGTCCTACTGACCAACCGCACGCTTGGCAGCGGATGGACACGTGAAAGACCCCGGCAGGCGATGTTCAGCAACGCCGTAATGAGCGCGGTGCGTTAGGCCTTCTTCGAATATCGCACACCATGGATGGGCGCCGGCAGGTCCGCTATCGAGTAATCGTGGGAATGCGACTGTTGTCGGGGCACGTAGGGTGAGGGTGCCATGGGTGCTCTTCCCGATTACGAATGGCTTGATGCCCAGGCTTGGATCTTTGAGACCGCTTCGATGATCTGGCTCATCGCGCGATGGTCGGACAGGAGAACAGATTGACCGAACCACACGCCCTCTTCGTTGCTCGCGCGGTCGGTGACCGGAAGGTTTTCCTCATCGGGACTGTCCGGGCAGGTCACTTGCCGTCCGCACTCATTCGCGAGCATTGCCCACTTTCGCCGCTCTGACAGGACTGCGGGCATTCGGTGCAGGGGAGTTTCATACCCCGGTGAACACGGGATCCCCTCGGCGCGTAGCGCGGAAAGAAACCAGGCTCGGGGTCGGCCACCAAATGCGGTGTGGTCGTACCGAGACACATAGAGGTGATGCGCGTGCCCTGTCACCCGTTCGTCGCGCGCCTGCGGAGTCAACCCTCGAACCGTTGACAATCCGTCGTCAAGGAGCAGGGCATTCTGTTCTCGCAGGTCAAACTGCGAAGGAAGGCGGTCGAGTTGCGAGAGTAGCAAGGCACCTTGGATCTCGGTCATTCGGTGATTGGATCCGGCAATTTCGTGGTGGTACCAAGCCCCGGCAGGCATGCGTCCGCAATTTGCAAGTGACCATGCGCGATCGGCGAGCGCGTCATCATCAGTAAGGAGGGCGCCACCTTCACCAGCATTGAGGTTCTTTGAAGATTGGAACGACAAGGTCCCGATGTCGCCGATCGCTCCGATTTGACGTCCTCGCCACGACGCACCGACCGCTTGGGCGGCATCTTCAATGAGTGCCAGTCCATTGCTTCTCGCCACGCCGAGAAGCGCGTCCAGATCGCATGGTTGTCCGCCGATATGGACAGGCACGATGGCCTTGGTTCGCGGGGTGATCCTTCGGGCCGCATCGTCGGGGTCCATGAGAAACGTGTCCGGAAGAATGTCGGCGAATACCGGGATTGCCCCGACGCTAAGGACAGACGTGGCCGTCGCAACGAAGGTGTACGCCGGAATGATCACCTCGTCAAATGGCCCGACACCGATCGCTCGAAGCGCGACTTCAAGGGCGACGGTGCCGTTCGAGACCGCAATTGCACGCCGGGCCTGGTGAAACGAGGCAAACCTGGTCGTGAATGCGTCGACAAAGCCATTCCCGGGACGGGAACCCCAACGCCCGGACCGGAGTGCTGACAGGACCGCCTCCTCATCCGCTGCGTCCCACACCGGCCAGGAAGGGAACGGTTCGGTCCGGACCGGAGAGCCTCCGTCGACGGCCAGTCTGGGCTCGGTCATCCGTGTCGTCACGTAGGGTTCCAATCTGTTGAGATGGTTGCACCCGGGAGATATCCACCGCAACCGTCGGCCGATTTGACGTCGTGAAGCCGTCAGAGGCACGGACGGATATCCTGCGATTGAGGGACCGACAAAATGGAACGTATGCGATCAGCGGACTCGCCGTCTCACCTACGATCACAAATCCGCGACGAGGTTATGGGACTGTGGGCGCTCGACGCTCATGAGCACCTCCATTTTCCAGACCAGCACGCGGAACACGCGAATGACTGCTTCTACCTTACAAACCACTACCTGAATGCCGACCTTGTTTCCGCCGGCATGCCTGAGGAAACCATGCATAGGCTTGTCGATCCGTCGGTGCCATTGGATCTCCGGTGGATGGCCTTTGAACCATTCTGGGAAGTTTGCCGCACCACGGGATACGGGCAGGCGGTTGAGCGGGCGGTCCGGGACCTTTACGGCCTCCCTGGACTTACGGCCTCAACCTATCAGGAACTCTCACTCCGCGTTGCCGAGACTGCGGGCGAGGTCTCGTGGTACGAACAGGTTCTGAAGCGGAATGGGAGGTTCATCGCCTCCCTCATGGATGTTGGCAGTACACGTGGCGACCGTCGCTATTTCCTGCCCGTGATGCGGGTGGACCGGTTCATCGTGGCGGGCAAGCCTTCCGAATTCGCCGATGCCGTCACGAACGGTCCATCAGACGGTCGTGATGCCCCGGCCAACATGGCAGCCTACCTCAAGGCCCTTGACGACCTCTTGGGCGCGTACCAGTCTGAAGGGATGATTGCACTCAAGTGCGGGCTTGCGTACCGCCGTTCGCTTCGGTTCGAAACTGTTGACCGGGCGACCGCCTCAAGCCTTTATGACCAGGCGCTCCGGGGCGGACTTTCGCCATCGGATGCGGGACCCCTGCAGGACTTCCTGTTCCATGAAGTCTGCGACCGCGCGTCGGCACTTCACCTGCCTTATCAGGTCCACACTGGACTGCAAGCGGGAAACTGGGGAGCAGACATCGCAATCACCAATCCTGCGTTTCTTACCAACACGCTCAAGGCGCATCCGGGCACAACATTTGACCTCTTCCATGGTGGATACCCGTACGGCGGGGAACTGGCGTCGCTTGCCAAGAACTTCCCGAATGCCTACATCAACGCCTGCTGGTTAGCCATCATCTCTCCAACCGTTTTGCGCCGTTGCTTGCATGAGTGGCTTGATACTGTCCCGCACAACAAGATCCAGGCATTCGGTGGCGATTACCGAATGCCCGAACTGGCGTACGCGCACGGCCAGATGGCCCGGGAAGCTGTCGCCGATGTTCTCGCCGACCGGGTAGAGGCAGGATGG
>Ga0214923_10009533_pt1 | contig 10093 bp, 10 predicted proteins | sample LL1510_MetaG_FD_177993 | JGI IMG/M metagenome (GOLD analysis project Ga0214923, IMG submission 177993) | Freshwater microbial communities from Lake Lanier, Atlanta, Georgia, United States - LL-1510 | ecosystem: Environmental > Aquatic > Freshwater > Lake | place: USA: Georgia | collected...
GCTGAAGAGCATTTGCTGATTTTTGAAGGCGCGAGTGCTGGGCGATACCCGCAGCGGTCTCGCCCGAGCGAGCAACGCCACAAAAATCGACAAATGGCTTCAGCCCTGCGGGTTGCGGAGATAACAGGCCGGGGGCTGCGTTGGCTTCGCGGTTTGCTTGCCCGGCCGTTGCTTCGCATCCGTTACGGCAGCACACTGCGGGGATGCGCCCGCGAAGCCGCCTGGCCCGCGGCCCATGGCTTGCCCGGTCGTTGCTTCGCATCCGCTACGGCTTTCCGCAACGGCCTCTATGCGATTTTATCAGCTGTTCCCTTAGGAAATGAAAAAGGCAAAATGAAGAATGAAAAATCTTCTGAAGCCAGCAAGCTCCGCATCTCCTAGCTCCTAGCTCCCATCTACCATCTCCCAAATCATGATCACACGCAGCGGCATCGGCTATGACGTCCATCGACTCGAGGTGGCGGGGGCCGACCGACCCCTCATCCTTGGAGGCGTGACCTTCCAGCACCCGCAGGGGCTCACGCTTTCGGGTCACTCCGATGCCGACGTTCTCTGCCACGCCATCGCCGACGCACTGCTCGGCGCAGCGGGGCTCCAGGACATCGGCCATTACTTCCCGAACACCGATCCCTCCATCCGCGGCATCTCAAGCCTCGAGATCCTGCGTCGCGTCGCGGGAATCCTCGCCGACGCGGGGGCCAGGATCATCAACGTCGACTCCACCCTGATTGCCGAGGAACCGCGCATCGGTCCCTATGTCCAGCAGATGAGGGAGCGCATCGCCGGATCACTGGGGCTCGACTCGTCACGGGTCGGAGTGAAGGCGACGACCAACGAGTGCCTCGGTTTCCTCGGACGAGGAGAAGGAATCGCCGCTCTCGCAACGGCCTCCGTCGAAACGCCTGCCGAATAAGCGATGGGTGCCGTTCAGGTTCACAACACCCTCAGCCGCAAGCTTGAGGCGATCGCGCCCCGCCCCGGCGAGGGTCAGACCCTCACCCTCTACACGTGCGGCCCGACCATCTACGCCCACGCCCATATCGGCAACTTCCGAGCCTACGTCTTCGAGGATCTCCTCCAGCGTCATCTCAGCGAGAGGGGCTTCATGGTCCGCCGCGTGATGAACCTCACGGATGTCGACGACAAGACGATCCGGGGAGCCCATGCCGCCGGCATGGCCCTCGGCGACTACACCCGTCCCTTCAAGGAGGCCTTCTTCGAGGATGCAAAGACCCTGCGCCTCCTCCCCGCGGAGGCCTATCCGGCGGCCACCGATCCCGAGCAGATCGCCCGGATGATTGCGATGATCGCCACGCTCATGGAGCGCGGCCACGCCTATCAGGCCGAGGATGGCTCCCTCTATTTCCGCATCGCATCCTTCCCGGATTACGGAAAGCTCGCCCATGTCGATCTGGAGGGACAGCGCCCCGGACAGCGGGTTGCGAGCGACGAGTACGAGAAGGAAGCCGTCGCCGACTTCGCCCTCTGGAAGGCCTGGGTCCCCGAGGATGGAGCCGTCGGATGGGAGAGCCCGTGGGGAAAGGGGCGTCCCGGATGGCACATCGAGTGCAGCGCCATGGCGACCGGACTTCTCGGCGAGACCATCGACATCCACTGCGGCGGCGTCGACAACATCTTCCCCCATCACGAGGCCGAGATCGCCCAGTGCGAGTGCGCGGGTCACGGAAAGGCCCCCTTCGTCCGCTACTGGATGCACTGCGCCCACCTCATGGTCGAGGGATCGAAGATGGCCAAGTCCGCGGGGAATTTCTTCACACTCCGAGATCTGTTGGAAAAGGGATGGACCGGCCGCGAGGTACGCTATGCCCTGATTTCCGTCCACTACCGGGGAGCTCTCAACTTCACCATGGAGGGACTCGCGGCGGCGCGCACGGCGCTGGCGCGGCTCGATGCGTGGCGCGAGCGTCTGACAGAGACCGCCGGGTCGGAATCCGCCGCGGAGGTGCCCGACGCTGCAACGGAAGGATTCTTCACCGCGCTGGATGACGACCTGAATATCTCCGGCGCCTTGGCGGTCCTCTTCGAGACCCTGCGTGAGAGCAACCGCAGCATGGATGAGGGGCGGCTGACGCCGCCACAGGCTCGTGGACTTCTCGCCTGGCTCGCCCGTGTGGATGGTGTTCTGGCTCTTCAGCCCGATGCCGGCGCCGCGATCCCGCAGGAGGTGGAGGAGCTGCTTGCCGCCCGCGCCGCCGCCCGTGCGGCCAAGGAGTGGAAAAAGAGCGACGAATTCCGCGATCAAATCGCCGCATTCGGATGGGCCGTTAAAGATACGAAAGAAGGGCAGAAAATAATCAAAGCATGATGCACAGGGATGAAGGGGATTAAGGAGATGAGAAGATAATTTTTCCTATCCCTTTTATCCCCTTCATCCCTGTAAGGTTTTACCCATGTTTGCCCCTGAAGATTTTCTCGACCTCGACCGCACCGAGCACAGTGTCATTTTCGAGAACACGACCCATGCCTGGGAGGCGCTGGCCAAGATCTCGACCTACCTGCAGTTTCGGCTCAAGCCCGGCATCTTCGGCAAGCTCATCGGCAAGCCGTTCATCAGCGGCGCCGTCCACATCGGGCGCGGCACGGTCATCGAGCAAGGAGCGATGATCAAGGGTCCTGCGTGGATCGGCGAGGGATGCGAGATTCGCAACGGCGCCTACATCCGCGAGAACGTCGTCGTCGGCAACGGCGTCGTGCTGGGCAACTCCTGCGAGTTCAAGAACTGCCTCATCTTCGACGAGGCGCAGATCCCCCACTTCAACTACGTCGGGGACTCCATCCTAGGCCACAAGGCACACCTCGGTGCCGGAGCCATCCTCTCCAATGTCCGGCTCGACCATCAGCCGGTCACCGTGAAAACCGCCGAAGGAATCATTTCCACGGGCCTTCGGAAGTTCGGTGCTATCGTCGGCGACCGCGCCGAAATCGGCTGCAACGCGGTCTTAAGTCCCGGCTCCATCATCGGCCGCGATACCATCATCTACCCGGGAACTTCCTGGAGGGGGGTGTTGCCGGCGAATTCGATCGGGAGAGTGGAGCCTCAGTCTTTGCGTATCGTCCCTCGACAAGCGAGGGACTGATACGCAGCTTGCGCATTGCCTCGCTCGCTCCCGCTCGTCTCGCCCCTAAAGGGCTACGCTTAAGCGTAGGCTATCCCGGCCGTTCCCACGGCCCGGTATTCAGCGCGCGGCGTTGTTGCTGTTGACATCGGAGAAAAGCAAGGGGGTGGAATGTTCAGCGTTCATACAGAGTGGCATGAACAAATCATGAAATAACAAAATTATAAAATGACTGTGGGAATCCTTGCACATCATGCATTGCCCTGACATACACTACGCATCAATAACTATCCATGACCTACCCCCTAGGATCATTTCCGCAGTACGGATACCAGGCGCGTAATTCCGCTATCCGGCGACAGCGGGCTCAGGAGAACTCGGCGGCAACGCTGAGGGCCAAGGCTAGGTACGAACTCATGATCGAAGAGGCTGCGTACATGTACATCGATACCTTGATGACTGGGGCCACACCGAAAAACATGGAGGGGGAGAAGGTGCTGGCGGAACTCAATGCCAGAATGGATCGAATCCTCCGGTATCATGATGCGGGAAGAAGGGTTTACTACAGATTCATTGGGGAAACCCTTCGTCTGTTATGCAGAAATGCGGGAATGAGGACAGGTCTAGAGGACGTGGATGCCGAAAAACTCAAGAATGTCGCCCGGGATCTCGGCCTGATGGTTATTTCGGATCCTCGGAAACTTCAGGAATTGATAAGGAAGGAGCCAACTCAAAGATAACCAATATAATTTCTACAAATATATCAAATGAGCACACAAGACACTGACTACACGATTGTCATTAAGGGAAAACCCCCGGAAGCGCGACAAGCAGCAGCTGACTATATCACTCTAATGCTCAATCCTTGGCGACCAGATCGATCCGATATGAAAACTCAGGTGAAGATCGAGGTCTTCAGAAATGAGATGCACAGCCGTGGATTTCTGGAGCCTGTTGATCTAGCCAAGGAAGCCGCTGAATTTTTCCCCGGAATACTCATCACCGTGGAAGGAAAGAGTGAGTCGGGATATATCAATGAAGAGTTTCAGGAAGAGGGTACCTTGCCGAATGCCCTGTATGATCTAGTCGCCGAGAAAGTGCTCGCAAAAGTCATCGCGGCTGTGGACTCCGACTCCTTTAGGCATGAATGGATCGAGCCGATGGAGAATTGGGGGGAAAACGTGGCTGTCAGCAAGGAAGTGGCCAAAATGATCAAGAAACAGTTCAAGATCACTGCGGAAGCCTTAGAAAAAGCAGGGCAAGAAAAAAGGATTAGGGAAGAAGAAGAAAAAAGGCAGCTTTTGGAGAAGTCCAGGGAGGAAGAAAAACTGAAGATCAAGTCTCTTGAATCGTTGAGCTGGGTCTATAATCCCATTCTTTCGCTCGAGGGCATCAAGATTGGTGGATTAGGCAAGCACTACATCGCGGATGAAGATGAACGCCCCAATCGATACATCCACATTCCTATCAATCTAAGTAAGGGTCCCGGAGTCAAAAAGATCCTCGATGCGGTTGCTAAAAACGACGAGAAAATCTTCGGAATCATAGCCTCTGGTTCCGCCAGATTTGTATTCAAAGTGGGTCAGGGGAAATTAGTTATCAAAGGAGGGAAACCAGAACTATGTTTCTGCTTTTTTGAGGACAGAAGCTTTGATCATGACTACTTTGCAAAACTACTCCATGAGTCAGATCTCTATTGTTATGAAGGAATCGGCAGCAAAGCCCTTGAAAATAACGCAACAACGCCCAGTGTCTCAGCGTTGGTTGCGGATGCCGTTGGAACATATTTCACTGTTCAATCCCGGAAGGTCTATTCCTTCAGGGATTGAACAGTGATGAGGCAATCATCTTGAATGTTACCGCGGGCATCGAATCTTCCTGGGCCATTTGCATGGATGAGGAGAGGATTTACCTTTCTGGTGGGAGAGGATCTCGGGCTGAGGATCCCCAGTGCATCACGGCCATCGCGAAAAACGGTTACCCAGCGTGGTGCATTGACCTTCCTGTTGATCCCGAGTGCGGATACTCCTGCACAAAAGACCATTGCGAGATCATGGCCGTGGCCCCGGATCTCTTTGTCTATTGCCTTAAGAATAGTAATTGGAACGAACCGTTGATCGATCCCTGCAACTTGGTAGCACTTAATCCCAAGACCGGAAAAAGGCTCTGGGATGCAAGAATCAACCAGCATCCAAGCGCATTGATCATGGATGGATCGCGGATCTATGTTGCCGACTCGACTCATCTCCATGCCTTTGACCATAGAGGTGCTCTGGCGTGGAGTGAACTCCTACCTGAGATGAGCATTGAACCTGACCAGTACAATGTTCCCGTGCTCGGGCTGGCATTGGATGGCCAAGGGGGGCTCTTGGTGACGATGAACAGGAAAGGATTGGCATTGCTCGGCTGTGAGGATGGTGAAACTCGTTGGTCCCTTCCCGTTGACGAGGCGGGTTCGTCATGCAGCATCGGTCTAGCTAGCATTTGTTACCTAACTTCAAGCGAAAACGAAGCAACTAAAATCCATGCCATCGATATCAACAAAGGCAGGCAAATCTGGGAATCCAAGATTTCTGATTCTCCAGGTTGGAGCCATCCCTATCCCTCGCCAACGGTCACGACCAAAGGCGTCTTTGTCGCTACTACAAAAAGAATTACTCAGTTCGATGGGAAAAGCGGTATCGAGATTGGCATGTTATCCAATGAGTTTCCCTTCCCATTGGTTGCATCGAAGAGGGTGATTCCAGAGAATCATGGTCTCCTCGCCAATTATTGTAGTACTCAATTTGAATACAGGCTCCCAAACTCGCTGGCCTGCCTTAAGGGCGATTTCGGAACCCTTTCAGGCTCTTGGCCGATAGCCGGAGGCAATGGGGCGAACAGCAACTATCTGCCAACGGCAAAAAAAACTGGCTTTAGTGAATTCATCGCTGACTGGAGAGAGCGGAAGCCGGTTGCGTCTCGCCTGGCCAGACTCAATCCAGATTTCAAGAACGAGAGCCAGATCAGCAGTCATGTTCATGGGATCATCCGCGGAAGGGAACTTCTCAAGAATGCCCGGGAGTGGGCGGAACCCGAGATTGGCCAGGGCCCCTCGGCAAAGTATCGGGGACTCCAGTGGAAACTCGTCATGGCCTACAGCGGCATCGAATTACTATTGAAATCACTGGCCGCCATGGGAAAAGGGGGACTTGGACCGAAGGAGGTGGCAGACCTGATCACGAAACTTCAGCTTCCTGCCCTTGAGCCCATCGCATCCCCATCGCTGGAGAAGCCATCAATCAAGGCATGGATCAAGGAACTGGATCAGGATGCCGTCCTGGATTTTCTGAAAACCGACAAGGGAGACCGAAGCCAGATCCAGTGCTGGCTCTTGGATCAAAAACCCTGCACCACTTGGACGGATGCCCTCTTGCTTGCCAAGGCGCTCAGGAACTGCACGGCCCACGGAGCTCTCTCGCCAAACAAGGTCCAGGAATGGGGACTGGCTGACGCCTTCAAACAACTCCCCTATGCTCTCTTCAAGATTGATGCCGCGATCTTTGAAGTACTGGGATCGCGAAACTAACCACCAAATAAACAAACAAAATAATAAAAACCATGAGCTACGATATTAGTTGGTGCCGCGTATGTGATTCAGGAAGTCTTGAAGACGATCCGCACATAACCGCATGTGAGGAATGCAATCTAGTTTTTCATTTGCATTGTGCTATCAATGAGGACTCTGCCGAAGAAAATGAAAGCGGTGAAGTTAATTCGGGGCATTGCCCCAGATGTAATGGTGATTACATAGCTCCTGAAGACAAAGGGCGATATGAGGGTATTGTTGCTGCTTTATCTGGCGGGGAGCTCGAGCTTGATTTCTTAAAAGAGCTTTCTGATGAGATAGCCGAAACGCTTTCTAAACAGCAAGGCGGATTAATATCTCTCTCTGGATTATCCGCTTTGAGTGATACGGCAGCTCAAAGCCTCTGCAAATATCAGGGAGATCTCTACCTCAAAGGCCTACGAAATCTGACTGGATCGTTGACCCAGATCCTCGCGCTGCATCAAGGATTTATGGAGCTTGGAATTACAGAACTCAAAGATTCAGATGCTGAAGTTCTATCGAGGCATAAAGGAGGGTTGATGCTAAATGGTATCGCGATGCTTAATGATACTATTGCAGAGCAACTTTCTCATCTTCAGGGGGAGCTATATTTAGAAGGTGTCTCCGAATTAAGCAACTCAGTCGCGGAAAGCCTCGCAAAGCATCAGGGCGGTGTTCTTTCTCTTAGAAGCGTAGCAGATATTTCTAATGCTGCAGCTGAGAGTCTTTCAAGATATCGGGGGACTCTTGTCCTTAGTGGATTAACGGAGATTTCTATAGATGCGGCAGAAAGCTTTTCAAAGCATCAGGGCATGCTTTCTCTTGAGGGATTAATGGAAATTTCTAACGAAGCAGCTGAGAGTCTATCGCGGCATCAGGGAAAGCTCTACCTTGGTGGATTGAGTGGGTTGAGCGATGAGGCTAGGAAAATGCTAAGTGCTAATCCCGATATCGAGTTGCCAACAGAGGCCGAAGAGCAACCCGACGAAGATTGACCTGTGATGAAGGTCCTGATTCACCATCAACCAGGAAATTCATAGTGAGAGGGTTCTGTACGGAATCAGCCCGTGGAAAAACCCATGAATAAAAATCCGAATATATGAAATACAGCCTTCTTCCCGCGATTTTCATCGCATCTCTCTGCCCATCCCCAGCGACGCAGTTTCCATCCCCCGCAGACAAGTCAAGAAATACCTGTATCAAGGCCGTTGACTCAAACCGCATCCCTCCCTGCACCCACTCAGCATCCGGCAGCGGAAAAACGAAGGGAGAGGCCTATGTAGAGGCTATCGGTAAGGCCCCCAGCGGTGTATGGACGCTGGCAAAGGTCAGCTACCAACAACTCGGAATGGACAAATGGCTCTGCACCATCACTTGGGCGAATCGCTGAATCGATGGTGACGACCATTGAGTTCTACAAATAGGGGGACGGAATGACAATGATTCCCCTGCTAGCGAGTCGTGTAGAATCATCGCTGCTTGACGCTGTGCTCCTGATCGGGAGCATGTTGCTGGTAGCCTTCGCCCTCCACAGAAAGAGCAAGTGAGCAGATCCCCAAAAATCCTAGTCCTTACAGGACTTTTTGGCCTCCTGATCCTGAGCGCCATCACCTGTGAGGCACAGACCGCCTCCGGCGCAAGATCTCTGAGAACACTGGCTGCAGAGAGGTCAGTAAACCGACAGAAGCCCCCTGCTCCCGTCTTGGCAAGTAGCCCACAAGTGATCCGCTACAGCGGAAGCGCCCAAGCCTCTAACATGATCGTGCCAGCAATCTTGTTGGGGCTTCCATCGATTGTTATTCTGGCCCTCATTATCAGGGCCATGAAGGGCGATTGAAAAAAGGAGATGAATGCATACTACTGCGTCTGTTCAATTGCTTCTCTCCAAGCCTCAAAGATCATGACAAACTGCCGAGGCTAAAAAACCGCGAACAACAAATCATGTTTAAACCCTCTAAAAAGCTGATCTGTCAACAATAGCTAATGAATACGTATTTGAGTCTATTGACGCGCTGACCGAAAAGTTGGAGGAACAGACCAAGAGGATGTTTTGCCTAACAGTCTAACAGTCTACAGCCTAACAGCCTTGGATACTCCGATACTTCCAAACCGAGAAGTCGTTGGTTTCCAGAACCTTGGTTCCCGCATCAAATTGTGATTCGAACTCGGGGAATCGAGTGTCGCCGTCGATCGATCTGGGGACTTTGGTGACGTAGAGTTCCTGCACTCTGGGGAGGAGGAGTCGGTAGATCTCTTCGCCGCCGATCACGAAGAGGTCCCGCCCATCGGTGGGTTCTTTCAGCTCGTCGAGGGAACGGATGACGGTGATGCCGGGAGTTTCGGGCATGGTGCGGGAGAGGACGATATTTTCCCGACCGGGGAGCGGCTTGCCGATCGACTCGTAAGTCTTCCTGCCCATGAGGATCGCGTGACCCATGGTGGTCGCCTTGAAGAATTTGAAATCCTCGGGGAGATGCCACGGAATCGTGCCGGCATTACCGATCACTCTATTTTCCGCCATGGCGACGATCGCTTTGATCATTTGCAGGAAAAGCGTGGCTGATTGATGTCCCGCAGAGGCGCGGAGGCGCGGAGGAAAGAAATAAACAAAAAGGTTTTCTCGGACCCCCTCTCTGCGGCTCTGCGTTTGCTTGCCTGGCCTCGACCGGATGGCCTTCGTTGCAGCTGCGCGATAAATCTCATTCTAAACAGCGATCGGGGTCTTTAGGCCGCTTTAAGGGCTATGGATGCCGGACGGACGGTGCGCTTGATTTCGGAGAGCTTTTCTTTTTGCGCCTTGCGGAGGTCGTATTCGGCCTGGGCTCTGATGAGGAGTTCAGCAGGAGATTTGGTGTAGCGCTCGAAGCGCAGAGCAGTATCGACGGAGACGCCCTTGCGCCCGGCTAACATATCGCTGAGGCGCGATCTCGGAATGCCCATGTCCCTTGCGGCTTGGGCGTGTGAAATGCCGAGATATTCGAGGGTGTCCTCGATGAGTCCGGCCGCGGGGTTTGACATGTAGTTGTTCATCAGTGGGTATCCTCAATGGTGACCGAGGAAACATGCAGAAGCTTATTTCCTGAGTTCTTGAGTTCCATATTAATACTCATCGGCCTTAAGCCTAAACAGCGATCGGGGCTTTGATCGCGGGGTGGGGATCGTAGCCTTCGAGGGTGAAGTCCTCGTAGCGGAAGTCTTCCAGATTTTTCACCGCGGGATTGAGCATCATCCGCGGGAGGGGACGCGGTTCGCGTGTGAGCTGGAGGCGGGCCTGCTCGAGGTGGTTCACGTAGAGGTGAAGATCGCCGAAGGTGTGGATGAATTCCTTGGCTTTCAATCTGCAGACCTGCGCGATCATCATGGTGAGCAGGGCGTAGGAGGCGATGTTGAAGGGGACGCCGAGGAAGAGATCGGCGCTGCGCTGGTA
>Ga0214923_10009535_pt1 | contig 10092 bp, 7 predicted proteins | sample LL1510_MetaG_FD_177993 | JGI IMG/M metagenome (GOLD analysis project Ga0214923, IMG submission 177993) | Freshwater microbial communities from Lake Lanier, Atlanta, Georgia, United States - LL-1510 | ecosystem: Environmental > Aquatic > Freshwater > Lake | place: USA: Georgia | collected 2015-10-15
GCCGAGGCCGAACTCGGGCCCGACACGCGGCCGATCGTCGAGGAGCTGTGGGCCGTGGCCGGCCGGCTGGGCGTGCGGCAGTTCGTGCCCCGGCCGCTCCACGAGGTGGAAGACGATCACGTTCCCCTGCGGAACATCGGCCGGATTCCCACCTGCGACATCATCGACTTCGACTATCCCGCCTGGCACACGACGCGTGACACGCCCGACCAGTGTGCGGCGGAGTCGCTCGAGGCCGTCGGCCGCGTCGTGCTGGCCTGGCTTCGTGAGCAGCGGTGACGCGATGGACCGACCGCCGTCGGGACGGGTGCCGCTGGTCGTGCCCGAGTTCGGCCTCGGCGACGTGCCGGTGACGGTGTCGCTGTGGCTGGTGCCGGCCGGCGCGGCGGTGCTCGCCGGCGACCGCGTGCTGGAACTCGTCGCCGGCGGCGCCACGATCGACCTCGAGGCGCCGGTGAGCGGCCGGCTCGCCACGCAGCTCGTCGACGAGGACGACGCGGTCGGTGCCGGCACGACCGTCGCCGAGATCGAAACGCCGCCGGCCGGCACCGCTGCGGCACGACCCGCGCCCGAGGCGCCGGGATGAGCGGCGCGGCCGGCACGGGGGGCGCGGGATCGGCATCCGGACGACCGTCGGCGATGGTCTGGGGCCCGCTCGTCGGCGGTGGCTTGGCGATGGTTCTCGCGCAGCCTCCCTGCGACCTCTGGCCGCTGGCCTGGGTCGCGCCGCTGCCGTGGCTGGCCGTCGTCATGCGGCCGGGGTTTCCGTTGCGGCGGCCGTTCCTCGCCGCGTGGTGCGGCGGCCTGGCGTATTGGTTGCCGGCGATCCACTGGCTCCGGCTGCCCCATCCCGCGACGGCGATCGGCTGGCTTTTGCTCTCGGCCTATCTCGCCTGCTACCTGCCGCTGTTCATCTGGTCGGCGCGGCGGCTCGTGCACCACTGGGGGTGGCCGCTGGTGCCCGCGGCGACGGTCGCCTGGGTGGCCTGCGAGCAGCTGCGGGGCGGCCTGCTCGGCGGCTTCACCTTCGCAGGTCTGGGCCACACGCAGTGGCGCTGGACCGCGCTGATCCAGGCCGCCGACGCCGTCGGCGAGGTCGGCGTGGGGGGCATCGTGATGGCGGCGGCCGCGGGCATCGCGGCGGCGCTCGCCGGCGTCCGGGGGCTGGTCCCGGGGCGGCGGGCCGTCGGTGAGGCCGTGGCCGCGGCGGCCGTGGTCGCGGCGAGCATCGCGTATGGCGAGTGGCGGCTGGCCACCGCGCCGGCGGTCGGCCCGGCGCTCGATGCGCTACTGGTGCAGGGCTCGATCGACACCGAGCTCAAGCACGACCCGGCCGCCGCGGCCGACGTGCTCGCGCACTACGACGACGTCACGATGGCCGGGCTGGCCGATCCGGCCTTTCCCGACCGGCCCGACGTGATCGTCTGGCCCGAGACGATGTGGCGCTGGTCGCTGTTCGAGGTCGATCCAGCGGAAGTGCTCTCCGACGCCGTGCTCGATGAACTGCTCGGGCCGGCCGCCGAGCCCGGTGACCAGGCAACCCGCCAAGCCCGTGGCCGCGCGGCGCTCGCCCGCCAGACGCTCGATGCCCTGGCTGTCTACGCGCGGCGGTACGACACGACCTGGATCGTCGGGCTCGACCGTCAGCGGCTCACCCCGGGGGCTCCGGGCGGCGCGGAGCACTACAACGCGGCCCTGGTGCTCGACGCCACCGGCCGGCCCCGGGCCTGCTATGACAAGATGCACCCGGTGATGTTCGGGGAATACGTGCCGTTCGGCGACCGATTTCCCGCGCTCTACCGGCTCACGCCGCTGCCGGGCGGACTGACGCCGGGCACGGCGCCGGTCGTGGTCGAGGTGAACGGGTTCGGGCTGGCGCCCACGATCTGCTACGAGACCGCCCTCCCCGGGGCGGTGCGGAGCCTCGTGCGGCGGCTGACCGCGGCCGGCCGCCGGCCCGACGTGCTGGTGAACCTCACCAACGACGGCTGGTTCTGGGGGTCGAGCGAACTCGACATGCATCTCGCCGCCGGAATCTTCCGGGCGGTGGAGGTGCGGACGCCGCTGGTGATCGCCGCCAACACGGGGTTCTCGGCCGCCATCGACGGCTCGGGCCGGCTGCTGGCCCGCGGCCCCCGGCGAGCGGCGGCCCCCCTCCGCGTCGCCGTCCGCCCCGACGGCCGCTGGAGCCCCTGGCTGACTGCGGGATCCCTGCCGACCGGGGCGACCCTGGCGGTCGTGGCGGTGCTGGCGCTCGAATGGCTGGCGACGCGGCGGCTTGCCCCGGCGACCGGCCCCGGCCGACAATGAAGATTCCGGGTGAACGCGGGGCCGGAGCAATCGGTCCCCGCCGGCGATGAGGCATGTGCGATGAACATCATCGGGAAGATCTTCCTGTTCGCCGTGTTCATCATGAGCCTCGTGCTCATGACGTTCGCGGGCGCGATCTACTTCTCCCACGTCAACTGGAAGGATGAGGTCGAGCGGAAGCCCGAGGCCTGCCTGCCCGGGCAGCTGCCCGGCTACAAGCACCAGTTGGAGCAGGCGGAGGCCGAGCGGACCAAGCTCGACGCCCAGATCAATCGCCTCCAGCAGCAGGTGGCCGAGTCGGAGCAGGCCCGTGACCAGGTCATGGCCAAGCTGCAGTCGGCGATCGTCCAGAAAGACAAGGAGCTCTCCGCGCTCAAGGAGGAGCGGGAGAAGCGGGAAGAGGACCAGCGGCAGAAGGTCGCGTTGCTCGAGCAGACGACGAAGGATCTCGAGGAGGCCCGCGGCCAGGTCGACGAGTTGACCAAGAAGATCGCCGCCCAGCAGGCCAAGGTCGACAGCCAGGTCGACCGCTCGGCCGAGCTCTCCGCCCAGTTGGCCGAGTCGAAGTCGTTCCTGGCGATCGCCGAGGAGCGCAAGGCACAACTCGAGAAGCAGCTCGTGAACGCCCGGCTCCTGCTCAAGCAGAGCGGCCTCGACATCGACAGCCTGCCGAAGGACCGGGTGCCCGAGCTCGAAGGCCAGGTGATCGCGGTGGCTTCCGGTTCGATCGAGGTCTCGCTCGGCAGCGACGACGGCCTGCAGGCGGAGCACGTGCTCGAGGTCTACCGCGGCGGCGAATACGTGGGTCGGGCCGTGGTGACGAGCGTCAGCTCCGACCGGGCCGTGGCCCGGCTGGTCAAGTCCTACGCCCGCGGCGTCGTGCAGCGGGGCGACCGGGTGACCACGCGATTGAAAGCCTGAGCGGGGCGGGCACGATGAGCGACGACGATGACAAGCCGCGGGGCCCGATGAACACCGACACGGCCATGCTGCTGTTGTCGTTCGCGGCGCTGGCCGTCGGCTGCCTGATCCTGGCGATCGACCTGTTCTCGCGCCGGCTGCCGCTGGGGCCGCCGTCTCCCTGACCGCCCGGCAGGCCGCGGCCCTTTCCGTCGAGGACCTGATGCTCGGGTGGCTGCGAACCCGCCGCCGGCGGGCGATCCAGGAGCGACCCTTCCCCGCGGCCTGGCGGGAGATCATCCGGCGGGGCGTGCGGCAGGCCGAGTGGCTCGCCGCCGACGAGACGACGCAGCTGCTCGGCTGGATCGCGGTGTTCCTCGAGGAGAAGCGGTTCGAGGGCTGCCGTGGATTCGAGATCACCGACGAGGTGCGGGTGACGATCGCGGCCCAGGCGGGGCTCGTGACGCTGGCGTTCGGCGACGAGTGGTTCGACCGGCTCCGGTCGGTGCTCGTCTATCCCGGCGACTACCTCGTGCCCCGGGTCACGCCGCTGGCCGGCGGCGGGGAACTCGAGTGGCAGGAGGCCCGCCTCGGGGAGACCTGGGGGGGCGGCAGCATGGTGCTCTCCTGGTCGGGCGTGCGGGACGGCGCGCGGCTGCGGGACGGCCCGCGAAGCGTGGTGATCCACGAGTGTGCCCACCTCGTCGACCTGCTCGACGGCGAGATCGACGGCATCCCGCCGCTGCCCCGGACGGACGTGCGGCGATGGCGCGAGACGATCGCGAACTGCCGGGACCGGTTCGACGAGCTGCTCGACGAGGGCCGCAGCGTCGCCTTCGACGACTACGCGGCCGAGAGCCCCGCGGAGTTCTTCGCCGTGGCGAGCGAGTGCTTCTTCCAGGATCCACACCGCCTGCTGCGGCACGACGCGACGCTCTACGAACTCCTCGCCGAAGCCTACCGCCAGGATCCGGCCAAACGGGTGCCCGTGCGGCCGCGGTCGTGAGCGATGGCTTCAGCGACTACAGGTCTTCGGCCGGGTCGGCCGCAGCATTCGCCTCGTCGGCCGGCGGTTGCGGCAGGGGTGGCTGAGGCACCGGGGGCTCGGCGGCCACCGTGCGCCTGGGTGCCAGCGAGACCACGAGCCCGCCGGGGCTCGCCAGCACGAGCCGCTCGCTCGTCGTGTTCACGATCGGGATCGTGAAGCAGCCCAGGCAAAGCCTGCCCAGGCGCACGCCCGTGGCCAGATCGCGGGCCACGAGGAAGCCCGTCGCCTCGAGACACCAAACCTGGTCGCCCGTGATCGCCACGGGTCGCCCCATCGCCGGCTCCTGCCAGAGCAGGTCGCCGGTGGCGGCGGCGAACGCCGCCACGCCGTCCGGCCCGAGCGAGACGACGACCGTGTCGCCACCCACCAACGGGCCCCCGTCGGGCACCTCCTCGATCACGTGGTGCCAGCCGGTGTAGGGCTGCTTCGTCTCCTTGCCCTCCTTGTCCTTCACCGTCACGACGCCCGAGTTGGCCGTGAGACCGCGGGGCGAACGGGTGATCCTGGCGACGTCGCCCGCCTTCGTGGCCACGAAGATGTCACCGTCCTTGACCACCGGCGGTCCCGCGGCGGGGCTGCCGAGGTCGAAGTCGAGCCGCTCGCTCGCGTCGGTCGTGCGGACGATCGCCGCCAACTGGCCGTCGGTGTTGCACCAGACGATGCCGCCGCGGAACGGCAGCGGGGCAAAGTCGACCTCGCCGTCGCTGCTGATCTCGATCGGCGCCAGCCGCTCGCCGGGCCGCGGGCCGGTGGTCGGCTCCCGCGGCGGGGCCGGCTTGCCCTCGCCCGCAGGTTCCTTGGCCGGCACCGGCGCGGCCCATGGATCCTCGGGGAATCGCTGGATGCCGCCGGCGTCGAGCGGCGCGTAGACCCAGCCGGCCGAGGGCACGGCCGGACCCGACGCCACGGTTCGCAGCGGCCGCTCCCAGCGGGTCGCGCCCGTCAGGGCATCGAACGCCACGAGGTCGCGGCCGCGGGCGATCGTGACGATCTCAGGGCCGATGCCTGCCGCCTCGATCGGCGCGGTGCTTCGTTCCAGGCTGGAGGACCAGGCGACGGTGCCGCGGCGCGGACCGCCGGGCGCCGACGTGGTCGGGATGGCGGCCACGCTGCCGTCGCCCCCCTGGGCCACGACGAGCGACTCGCCCACGACGACGTGCTCGAGCCGCCAGGCCGCCGAGTCGAACGGCACCTGCACGACCCACTCCCGCTCGAGGCCCAGCCGGGCCGCGACCAACTCGTCGGCCGCGGTGCCGCAGAGGCACGATTGCCCGCGCGCGATCGACGGGGCGATGGGCCCGGCCAGGAGCGGCAGGGCGGCCGACACGAGGACGCAGGCGCGACGGACGAGCGGGCCGGTCATGGATCGCGTTCCGGGGGAGCGGGGCGGCAGGGCGGGCGAAGGCCGCGGAATCGCCGCCAGCCCGCGTCGAAGCAAGGATAGTTCGCCGTTTTCCCGCCGCAAAAATGCTAGGCTGCGTCACGATCATGACGGTCATGTCACGGCTGCCGGTCGTGCCGTCGCGGGCCCTGGCCCGGGACACGCCCCGGCCCTCCGCTTTGGCCTCCGGGGTTGGTTTCGGCGACTCGAAGCAGGTTCGCACACGCATGGCATCCGACGATTCGCCGCGGGGCACGCGGGACCCGGCCGCCGCCGTCGTCGGCTACCTGAACTTCTCCTCGGGCGCCTTCGATCCGAGCGTCTGGCGGGCGATGAGCGAGCTGTACGCCGCGCTCGAACCGCCCGGAGCCGATGGGGCGGTCGCCGAACGGCCCGACGCGGCCCCCCGCGTCCACGAGTCGTTGGTCGGGCGGCTCGGGGAACTCGAGGCCACGCAGCCGGCCTTCCGGGACGCCAGCCAGGCCCGGGTGATGCTGAAACTGGTCTTCGATCGGCTGGTGCCCGCCCTGCGACGCTTTCATGCCGACCTGCTCGAACATCAGCCGGCCGGGGGCGTCGAGCGGCCGTTCTTCGTGATGGCCGCGGCCCAGGCCCTGCTCGGCGAACTGGCTGCGGGGGAGGTGCCGGCGGACGACGACGAGCGGCTCGTGGCGGCCGCGCTCGAGCGGCTCAACGACTACGTGGGCTGGCGACCGGTGGCGGTCTTGGAGAACGGCCGCCTGTCCCAGCCCTATCCCCACGAGCGGGTGCGACCGGTGCCGCTGTATGTGGCCGGCGCCGGAGCGGCCCACGGCCGCTACCGCGACCTCGTCGCAGGGGCGATCGAGATCCTGGCCGCCGCGCCCCCGGATCTGTTGCACCAGGCCGACTTCGACCTCGAGGCGATGGAGGAACTGGCGTTCGATCCACGGGCCTTCGACTTCATGCATCCGGCCGCGAGCCGGCCCAACTATCTGTTCGGCCTGTGGGACCCGCAGCGGATCGACGAGGAGGGCCGGTATCGCCGGATGGTGCTGCAGCAGGCGACGCTCGACGGGATTCTCACCTGGCCACGCGAGGCGCCGCGGGCCGGCCGCGAGACGGCCACCGCCGCGGAACTCGGGCTCGAGTCGGCGGCGGTGCTGGCGGGCGTGATCCTGATGGCCTCGGGGCTGTCGGGACGTGGCCCGGCCGCCACGCAGGCGGCGCTGGGCCTGGGCGAACTGCTGCCGCGGATCGCCGGCTACCGCGATGCGTTCTATCGCTGGCTGCTCGGCCGCCTGCCGCCGGCCCATCGCGAGCGCCTCGACGAGGAGGCCCGTCGGCTGCGGCAGCCCTTCGGCGGCGTGCGGCAACACATCAACGCCATCCTGGCCGGCCGGCGGGCTCGGCAGGTGGAGAGCGTGTCGCTCGCGGCGGTGATGGCCCGGCTCGGTCGCGCGGCGGCCGCCGAGCGGCTCGCCGGCGCGGTGCCCGCGGCCTCGGCCCGGCTGTTCGCCAGGATCACCGGCCACGTCGTGGCCGCGCGACGGACGGCCTGGCGCAAGGGCGACGGTTCGGCGGCGCTGCGCGAGCTCGACGCGGCCACTGACCTCTTGTTTCGCGCGGTCGGCTGCGGGGCCGCCGTCGATCCCTGGAACATTCTCGGGCTCGCCGGGCAGTTTCCCCTCCACGAGCCGGGCGGCGAGAGCCTGCCCGATCCCCGGGTCGACGATCTCGTGGCCACGACCGGCTCGATCCTCGACGCCTCCGCCGCCATCTGGCGACAGGCCGGGCTGGCCGGAGACACGGCCACCGCCACGGCGGCCGCCGCCGCGCTCGAGCAGCTCGCCGGCTGGTGGGACAAGCACGCCACCACGACGGTGTCGGGCGTGCCGCATCTCTCCGGGCGCGAGTGCCTGGAGTCGGCCCGCGAGGTGCTCGAGGCGCTGCGGCAGCGGCGCGGGGTCGGTCCCGGTGCGCCGCCGCCGGGATTCTGGCGGGAGCAGGTGGCCGGATTCACGTCGCCCCGGAGCCATGCCCAGGCGGCCGACGCGCTGCTCGATGAAGGCGATCTCGACGGCGCCGCCGGACTGCTCGTGCACTGGGCGTCGCTCCTGGAGGGCGTCGCCGTCGAGCGCACCGGGTCGGTGTGGCTCGCCGCGGCCGGCCGCTGGCTGGCGCGGGCGGTGGCCGACCACACCCCGGCGGGCCGGGCGCGGGTGCGGCGGTTTCTCGAACTGGTCGAGGCCAACACCAGCGGTGTCGTCGATCTGCTCGAAGCGGCGGCGGTCGGCCGCGAGCCGGGGGGCGGGCCCGGCCTCGAGGCGATCGGCGCCGAAGGCGACGATGACGATCGCGACGACGCCGACGGCGAGGAGCGGGTGGCGGCCGCCTACGAATCGATGGTCTGGCAGGATTCGACCGACGACGGCGTCGATGGCGGCATGCTCGACGTCGACGCCCCGCTCGCGGGCCAGGCGGGCGGCGCGGTGGCGATCGAGGATGCGGCGGAGTTTCTCACCGGGGTGCTCGAGCTCTTTCAGTCGGCCGTGACGGCCTGGTGTGGCTCCCGCACCGATCCCGCCCCGAGGGCCGACGTGGACGCGGCGGCCGGCTGGCGGCACTCCATCCGCCGACTCAAGCGCACGATGGTCCGCGCGGCCCTGGTGGTGGCGGGCCGCGGCACCGATCCACCGCCGGGCATGCCGGCGGCAGAGTTCGAGCGGCTGCGGTGGCAACGGGACGCCGCCGCGGAGCGGCTCATCGATGCCGCCGTCCGCGCGGAGGAGACGCTGTGGGCGGTGTCGACCTGGCTGGAGCTCGATCGCGTTGCGCCCCGGGCGACGGCCGGGTCACTGCGCACCGGCGCCGCGGCCCTGTTTGCCGCCGCGATCCGCGGCGACGCCGCGGAGACGCGACGCTGGGTCGACCTGGTGTGCCGCCGGCTCTCCGGCAAGGCGGTGCTCTACGTTCCGCTCTCGCGGGGCGGCCGCCCCGATCGGATCGTGCGGGCCAGGTGCCGCGAGCGGCTGCTCGAGCGGATGGCGGCCGTCCTGCCCCGCCTCGGGCTCGTCGCCGAGACCGTGGGCGTGGTGCAGTTTGCCAAGGCGCTCGAGAGCCGCCGCCCGGTGGGCGCCGCGAGCGTCAGCGAGTTCGATCGCGTCTTCGAGGCGGGCACGACGGCGCTCGTCGAGCGGATCGTAGAGTCAGCCGGGGAGTCGGCGGGGGAATCAGACGGGGAATCGGACGCCGGTGGCGATGGCGGGAGCGGCCGGCCGTCCGCGACGGTGGTCACGGAGCGGATTCTCGACGGGCTCGCCCTGCTGGTGCCCCGGCTGCTCGAGACCTGGATGACCCATGCGCGGCAGCTGCGGCTCTCGGTGCTCGAGCGGGTGCGCGACGACAAGGCCTTCGCCACGACCCGCGAGTTCGTCGAGCGGTATGGCACGGGCCTGTTCACGCAGCACCTGCTGGCGCCGGGATCGCTCCGCGGAATCCTGCGGGGCGGCGTGCGGCACTACCTCGAGCGGCTCGTGGAACGGCAGGCCTCCGAGCCGCCGGTGGAGACGGCCGGCGCGGTCCGGCCGGAGCGGCTCCTGGCCGATCTCGCCTCGGGTGCGCTGCCGATCGGCCAGGCCGCCAGCCGGCTGCGGCTGGTGCTCGAGAGCGTGGCGGAGAACCACGCCGAGTATCGCGACTGGAACTCCACCACCAGCCAGTCGGACCGCGGCGAGCACCTCCACATCCTGCTCGAGCATCTGCGGCTGAAGTCGGAATACGACCGGATCGCCTGGACCCTCAGGCCGGTGAGCATGGCCCACCGGGTGCTGGCCCGGCGGGGCGTCGCCGATGCGGCCGCAGCCTGGCGGGCGCGGATGCGGGACGAGACCCGCGAGACTGCGAGCGGCCTGGTCGAGCGGCTCGCCGTGCTCGAGGCGGCCTGGGGCGTGCGGCTGGCGAGCGTGGGCGACCGGATCCGGCGGCCTTTCACGGCGGCGCTCGAGCAGGACGAACTGGAGGCGCTGGTGCCGGCGGCCGTGGCCGAACTGGTCGAGGGTCGGCCCGCTGGAGCCGGTGCCACACTCGAGGAGAAGACGGCGGAGTTCCTGGGTGTGGCCAGCGGCTCGGGCGTCGAGGTGCCCGAGTGGCTCGAACGACTCGGGGCCGCCGTCGAAACCGCGATCGAGCGGGCCGACCTATCCGCGGGTCAGGCCGCGCCGCCCCTGCCGCGCTCACTCCTCGACGTGGTCGGCTGGCTGCCCATCGAGTGGGCGGCGCTGCGGCAGCTGCTCGGCGACTGAGCGCCGACCCGAGTTCCGAGGGTGAGCTGCCGTCAGCGGTCGAGGATGGCCAGGATGTTCCGCACGGCCAGGCCGGGATCGGCCGCGGCGGTGACCGCGGCGGCCACCGCGATCCGGGTGAGGCCGAGGCTCGCGAGCTCGGCGACCCGCTCGCTGTCGATGCCGCCGAT
>Ga0214923_10009536_pt1 | contig 10091 bp, 6 predicted proteins | sample LL1510_MetaG_FD_177993 | JGI IMG/M metagenome (GOLD analysis project Ga0214923, IMG submission 177993) | Freshwater microbial communities from Lake Lanier, Atlanta, Georgia, United States - LL-1510 | ecosystem: Environmental > Aquatic > Freshwater > Lake | place: USA: Georgia | collected 2015-10-15
TACATTTCTTCGTTATTTATATAAAATAAATAATCTTTATATAGTTTTTATTTAAGAAAAGAATTAAATATATTTATTAATAGATGTCTATTTCAATAGGTAATTTATTGAATGAAACTATTAATGATAATAGATTTAAAATTAATACTTACAATAATTCAAATGTTATTTTTATAAATATTGATGAAGGTACTAATTCAAATTCTATTATCAATTTTAAAAATAAATTTGAATTTGGTTATTCTAATAATTATTTAGCTATTAATACCTCTAATTATAATATTTTAAATTTATCTCTTAATAAATCTTCTTTTAATAATGATGTCTCTATCAAAAATATTTTTTATACTTCTAATAATTATACTTATATTCAATCAAATTCTATTATTAAATTAACTAATGACCCCACTAATCATTTCTCTATCTATAATTCTAATAATTATCCTATTCTAAAAACTACCAATAGCAATATTCAAATCAATTTTAATAATTCTAATAAAATTACCTTCTCTTCCAATGGTATCGACGCTTATGATAATTTTTTCATAAATAGTAATAAATCATTATATACTTCTAGTATTAAAACTCCAAAAAAAGATTACCCTATTCTTATCGATTATGCCTCCATCTCTAATTTAGATATTGGCGGTGTTAAATTTAAAAAATATTTATCTATTGATAATGACGAAATATATCCTTTCCCTTCTTTCACCATCAATCGCTTCAATATTAATTGTAATATCGCCGAAATTTATGTAAAAAATGAAAGTAATGTTAGTAATCTCGCTTTTAGTATTAATAAAGACGGGTTTTTAGGTATCGGTTTCTCTAATGCTCTCAATCCTATCGATATCAATATTATTAATTCCAATACTCCATATATTTTAAAATATACCGGTCATTCTACTTCAAATATTGATAAATTTGTTATTACTAGTAAAGGTAAAATCGGCATCGGTACAACTATTGTTAATAATGAAATTTCTATAAATATTAATGATGATAGTAGAAATAGTATTAATTATCCCGCCATTAATTATAATATTAATTATAATATTTCTAATAATTTTAGAACTTCTAATATTATCGATCTAAAATTTATCGCAGATAAAGGTTCTAATGATATCTTAAATGATGAAGATGTAGTTATTAATAGAATTCCTTTCGAATATAATAATTTCATTTTTCAATTTACAAGTAATCAAACATTTATCCCATTAATTATTGAACCTTTCACTAATGCCAAAGTTATCGTCAATGTTAATAATTTTATTCAAAATGATTATATTTTTGATAAACGAATATCTAATATTGTTCCTAATAATACCTTTAATTATCTCCCCTTTAATTTCACTTATAATAATGTTGATTATGAAATTAAATATTCAATTACATTACCTACTTTTTTAAATTTAGACCTAAATGAAATTAATGTTAATAATGTTAAAATTAACCCTTCTATTAAAATAGATAATGTTAATACTAATTTCTATTATTTAAATTATATTAATTATATTATTAAAAATGATACCCAAAAACCTTATAATGAAAATGATTTAATTTTAAAAGAAATTACACAAGAAATTTATTCTCTTAATACTGGCAGTTTTACAGATTTCACTATATATTTAACACATCGCCTATATATTGAAAAAAATATCTATCAATTAAATAATTTCGTCGATTATTTAACTTATATTTATCAAAATCCTTCCGGTATTTTAAAAGCAACCTCTAATAATCAATTTTCCTGTTTATTAGATGCTAATGGTAAATTAGCATTAGGTTCTGAACCTCCTAATGATAATTATTATTTATATGTTGATAAAAAAGCTAGATTAAATAATGTAGAATTTTTAAATATTTCAAGTATTCCCGAAAAAAAAAATATAGGGTTCTCTGGTTGTAATATCTCTAATATTAATAAAGCATTTTTTAATGTTATTAATACTAATCATATTAATACTTTAACTGCTTCAATCGCTACTATTAATGTCGCCGATTCAACTATCGAAAAAATGGATATTAATAATTTAAATTCTTCAAATATTACAATTAAACAATTATATGGTTGTAATTTATCTATCACTTCTAATTCTTTTAATCCCAATTTAAAATTTATTCTTGGTTCTAATATCAATAATATTAATCAATCTTATATGATGAATATTAATATTAATTCTATTTATAATAATGGTTTATGTATCCAAAGTTTTAATTCTAATTTAAATCCATCTATTCTCCTTCAAGGTTTTTCAAATAATAATTTCCCTCAATTATCTTTCAAAAATAATCTCGGCAATTATTCATTTAATCTCATCTCCAATATTAATAAAAATTTCTTATCATCTAATAACTTTATTCTAAAAGAATTTAATAATAATACAACTATTTTTCGTCATATTAATTTCGATGATAATAATAATCAATTGTGTTTCGGTAATTCTAATAATATTATTTTTGATCTGAAAAATTATAATATTACCACCAATAATACCAATAAAATAAGTTTAGGTTTTCCATATAGATATTTAGTTCAAAATAATCTCAATATTAATAATTGGGAAAATTACTTTAAAGATAATATTTTAAATAATAATGCTATGTTAAATGTTTATGGTAATGTTAATTTATCAAGTATTAATAATAAATCTTTTATTACTTGTATTTCTTCCGAATTCCCTAATGATAAAATAGGTGTCGCTATTGGTTCTAATTTAACAAGAGAAGGATTTTTATTAAATGTTGAAGGTGATACATTCTTCTCTTCTAATATTAATGTCAATAATAATATTTATTTAAAAGGTACTATTACAAATATTTCCGATAGTCGTGTCAAAAAAAATTTAAAAATTATTGATAATGCCCTTCAAAAAATTCAAAAAATTAATGGTTATATTTATGAAAGAATTGACACCGGTAAAATTGAAAGTGGTCTTATCGCACAAGAAGTTTTAAAAATTATTCCAGAAGTTATCAACAAAAATAATGACGATTATTATAGTATTTCTTATGGTAATATGATGGGTTTAATTGTTGAATCAATTAAAGAATTAAAATTTATTATTAATAATATAATCTTATTCTTAGTTGTTAAAGAATTCCTCAATTTCTTCTTTTAATTATTTATAAATTTCGATTTTGTTATTACCCATAAATCCCCGCAATATACTAAATATTCATATGGTAAATAAAAATATCCATTATCTCCCCAATATGTACCCCACGAATTTCTTAATATTATTTCACCACTATTATCATCATATCCACATATTATTACAGCATGACCTCCTATAAATTTATCATTATTTGCCGGCATCCCTATTCTCCCTGTCATTTTTGAATTTTTTGTCATAAAATTTGTAAATATTGATATCGCTATTGCTATCGGTTCATTTTTATCTATCCATTTCTTTATTGTCTCTATATCATTATTTATATTATATGCTTCTATTAAATAATTTTCTTTTGCCTTCTCATAAGCATCTATTGGCGGTTTAATATATAAATTCTCTATTTTATATTCCCAATATTTTTCATCACATATTCCATTTGTCTTTAATGAATTTATCCCATCTGCTAAATATGCTCCATTATCTTCATTTATCTCATTTATAATTGTTCTTTCATTATAATATAAAAATAATTGAGAACCTTTAAAATTTATAGTATCATAATCAAATATAGAACATAAAGCAAAAGCAGAACAACTACCTATTTTTCCTTGGTCATATACTGGGGGAAATTTAGGTCTTAAATCAACTCTTTTTAATTCTCTATTATCTGTTTTAATAGTCTCTTCTTTAACTGGTATATTTATTTTTAAATTTATATTTCTATAAATAAATATAAAACAACATGATGAATATCCATCTTTTAATAAATATATATATGGTAATTCATAATTTTTATTTAAAAATCTAATATTAAATACCTGTTTTTCATTATCAAATCCACATACAACTACTGTTATCGCCCCAACCTTTTTTTCATTTATTGAGGGAAATTTAATTATTGTCGATAATATATTAAAATTTTCATATATATCAATACTTACTATAAAAGGTTCGTTATTTATTAATGCCAATATTAAACTATTCAAATCTTTTTTTATTTTTATTATATCAAATTTATATTTATTTTCTTCCGCTCTTTTATATATTTCCTTCGAAGGTTCTTCATTTATCAATTCTTGATTATATTTATAATCATCATTTAAACAATATCCATATTCTATCACATTCTTTATTGAATTATATAAATTATATGTATTTGTATTAAGTCTCTCTATATAATATATAAACATTCTTGATACTCTCTCATTTAAATCATATTCTATCAATGTAGCAATAGCATTTGCTGTACTTCCTAATAATTCATTATTATTTAATGATGGTAATAATGCTGATAAATCTAATTTATTTATTTCAGTTTGATTTATTTTAAATGTTGATTTATGTAAAAATTCTGATAAATCTATTGTATTATCTATTTCAACATCAAAAAAAGACATTATATTTATATATAATAAATGAAAAAATAATATTAAATTAATATTAAATGGAAAAAATATGTAATGATAAACAAATTTTAAATCCTATAACTAATAGATGTGTTAATAAAAATGGAATTATTGGAAAAAAATTATTAATTGATAATGAAAAAATTCATCTATTTTGGGAAAATAATAGTTGTTATATTGATAGTATTTTAATAGCTTTATTTCATAATAAAAATATTGATATTTTAAATTATCCATTAATTATTTATAAAAATGATAAATTAAATTTATTAACTAAAAAAATTAATAATGAATTAATAAATTTATTTGAAATAATTTATAAAAGAAAAAAACATAATACGTGTTCTATATTACGAAAAACAATTAATAATTTTTATAATAAATTAATTAAATTTAATCCTAATAAACAAATTATTGATAAAAATGAAAATTGGACTAATTCACAATTAGATATCTTCGATTTTTTAAATTTATTTCAAAATATATATAATATTCCAGATGATCTAAAATTTAAAGAAGGAAATAATATAAATTATTCTAATTTTATCTTTAATATTCCCACTGATTTAATTATTAATAAAAAAAAATTATATATTAATAAAATATTACCTTCATTTAATATTAAAAATAATAAAAAAATATTTAAAACAACTCTATTAAAATCTGATAAACTTTTTTTAAATATTTATAGAAATATTGAAACTTTTAAATTAGATACTAAAATTATCCCCGCTAAAATTCTCAAATTACCTGATAATTCTTTCAATTTATATTTAACATCTATTATTATTCATTACGGTAATCATCATTCAGGACATTATATTTGTCTCTATAAATCTAATAATAAATGGTTTGAATATAATGATTTAAATAATTCACCAATTTATATTGGAAATTTAAATAAAATAATTCAAAACAATAATTATATATCTAATATTGTAGGATTATTATATATAAAATAATGTCTATTATTTTTGAACCTATTAATGAATCGATAAAAACTAAATTATTATCTAAATTATCTTCTACACGTAGTATAATTGAAGATAATGATATTTATTTAAACGAACAACATAAATTATTATGTAATTATTATAATAAATATATTGAACTTAAAAATAAATTAGAAACTAAAAATAAACATTTTACAATAGAATATATGAAAAATAATTTAGATATTGATGAAAATAATACATTATTATCTAATGAATTTAATAATAATATAACTTATAAAAAAAATAGTTATATTTATAATATTAAATGGAATGAATATAATAAAAAATTTATTAATAAATTAAATTATATTTTTAATATTGACTATATTAATATATTTTTACAACAACAACATTCATTCTTATCTTCTTTAAATACAAGAGAATTATATAATATTAAATATTATACTTTTCATGGTGATATATATCTTAATGCGTTTATTCAAGGCACATTTTCAATAGATACTATTAAAAATTATAGTGGCAATTTAGTATCACATGAAAATGATTTATGTTATTTTTTTTATCAATTAAAAGATTATTTCAAAAAATATAAATATAATGATAATATTATTGATATTCATGATAATAAATCTTTTATTAATTTTATTAAAGATGAATGTTTAAATTTTGATATCAATATATATAATTATATTTTTAATAAATATTTATTGGAAATGAATAGTATTTTTAAGAAAGCACCTAAAACTACTCAAAAATTAATTTTATATAGAGGTATTTCTTCCGATTATATTACTTCAAAACTTAAAAAAAATTTTTATAAAAATACACAATTTATTTCTACGTCTCTATTTATTGAAAATGCCATAAATTATGCTACTGGTAAAAATAAACATATATTAAAAATTAATGTTAATATAGGATTACCTATTATTTTTGTTGAAGGTATAACATTAGCAGAAAAAGATTTCGAAGTTATTATTCCTATGAATTCTATTTTCCTATTAAAAAAAAGTGCTAAAAAAGTACATTTTTATAAAAAAAAAGATAATATTATCTGTCCTGATGAAGATACAACACCTTTAAATATTATCGAATTATCATATATTTATTAAATTTATTTAAAATTAATTCAATTATATTATTTATATGAATTATACTATCGGCATCCCCAAGGAAATTAAAATTAATGAATCAAGAGTTGCTCTTATTCCAGAAGATGTCAAAAAATTAACTGATTTAAATATTAAAGTTTTTATCGAAAAAAACGCCGGTCTCTGTGCCATTTTTAATGACGAAGATTATCTAAATGCCGGTGCTATTATCTGTAATACAGCAAAAGAAGTTTATGATAATTCTATTATAATCGTTAAAGTTAAAGAATTATTAAAAGAAGAAATTGTTTATATTAATGATAAACATATTATTTTAACATTCTTTCATTTTGCCAGTACTCCAACTCTTCTTAATGATATTATTAATACAAATTCTATTTGTATTGCCTATGAAACTATTCAAAAAGATGATGGTACATATCCTATTTTAGCACCTATGTCTATTATCGCAGGCGAACATTCAATTATTAATGCTAATGTTTTTATTAAAAATTTTAGAGGATATGATAGAGATTATAGTGATGATATTATTACTATTATTGGTGTCGGTAATGTTGGTAAAGCAAGTGCTTATAAAGCAAAAGAATTAGGATATAAAAATATTAATCTTATTGATAAAGATTATAATAAATTAGAAAAATTTATTATTGATGGTTTTTCTATTTTTGAAATGAATGAAACTAATTTAATTAATTTATTAAAAATTTCCACTATTGTTATTGGTTCTATTTATAATTCTGGCGAAAAAGCTAAAAAATTAATTACTAATGATATGTTGGATTTAATGATGGAAAAATCTATTATTATGGATGTTGCCATAGACCAAGGCGGTATTACCGAACAATCTATTATTAGAAATATTTTTGACCCTATTATTAAATATAATAATGCTAATATCTATTGTGTCTCTAATATCCCTAGTGTCGTTCCACATAAAGCTTCGAAAGAATTATCAAAAGTAATTTATCCATATATTTATGATATTATTACTGATATGGATATTGAAAAAACAATTAATAGAAATGAAGAATTAAAGAGAGGTGTTAATATCTATAAAGGTAATATTTGGAATTTTAATTTACTTAGATAGATTTTTGAAAAAAATCTTTTTTATGTATTATATACGGTTTTTTATTTATTACTTTCCCAGCTTTTGGTAATGATTTTAATAAAAAGTTATTTCCATTTATTTTTATATTACTTATATATTCTGGTATTGTTAATATATAATCTATTATGAATTTCTTACTTAATTTCATTTTAAAATAATAAAAATTTAATAAATATTTATAAAAATTTAATGCTATCTGTTGTAATTCATCATTTGAACCCATATCTTTATTTTCATTATAACCTGCTTTATTTAATTTATATGATATATATCCTCTAATTAATAACATAAAATCATTTGATAATGTCGGATCTAAATTTTGAGTATTTATTATTTGTATTCCATAATCTATATCAAATGATAAATCAAAATCCCATATTACCCATAAAAATCCTAAATTCTCTAAATAATAATTTACACCAAATATATTATAATGGAAATATCCTCCAGCTTTCACTTTATGATATAAAAAATTTCCAGCATGAGTATCTTTATGAATTCTATTTGTATGATAATTAAAAAATATTATTGATATTATTTGTTGTATTAAACCATTTATTAAATATTTCGCATTATTCCCATAAGTTCTAAAAAAACTATATAAATCTCCATTTGCTAATTCATTAAATGTCGTTATTATATCATTCCCTATATTTTTTTGTAATAGTTTCGGAAAATTTACATAATGTTGTGATTGTGATTTATCATCCATATTTGATTTTATAAAACTATCTTCCGCATCTAATGAAAATATATTACATTTTTTATATCCATAAAATATTGGATAATGCGGACATAAATCCATTCTAACTAATTTCGTTAATTTATTTAATAATATCAATTCTACTGATGTTTTCGCTAATTTATATTCATATACCTTTGAAGCAAATGTAAATAATTTCTTTTCTTTTTCTCTAAATTCACTTAAATATACTATACCATAAACACTATCTGAACCAATTCTTTTCTTTAATATTATTCTATTCCCTAATCTATATGAATATGAACCATCACTATTTTTCTTATATATTTTTAAACATCCTATTTTTTTATCTTTTAATTCTCTTTTCATCATAATATAATATCTATTTCTTCTATATATATCAACACTAACTCTATTTATAAATGGCGATAATGCCTTTTTTGCTTTCTTAATTGCGTCTATTTTTTTATTTAAAGAAAGTGATTTTAATGCCTTTTCTTTTAATGTCTTCTTTTCTTTTAATGCCTTCTTTTCTTTTAATGCCTTCTTTTCTTTTACGCATTTATTTGTTTCTGGATTTCTTATTTTGGGTTTTTCACACTTTTTTAATATTTTACCATTTATTAATTCATATAATTTAAGAATATTTTTATCTTTTTGTTTAAATAATATTTCTATCCCTTTTTTTGTATCCTTTTTTATACATCTATTCGTTTCAGGATTTATAATTTGATTTTCTTTACAATTTTTATTATTCATTCTTATTTATAATAATTAAAAAAAAATAAATCATCATATACCAATTTATTTATTTTTCGTAAATGAATTAAATTCTATTTTATTTTTATTATCTTTAAAAAATTCTTCTTTTATTATCGTATAAGGATTTTTATTTATTATTTTTTTTCTATTTGGTAATGTTTTTAATAATATTGGATTTTTTTTATATTTTATCTCACTTAATATTTCTGGTAATTTATATATATATTCTCTAAATTTATCAACAGTTTCTATATTATAATATTTATTAGATGTTGTAATATATTCTTTAATATATTTAAATAATTCAATATTTGTATCTATCGGTAAATCTTTATTATATCCATTACCATATAATTTTCTAGATAAATAACATTGCTTTAAACTATCATAATCATTTATTATTTTTTTATTAGCATTATAATTATGTATCGCTGTTAATATATTTACTGAATATTCAAAATCCCATAATACCCATAAATATCCTAAATTTTCCAAATAATAATCTACACCAAATATATTATAATGAAAATATCCACCTTTATTTACTTTATGATATAAAAATGTTCTATAATATATATTATTATGAACTTCATTTGTATAATAATTATAAAACATTATTGATAATATTTGTTGTGCGAAAGCATTTAATAATAATTTAGTATCATTTCCAAATATTGAAAAAAAATATTTTAAATCTCCATTTGCTAATTCATTAAATACTGTTATAAATTTATCTGATTTATTTTCATTTATTACCTTTGGATATTTATATGATAATTGTGATTCTAATATATCATCTGATTTTGATTTCTTAAAACTATCATAATCATCTTTAATAATATAATGATAACATATAACATTACCATAATACATTGGAAAATGCGGACATAAATCCTTTCTAACTATTTTCGTTAATTCATTTGCC
>Ga0214923_10009537_pt1 | contig 10090 bp, 6 predicted proteins | sample LL1510_MetaG_FD_177993 | JGI IMG/M metagenome (GOLD analysis project Ga0214923, IMG submission 177993) | Freshwater microbial communities from Lake Lanier, Atlanta, Georgia, United States - LL-1510 | ecosystem: Environmental > Aquatic > Freshwater > Lake | place: USA: Georgia | collected 2015-10-15
ATCTGCACTTCCTCGGCGGCCTCGTCGCCGGCCGCGACTACGGCTCCGGCACCGCGGCCTTCCACTGCCCGGCGCCGTGCCTGGGCTACTCGTTCCGCGAGGGGGAGACCGTCCTTCACCTCATCGCGCAGGCGCTGCCGGTCACCTTGGGGGTTGCTGCGGGCGCCTTCGTCCTCTGGATGGCACTCGGCGTGCTGTCCGGCGTCTACACCGCCACCCACCGGGGCCGCATCGGCGACCGGGTGGTCATGGGGCTGGCCCTGCTCGGCTACAGCCTGCCGGTCTTCTTCATCGGCTTGCTGCTGCTGGTCTTCGTGGTCATCCGGTGGCGGCTGCTGCCGTACCCCTCGTATGCCCCACTGCAGCAGGCGCCGCTGCAATGGCTACAGGCGATGGTGCTGCCATGGCTGTCGCTGGCTGTGGTCTACGCCGCGTTCTACACCCGGCTGGTGCGCAGCGAGGTCCTCGACGTCATGAACCAGGACTACATCCGCACCGCCCGCGCCAAGGGTGTCCCAGAACGGCCACTGCTGTGGCGTCATGTGCTGCGCGCCGGCCTGACCCCGATCGTGACGGCTGCCGGGCTGGACCTGGCCGGGTTGCTCGGCGGGGCCGTCATCACCGAGGCGGTCTTCAACCTGCCCGGCCTGGGACGGTTGGCCATCTCGGCAGTGACGGACTACGACCTCCCGGTCATCACAGGTGTGACCTTGGTCGCAGCCTCATTCGTCATCCTCGCCAACCTCATCGTCGACCTCGCCTACGCCCGCTTGGATCCCAGAGTTTCCTTTGGAACATGACAGGACAGGCTCACGTCCAAGCCTCAGCAGCCCCTGACCGGCGGTGTACGGACCCCCTCCGGCATGGGTATCCTTAGGGGTCTTAGGAAACTAGGGCTCTAGCCCTGACGAAGGAGTTCCCGTGCGTCGCATTCTTCCCGTGGCCGTGGTCGTTGGCGGTCTGCTCATCAGCGCCTGTGGCGCTGGTGCCTTTGCCAAGCGCGCAGAGCAGGCATCAGCCGGTGGGTCTGGCGGCCGCCCGAACTACACCCAGACCGCGACCATCGTTCTGACTGCACCACCGACCATCGACACCGCCACGGTCCAGGCGACGGTGGTTGTCAGCAGGAACCCCGCCGACCAGAAGAAGATCAACCGGACGGTCGCCCCGCCGATTCCGAAGAACACCGCGACCATCCTCGCGAAGTCTGACAGCGAGTTCAACAAGCCGGCGGTGCTGCCCCTTCCGGACGGCAACAAGGCCCAGGTCATCTTGAGCACCCCGAAGAGTTTCAAGGCCGACCCGCTCGGCTTCCCGGAGTTCGGCAAGTACAAGGACGACCGTGCGGTCTACTTCATGGTGACGGTCAACAACACTACTTCTGAGGAAATCTCGGTCAAGGACCTCAAGATCGTGGGCAAGACCTCCAACGCGGCCGCCCCCATCTGCCGCGACCTGCAAGGCGATGACGGCAAGGTCAGCTTGCTCGGCGCAGTCGACCCGGACACCTGGGAAGCGTTCGACTCCATCAAGCCTGGTGCCAGCGCCCGATTCCAGTGGGGCGTCGTGTGCCAGACCCCCAAGGGCAAGACCTTGTCTCTCGAGGTCAGTGTCGGAACCGGCAAGCCCAAGATTTACGACACCACGATGCCGTAAGGATCCCAGAGAGCATTCACCTCGTCAGGGCGCCTAGAACTGGGCGCCCTGACGTATGTTCGGAGCCTCTCCGGCCTCTCACAGCCCGACATACGCGAAGCGGTGCGTCCCTAACCCTTGTTGGTCATGCTGACGCCCACAGGCGCGCTACACCTGCCCCGCCACCTGCTGTCGGCGGGTGTGCGGCTGCTGTCTCTGCAACCCAGGACGCCCACACGGCGTGCAGGCAGGCGCTTGCGCCACAACAGGAGCCATCGGCTTGCTGCCAGCTGTCCACCGGGTATCCGAGTGCAAGCGCAGTATCGAGGGGCCGAGGGCACTTCTGCACCACAGTAGCCGTCGTGAACCAACGAGTGTCTGCAGGCCACGCGGAGCCGGCTACCCTCAGTGCCGCGTGCATTGACCATGGGGTGACGCTGCCGGTACTGGTAGGTGCAGTCACGCCTATTGCTGCATCAGAAGGTGTGCTGCTCGCTGGCGATTCACCCGTGCCACACCCAAACGGAGGCAGGGCACTGTCGGGTGGGTGTGCCACGGAGCAGCGTGTCGATGACCCGCCGTGCCTGCGGCCGCCCGCTGGAGGCAAGGCATCAGCGACGCATTGGCGTCCTGAGCGGGATGAGCCTGCTGTGCCCGAACCGCGCCCCTGGCCACGCTGATCCGGCAGCGCGGCAGCAACGAGCAGAAGCAACGAGTTCATGACCCATGACAAGGGCTGAGGGCCGGGTTCCACCAGGAACCCGGCCCTCAGCCTGAATGAGTTGTGTGCTCAGCCCTGGCTGGCCAACTGTGCACGGGTCGCCGCAGCGGCACTGGCGTCCAAGGCACCCTCTTCTGGGAAGTGGCAGGCCACGAGCTGCTTGGGCCGCAGTTCCACGGGCACCGGCGTCTCGCTCTTGCACTTGTCCTGCGCCTTCCAACAACGAGTGTGGAACACGCAGCCTGACGGCGGATTGATGGGGGAGGGTAGGTCGCCGACGAGGGTGATGCGCTCACGGCTGCGCTCACGGTCCGGGTCAGGCATGGGGACCGCTGAGAGCAATGCACGGGTGTAGGGGTGCATCGGAGAGGAGTACAGCACCTCAGTCGATGCGGACTCCATGACCTTCCCGAGGTACATCACGATGACGCGGTCGCTGATGTGCTGCACCACCGACAGGTCGTGCGCGATGAACACATACGACATGCCGAACTCTTCCTGCAGGTCCTCCATGAGGTTGATGACCTGGGCCTGAATCGACACATCGAGCGCACTCACCGGCTCATCAGCGACGATGAACTTCGGCTTCAGTGCGATGGCGCGGGCAATGCCGATGCGCTGGCGCTGACCGCCGGAGAACTCGTGGGGGTAGCGGTTGTAGTGCTCAGGGTTCAAGCCCACGCGCGCCATGATGTCCTGCACTGCGGCCTTGACACCGCCGGGGGGCGTGATGCGTTGAATCTCGAATCCCGAGCCCACAATCTGCCCGACCGTGTGGCGCGGGTTGAGTGAGGCATACGGGTCCTGGAAGATCATCTGCATCTGCGAGCGCAGCGGCACCATGGCCTTGCGGTCGAGCTTGGTGATGTCTTGGCCTTCGTAGGTGATGGTGCCGCCGGTGGGCTCGTGGAGCTTCAGCAGGGTGCGGCCGGCAGTGGACTTGCCACAGCCGGACTCGCCGACCAGACCGACGGTCTCACCCGGGTACACCTCGAAGTCGATGCCGTCGACTGCCTTCACCGCGCCGACACTGCGGCGGATGAGGGCACCCTTGGTGATGGGGAAGTGCTTCTGCAGCCCTTGGACCTTGAGAAGTGGCTCGGTCATGAGTGCGCTCCTTCACGGTTGAGAGCCTCGCTGGAGACCCGAGCCCGGGTTGCGGGGTCGAGGTGGCACCGCACGAGGTGCCCGGCACCGGCGTCGGTCAACTCCGGCATCGTCGAGGCGCATGCGCCGCCTGCCACCAGCTCAGAGTGGGCACAACGAGCGCGGAATGAGCAGCCGGTCGGCAGGTTGATCAAGCTCGGCGGCTGACCGGGGATGGTGCGGAGGCGGTCCTCGCGGACGCCGTCGAGACGCGGGACGCTGGAGAGCAGACCGACGGAGTAGGGCATCTGCGGGCGGTAGAACACCTCGCGAACATCAGCCTTCTCAACCACCCGGCCGGCGTACATCACGGCCACATCGTCCGCGATGTCGGCGACGACGCCGAGGTCGTGGGTGATGATGATGATGGCCATGCCGAACTCCTGCTGAAGGTCTTTCAGCAGGCCGATGATCTGCGCCTGGACGGTCACATCGAGCGCGGTGGTCGGCTCGTCGGCGATGACCAGAGCCGGGTTGTTCACCAGAGCCATAGCGATCATCGCGCGCTGGCGCATACCGCCGGAGAACTCGTGCGGGAAGTTGCTCGCCCGCCGACGTGCCTCTGGGATGCCGACGCGCTCGAGCAGCGTGACCGCACGCTCGAATGCCTCTTCCTTGCTGACCTTGTTGTGAATGAGGTACGCCTCAGCCACCTGGTTGCCGACAGTGTAGAACGGGTGCAGGGAGGACATCGGGTCCTGGAAGATCATCGAGACCGCACGGCCGCGCAGCGACCGCACGGTCGCCTCCGGGGCGCTGACGATGTCGACCGTGCCAGCCGGGTCGTTGACCAGCACCTTGCCGGAGATCTTGGCAGAGCGGGCATTGTGCAGGCCCATGATGGCCATGCTGGTCACGGACTTGCCACAGCCCGACTCACCGACGATGGCAAGGGTCTGGTTCTTGTCGACGCTGAATGACACCCCGTTGACCGCATTGACCATGCCATCAGGGGTCGGGAAGGCGACGCGCAGGTCTTCCACCTGCAAGTAAGGGCTGCTCATACGTTCCGCACTCTCGGGTCGACGACCGCGTACATGATGTCAACCACCATGTTAGCGACGATGACGATTGCCGCCGCGATAAGCGTCAAAGCCGTCACCACCGGCAGGTCGATGTTGTTGATGGAGTTGATGGCCAAACGGCCCATCCCCGGGAGGCCGAAGATGGACTCGGTGAAGACAGCACCGCCGAGCAGGCCGGCGAAGTCGAGGGCGGCGAGAGTGATGAGAGGCGCCAGAGCCGCTCGCAGGATGTGCTTGCGCAGCACGACCTTCTCTGAGATGCCCTTTGCCCGGGCGGTGCGGACGAAGTCCTCGGTGCCGATCTCAAGCACCTGGGCACGGGAGTAACGGGTGTAGATGGCTGCGGACACGAGACCGAGGGTTGCCCACGGCAGGACCATGATCTTGAACCACTGCCACGGCTCCTGCGTGATGGAGGGGAACCCAAGGCCGCTGAGGGAGTTGGGGAACCAGCCGAGGCGGATGGAGAAGATGAGCAGCAGCAGCAGGCCGACGAAGAATGACGGCAGCGAGGTTGCCATCAGCACGAACACGGTTGCGCCACGGTCTGCCAGCTTTCCGCGCTTGCGGGCGGCGAGAACACCGAGACCGATGCCGAGGGTCAGGAACAGAATTTCAGCGCCAATGGCCAGCCCCAGTGTTGCCGGGAACGCGCGCAGGACCATGTCAGTCACGCAGCTTTTCGCCCGGAAGGAGTAGCCCAGGCTAGGTGCCGGGCAGGTGAACGCCGCTTGGCCGGTGCCGTAGTCACGGCCAGCCCACAGGCCCTGGATGAACTTCCAGTACTGCTCCACCAACGGCAGGTCATAGCCCAGACGGTGGCGGTTGGCGGCGATGACCTGCGGGGTGCAGTTCTTGCCGCATGTGAGTGCAGCCGGGTCGAAGGGCAGGGCTGCGAAAATCAGATAAACAGCAAAACTGGCGAGCAAGAGAATGACGAGCATGTACGCGGTGCGGCGCAAAATGAAGGGGAGCATGGCCTAATTATGTCCTTTCACAAGGGTCAGGCTGGCGGGGACCACTGGTCCCCGCCAGCCTGATTCCAGCTGTTACAACATCAGCTGTCGGACTTGGTGGTGTCCTTCAGGTAGATGTCGTTGTAGGCGTAGGAGCCGTACGGCGCCCACTGGTAGTTGCCACCGATGTTCGAGCCCCAGATGCGCTGGGTCTTCGTGAAGAACGTCGGGATGATCCACGCCTGGTCCATCGCGAACTGGTTCATCTTGATCCAGAACGAGGACTGGGTCGCGCGGTCGGTGGTGCCGTTCGCGCTCTTCAACAGCGAAGCGAAGGACGAGTACTTCTTGTCGTACCACGTCTTGTTCACGTTGAAGCCGCCGTCCTTGCCGAAGAGCTCCGGCAGAACGGTGGAGGCGTTGGCCCAGTCCGGACCCCAGCCGGCGCCACCGAAGTCGGCGTCCCAGCTGGTGCTCAACACGCGCGGGTAGTAACCCGTGGCGTTGTAGCGCGGCGTGAAGTTGATGCCGATCTTGCCGAGGGAGGACTTCCACACGGCGACGGCCAGACGGGCGGACGCGGTCTCACGCGAGCGCTCGTAGGTCAGACCGGAGGCCGAGGTGGCCTTGGCAACTGCAGCCTTGCACTCAGCCGACTTGTCGGCCTTGGCGGTCTGCATCCAGGTGTAGGCGGCCTTGAAGGAGCCCGCGCCCGGGTCGATGGTCGTGGTCGTCTTCTTGGTCTTCGGGTCGGTGGTCACCGTGGCAGAGCCAGTGGTGGCACCCGAGAAGTCACCGAAGGAGGAGTCGAACTTGACCGGGGCGTAGTCCGCACCCATGGACGGCTTGACAGCGCCGTCGCCGTAGTCACCGGCAAGACCCGGGCCACCGGAGAGGTCCAGGAGCGCCTTGCGGTCGAGTGCGTACAGCATCGCCTTGCGCAGCGGCAAGCAGTTGAACTGCTTGAGGTTGAACGCAACGTATGACACGTACGGGTCGTAGGCGTTGTAGACGCGGCCGTTGAACGAGTCGTTGACCGGGGTACCAGCCGAGGACCACACGCGGCCACGGTTGGCCACCTGCAGCGCACCCAGGTAGAGGCTGGAGGACGAGGTGTCACCGATGAAGGCGTTGTCCAGAACGTTCGGGTCCTGGTTCGTCTTGATGATGATCTTGTCCGGGTACGCGTTGCGCGAGCCGTCCGACGCAGCGCTGTAGGCGCTGTTGCGGGAGAACTCGAAGTAGTCCGGAGCCTCGATGTCCTCGGGGTAGTGAGTGATCTTGTACGGGCCGGTCGCCTGCGGCGCACGGTCGTAGCCCTCACCAGAGTCCTTGGACTTCTGAACCGGCGAGTACGACAGAAGGGTGGTCGAGTAGTTGAAGTCAGCAACCGAGCGGATCAGGTTGAACGTGATGACGTTGCCGGTCGGGTACTGCTTCTTCGCCTTCTGGTTCGCCGGGGTACCGCACCAGATGCCCTTGTCGAGCTCAGCGGTGCTGGCGGCGGTCTGCGCCACGTACGGACCGAAGTACTTGGCGTACGAGGTCACGAGCATGGTCAGCGGGTAGGCCGGGCCGTCAGTGATGGTGTCCTGGGCGAAGACGCGGGAGACCGCGTACTTCACGTCAGCACAGGTCACGGCGGAGCCGTCCTGGAACTTCGCGCCATCCTTGAGGGTGAAGGTCCAGGTCTTGGCCAGGTTGGTCGGGACACCGGTGTTGGTGGCCAGGTCACCCTGGATCTCGTTGCCCTGGGCACCCGAGACGGCCTTGTACTGGGTCAGCGAACGGAACAGGAAGGTCCCCATCATTGCGAGGTCCTCACCGGTGTAGATGCGCTGCGGGTCCCAGTGGTCGGGGGTGGAGATCTCGGCGATGGTCAGGGTGCCGCCGGCCTTGCTGTCGGCCGAAGCCGGCAGCGCCGAGGCAAGACCAGTGCCGAGGACGAGCGCGCCCGCAGCCGCGAGCGCGGCGATGCGGGTACGGCGGGTCGTACCGGACATGTGTCCTCCTTGGTCGTGCTCCGGGCCGCGGGTGCGACCCGGATGTGAACTCGATAGCGGAGCTCCAACTATCGAGCGCATCTCCTGGTGGAGATGCTTTCCGGTCCCTTGCGGAACCGGAAACTGTGCGTTCTAGCGGTCGAGCTTCGGGTCCAGCGCGTCGCGGACGGCGTCGCCGACCAGGTTGAAGGCGAGCACCACGATGAACAGCAGCGCGCCGGGGATGATGAAGAAGACCGGGTCGCTCTGCCAGAACTGCTGCGACTGCTCGAGGATGGTTCCCCACGTCGATTCCGGCTGCTGCACACCGATGCCGAGGTAGGAGAAGGCGGCCTCAGCGGAGAGGTAGCCCGGCAGTGCGTTCGAGGCGAACACGATGACCGGCGGCCACAGGTTCGGGATGAGCTCCTTGAACACGATGCGGCGGTCTGGCGCACCGAGGGCACGCGCAGCGGTCACGAAGTCGCGCTCACGCAGCGAGAGGACCTGTGAGCGGATGAGACGCGCGAAGTACAGCCAGCCGAAGAACGAAAGGAAGACCACGAGCGCGAACACGCGGACGTGACTGGAGCTGAACCAGGGGTCCTGCAGGCTGAACGAGGTGATGAATCCGAAGGTGAAGAACGCAGTCAGCGCGGCGCCGATGATGGCACGCGGGCGATTGTGCTTCAGCACCGCGAGAACGAAGATCACCGCGGCCACCGCGAGGAAAGCCCCGACAATGAAGACGAGTTGCTTGGCTTGCAGCCCTCCGCCGGCGTAGAGGTGCTTGATGAACGGGAACGACTCCAGGCGCTGCACAGTTGGCTCGCTCAGCGCGATGATCATGAAGAAGCCCGGGAACGCCATGAGGAAGTCGATGATGCGTCCGACGGCGCTGTCGAAGGCACCGCCGAGATAACCGGTCGTCACGCCGATGACCAAGCCGGTGCCCAGCGTGATGAAGGTGGTGATGAAGGCCACCGAGAAGGACCACTGGCTGCCCAGGATGATGCGGGAGAAGATGTCACGGCCCAGGCCCGGCTCCAACCCGAAGGGGTGCGCCCAGCTGATGCCGCCGAAGGGTGCAATCGGCACTTGGGACGAGGGGTCGATGGCCGACTGGTTGAAGGTGTAGGGGTTCAAGCCCAGCAAGCGGACAATCGGGACCGCTAGCGCCGAGAGCGCCAGGAACGCCACACTGATGACGAGGGCGACCACGCCGACCTTGTCGCGCTTGAAGCGCCGCCATGCCAACTCACCCGGGCTGCGGCCGACAATGGCTGGGCCCGAGCCCTCCGCGGGCTCTACTGCACGGGGTTCTGCAACAGCGGTTGCCACGTTTGCGGCCTCTCTTTCGCGCGGTGAGCCTGTGTCCACAGGCCCTGTTCATGAATGGGCAGTAAACGATAGGTGTGGTGTAGGGCAATGCTAGGCGAGGGGGGTGACCCCCGACTAGCCCCTTGTCAGCGGGAGATTGACCCCAGAATGCGGTTTACAGGCTTTTCCCAAGGTGTGAGTGGGCAAGGTCACGCGGAACCAGCCTGGGTGGGCAGTCCTACGCGCTCCCGGTGTGCCTTTCAGGGGCTGGCGGGGCTGAAGCTGGTGCCCGGACCGCTTCCATTACCGCCGGGAGCTCATAGGTGCTTCTCAAAGAACTCCACTTCCAGACGGAGCAGGTTCTCGCTCACAACCTCCTGTGGGGTCATGTGAGTCACACCCGAGAGGGCTAAGAACTCGTGGTGCTTGCCCGCGGCGAGCAGGGCCCCGCTGAGTTGCAGGGAGTGCGCGGCGACCACGTTGTCGTCCGCGAGGCCGTGGATGAGCAGCAGCGGCCGGCTCAGGTTGCCCGCCATGGGCAGCAACGAGCAGGAGTCGTAGGCGGCCGTGTCGGTCTGCGGGTGGCCCATGTAGCGCTCGGTGTAGCCGGTGTCGTAGAGCCGCCACTCGGTCACCGGCGCGCCCGCCACGGCGGCATGGAACACATCGGGGCGTTGCAGCACTGCCAACGCCGACAAGTACCCGCCGAAGGACCATCCTCGGATCCCAACCCGGCTGGCGTCGATGTCCTCCGGGTACATCTGCGCCACCGCGGCGATGGCGTCGGCCTGGTCCTGCAACACGCCGTGGGCGAGGTCGCGGAACACCTCGCGCTCCCATTTCGGCCCGCGCCGCGGAGTGCCGCGGCCATCGGCGATGACCACCGCAAAGCCTTGATTTGCAAGGAATTGCGCGCGTGCGTGGGCAAGGCCGGATGCGACGGCGACCACGGCGTGCGGCCCGCCGTACGGGCACATCACCACCGGCAGTTTCTTAGAGCCGGGCACGTGGTCTTGCGGGAAGATGACGACGGTGCGCAGATTGCGCTCGCCCACCTGCAACAGGACCGGGGCAGGTCGCACCGGCGGCACCGCCGCCTCGGGCCCGACAGCGTGTGAGGCCAGGCTGCCGACCGTGCGACCATGGCAACGCACCTCGAAAGCGGTCGTGGTCGTGGACAGTCCAGTGCGGGCAACCACCTGAAGCGCGCCGGGGCCGGCGCTGGCAGCGGTGACGGTATGCCAGCCGCCGTCGACCGTTTCGGCAACCGGCGAGCAGGTGCCGTCCCATGCCAGGTGGTGGGCC
>Ga0214923_10009538_pt1 | contig 10089 bp, 9 predicted proteins | sample LL1510_MetaG_FD_177993 | JGI IMG/M metagenome (GOLD analysis project Ga0214923, IMG submission 177993) | Freshwater microbial communities from Lake Lanier, Atlanta, Georgia, United States - LL-1510 | ecosystem: Environmental > Aquatic > Freshwater > Lake | place: USA: Georgia | collected 2015-10-15
GTGGAATTGTATGTTCCAGAGGAAGACACAATAAGATATATAGAAAGATATAATAATAATCTACAATAAGCTACAGATGAATATTTTAGGCGCTACAGTTCTTCAACAGTTTGTTGGTGAAAGTGCTTAGCCTATAGATAATGTTCGCACCCGGAGCGCTGGAGCAGTGCGCCGCGCAGTTTATTATGTAATGGTGTCTTTTTCGTTGCTTTGGACATCTACCGCAATTTTGAATCCGCTTTTTATTATCAATAGGTAATCTAACCATTACATGCTCACACATAATTATTATTTTGTAAGAATTCTAGGACGCCTATCATATGTGTGAAAACTATGTAAGGGCTCAAATTACTATTTTATTTAAATAGATTTTATTTATTTTATAAATTTATAATATAAATAAGTTCACATGATTGTAACTATTTCTATTCTTACATTAGATTTGTTAACAAAATTAACAAATTCCACAAATAATACACATATGTCTCATACTGAAAAAGTTAAAAATTTAATAAATCATGGATTGTTACTTAAAGATATTACATATAAAATACAAAAAACTGAAGAAATTAATACTGGCGGATTTGATAACTATAACGATTGGCTACAAGCAACATATGGCAATGTACCAGGTGATGATGAAGGTAATGAAGGTGATGAAGGCGATCAAGGTGCTGAAGGTAATGAAGATAATCAAAAGATCGAGCTGCCCTCATCAAAAGAGGAATATATGAAAAATCGACAAAAATATCCTCAGCAAGTTAAAGATTATTTAGATTTGTTATTTTTTGGGGCACTTCTCACTGATGATGAAGGCAATGGAGGCAATGGAGGCAATGGAGGCAATGGAGGCAATGGAGGCAATGGAGGCACTGGAGGTGAAGGCGGAAATGGTGGAAATGTTGGTAATGGTGGAAATGGCGGAATTGGTGGAAATGGTGGAAATGGTGGAAATGGGGGAATTGGTGAAAATGTAGTAAATGGAGGTGAAGGCGGAAATGGAGGTGAAGGTGGAAATGGCGGAAATGGCGGTGAAGGCGGAAATGGAGGTGAAGGCGGAAATGGAGGTGAAGGTGGAAATGGCGGAAATGGCGGTGAAGGTGTTGATATATTGAGCACAAAAAATACTCTTGACAATGAAGAAGATGTTAGAAATTTCTTAAAAAAATCTGGTAAATTTGTGCATGTTACAAATCAATGGTCTAACTATTCCACTGGTCACATTACAAATTCAATTTTAATGACAAGTTTAGCATTTAGAACTACTACTAATTATACAGGTAATAACGTCATAGAAGATGAAATGATATTTTTATTATATGATGACCGATACTTACAAAATAATCAAGATATATTATTTAAAGCCAGATTATCTACAACAGATTTTATTTGTGTTTATGCGGACAATACTAATGAATTATTAAACACATTAATATGTTGGAGAGTAATGCAACAAAATGGAGTGCCTCTTAAAAATCTATATTATTTAAATTTTGATTTTAGAAGATTAAGTTCCGATTTAATTACCCGAAAAAATCCAATATGGCCCCCAATTAATAATAGATATAATTTTATAGGAAATTTAATTTCAGCAGATGAAATTGCCGAAAAAATTAAAAATAATGATACAAATTTCAAAATTTTAGATGTAAGACCTACACTTGACTTTGATGGTGTTACTCAAAAATGGGAGATTAATGGTAATATAAAAAGGTCTTTAAATCTACCATGGACTGATTTATTTATTAAAGATAATAATACAAATGGACCATCTTTTACGTTTAAATCTATTAATGATATTAAAACAATTATTAAAGGTGATCCGTATAATACAGATGAAAACAATGAAATAGCTATTACATGTAATACTTCTGGTGAGGGTTCAGCATTATATTTTGCGTTGATTGCTATTTTGAAATATCCACTTAATAATGTTAGAACATTTGAAGGGTCTTGGAATTTATGGAATAGATTATATGCTAAGGACCCCGAAAAATATCCATCAAATGTTTATAATTCGCAAACGTAATCAATCAATATTATGATAATCAACTATACTTATCTGAAAAATTAATTATTTTTACAAATACTTCATTCAACCAATTTATATAATATACTATTCCAAAATATAATTGAATGATCTATATATCAACCTAGATAAATGATTACATAATAGACTAAAATGGAAAAAAAACTATAACAATCTACAATTACCTAAAGAACATTATAATTAAGTATAACTAAAAATACAATAGATTTGATTACTGTATTTTTAATTTAAGTATCGAATACGATGAAAGTTATAGAATATGTTGCGTTCAGCGTATCATTTTACAAAAGATATGATCACTTAGACAGTTTGTGATGATGTTGTTCTAATTATTTTTGAAAAAAAGGATCTTCTAATAAAACTTCCTTAGGTATTCTTATTGTTGGATCAACGATTATTAATGCTAAAACTTTTGCCATAAATGTATTAAATAATTGATCATCGTTATCAAAATACAACTCATATTGCTCTTCAGTCATCTCGTTATAAACATCATCTATAAATTCTTCTCGTAATTTAGGTAATTTCTTATAATTAAATAATTTTCTCAATTCCAAGGTTAAAGATGTTTCGGTTTGGTCTAAATTAAAATAAAAATTCAAATAATCACTAAATATTTTTGGGGTAAAGCTATGTGATATATGGGATGATCCAATATATGTATCTATATTTACATTAGATATACTTTCCACTATAACCCAAAATAAACCAAAATTATCGATAGTTTTTTGTATTATATCTAGATGTTCAGAATATAAACTATCAAGTTTACCCACATCTTTCTTAATATTTTGATGTAAATAACCAATAATTATATCAACACTAATTTGTCTTCTACCCACATTCAGGTTGTATAATGACTGTATTGTTATATCAAATGGTGCGGCTAAACCAAAATCAATAATAAAACCGGTTTTGGTCTCATCATCATACACTATATTTTCTAATTTTAAATCTCCATGGCAACCATATTTGTTAATATCAATCAAACATCTAATTATATCTCTTAAAATATTTGGAATTAACCCAATTTTACTTTCATCCGTGACAATTTGATATAAATTAGAACCACCTTTATATGGAAATATAATATGACCCACACGATGTTCTTCAATTTGTGATATTCCTTGTGATACAGCTTTATAATTACAACTGGGAATGACTTTTTTCATAATTTTATCTAAAAAAATTGGTTCGTTTAATAAATCATCAGGATAATTATGACCTATTTTAATAACATAATATGTTCCATCATTACTAATTAAAAATACCTTACCATATGTTCCGGATCCTAAACAACGTATATTATTATAATTAATTGTCTCTTGTGTTTCTTGGTTTGTAATTGTAAAAATTAAGGATGTATCATTATTTAATGAGGGTGTCATTAAAATCAACATCAATGGCTTATTTAAAGTTAAATTTGCTAAATAACCGCCACCGTGTTTATAATATTTAAATCTAGAAGACCTACTATGACGTTTTAATAATAAATGAATATTACGGCGTCTTTTAGATTTATTTATTTTTTTATATTTTTGTATAATTGACATTATATTATATTCTATCATTTTTTTATAAAAACTTGTTGATAGATTAATTAAATATATATATAATTAGCGACCACCCGTAGATGAACCGCGAGGAAAGCTAGGATCACCACGAGTTCTACTGAATAAATCATCAAATGTTCCAGTTCTAAATAAATTATTATTAATGATATCTGGAGTAAATGTGACAAACGCATTTTTATCATATATTCCCTTGGGTAAAATCCACTGATTATATATTGAAGCAATAGGTTGCCTACCTTCACGCTGACGAATAATTTGTTGTAATTCCGTTGGAATAGGCGTTAATTCTAGTTCTGATCTACCTTGATTTGAAATACCTGCTTGTAAATTATTTAACATAGGATTAGATAAATTATCTCTACTTATAACTATATTTTTATCCACTCCATGAACTTTTCTTATTAAACACGTATTATTATCTTTCATACTATAAGGTCGAATATCTTTTAGTAAATACTTATCCCCAGGCAAAATCCAGAATTCCCATAAAATTTTATCAACTTGATAGACACCAGTATTTGCTATAAATCCTTCTACAAGCCATAAAGATTTTTCATTATCTCTTTTTATTTGAACAAATTCAAAACCATTAGGTAAAAGGGGTTTACACGTCTTTAATAATATATTTTTATACAACAAATCAGTTAATTTTTGACGAATTTCAACAGGTATATTATTACGATTAAATTCAATGGTTTCATAAGGTTCATTTAATTTATATTCTATCAATATTTCTTTCATTTTTGCTGGTAATACAACTAAATGTTCCATATTTAATGTTAGATTGATTGAATATACAATAAAAATTATTAGAGATAATATAATATAAATCCACATGTATATACTATTTTTAAGAGAAAAAAGATTATAAATATATTAGATTAATTATAATATAAATGAGTTGGTGGCAAACACAACCAGTTTATCCATCATTTAATACGTTAGAATGGAGCGCTATAGGAAATATACCTAAATATACACCTGATGTAAATTACACAATATATACATTTGATATAAAATATATAGATGAATTACTTACTTTTATAAATAATAATTATATTACTGGGTATAAAATTTCAAAAAACTATTTATATCGAAAAATATCATTGAAAAATTCTATCTCACTCGTATTAATGGAAAAAAATGTAATCGTCGGATTTATTTATAGTTGTCCAATAAATTTAAATAATTACGAATGCGGATATGTCGATTTAATGACGGTCGCAAATAATAAACGAAAAAATGGATTAGCTAAAATACTAATATCCGCAATTACAAATTATTCAAATAAAAAATATTATATTCATAAAAAAGATAAAAATCCATTACCTTTTCCATTTTTTTATTCTACCAAACATTATACTGCTAATATTAACTTAAATTATAAAACACACAAATTTAACCTTATTGAAACAAATAATAATAATATTACTATGGTTTATAATATGTATAAAAAATGGCTGAAAAAACAATCAATCCAGCCATTAGTTGATATAAACACATTTTTGAGTACTGAAAGCATCAAAACATATTTTATAAATGATTTTATTGTCAGCATAGCTATTTTCGAGTTTACATATGGATTTATACGTAACACAAAAATTGCCGAATTGTTTTTTATTAATTATAATATATTTAATTATGAATTATATCAATCATTATTGTATAAATTAAAAATGCTGGATATACATTTTTTAGTTGTTCAAGATAATTTATTTTTCAGAGATATAATTAAAATTGATAATTTTTTTGAAAGTATGGATTTATATTTACATAGTTATAATCTATTTATACCCAATAAATTTAATAATATACAAATTCCCGTATTTTAATTATTGTCTTATAAAGTAATATAATATGGAACAAAATATAGATAAAGAATATTTTCCTGATGAAAAAATAGTTTTTACAAATCTAAAAATTATTAGTAATATTAAAGAATATGATAAACTAATTATAGATGAAAATAAACATATAGATATTGATACACCTACGTATTTTCAATTTGCACGTAGATGGTGGTTAGGACGTAATCGTTTAAATACATTAGATTATTTAAAAAATTGTGTATATAGAGACGCCTTTATAATTATTGATAATACATTAAAAAATGAAATAAAAAATAAAATTAATAGCAATTATTTTGAACAATCAAATCATAATATTTTACAAAAATTTTTGTTAGATTTAAAAAATAGTATTAAAGGATTACAAAATTTAAAGATTACATATAATAATGATGTAAGTTTTAAAAGTAATCTTGATGTAATCATAGAAGAAATCGAATTTCGTATTGAAAAAATAAAAGAAACATTAAAAATATCAATAGAACCTATTCCACTTAGAAATGGAAAAATAAGAGAAACCCCATAAATAAAATATTTTATTAGTTTATAATAACAAATGTCAGTTCACAAATTATTGGAAACATTTATCGCAAAACAAATTATAAAAAAAGAACAATTTGCTAATGGAGGAAATAATATGGATTTAGAAGCAATACAATCAGCATACGGAACTGCCGGTATTTGGTCATTCTTTATATTAACTATAACTACATACATTGTTCTTATGTTAATAGGAAAATGGTTATGGAATAGTGTTGTTGTAGAAATGGTTTCTGTAGCACGACCAATTGAAAGCGTATTTCAATTAATTGGATTGTCTATATTAGTAAAACTAGTACTATATTAAAATACTAACTCCTAGTTGAAAATATTTTATTTATTAATTATTCAACTACAAATTAATATTTAGCTATAAAAGTAACTTTATATGGTTGTAATTGTAAATATTTTAATTTATTTTTGAATAATAAATAAAAATATTTTAAATAATATATAACAATGGTAATTTTAAAAACTAAAAATAATAAAGATAAAAATGGTAATAATAAAAAAGGTCATTTAAAAAAAATATTAAATCTAATTACTAATATTGGTAATTTTGTTTTAAAAGAAATAACAAATGACAATTCATTAGACGACGATGATGATGAAGAAAATACCAATTTTACAACTGAAAAAACTCCTATAAAAGTTCATTGGAAAATAAAAAACCGTAATTTAACATTATCTGTTTCCTAAAAATAGTAACCTATCAGATTGTATAATAATTATGTTTATTAACTATTATAGAGTTTTTTCCCAATTTATTTATCATTTTTTAAAAAAACTACTCAAATATATGTAATGTTACTAGAGGTAACAATACATAGATATTGTATATATAATAGTTATAAATTTAATAATTATCTTTTATATATATATATATATAAATAGTTATATACATATGTATTTAAATAAATTAACAATAGATAAGATATACTATTTTATAAATGATAATATTAGTAATATAAATTATATTGAAAAATATAAAATGTTAAAAAAAAATAATTTAATTATACATAAAACTTTTTTAGATAATATTATTGAAATTGAAGAATATATTCTAAATTTACAAAATACAGATGATTTAGACGATAAAAGAAAATCATTAATATCTATTATTAATAATAATAGCCATTATTTTATCTCTTTGGATATATTAGATATAGTTCTTAACCTAAAAAATATACTCTTAAAAAAAAAACACATTCTGATGAAACATGAAATTGTTAAAAATTTAAAGAATAATGAAAACTATATAACTATTAAAAACATTAATTTTAATGATAGTTTTTTCTATATTTTTAAAAACATTGAAATATGTCTATTTATTTTAAAACATAGCATACCATCAAACGATACAGATACCATTTTAAATTCTAATATTAATACTATAAAAAATATATTATTTTATAAAAATATATTTTATAAATCATTCTATTATGATATTCACCGAAAAATTATTGGATTAAATATTAATAAATATAAAATATGTTTATTACTTTTAGGTGAATTATTTGGTATTTACAATGGAAAAGATATATCATCAAGTATTTTTAATATTCATGCCTTTAAAACAAGTGAAACCAAAAATACATATAAACAATTTAAAACAAATTTAAATGAACTATATAACATATATGATGATGAAATAATTATTTTAAAAGATAAATATAATATTAATTTAACAAATATTATTCAAAAATATGTATTATATAATACTAATAAATATCTATTAACTTTAGGAATATTACAAAATGTTATAAATCTACATAAATACTTTAAAAAAGAATATAATAAATTATAATTACAATATTTGGTTTAATATTAATAGATAGACCTATATAATAGTATCGTTTTGTCAATTTCGTCATATTGTTTGTGTTTTTAAATCTAAAGAGGTGTCATATAATTATACAAAATCATAATCTTGGTGAAAATAGAATGATATATGTCCATAAATATATATAATTCTATTCATTTAAAAATTTATCAATAAGTAATTTATTCCATACTTTACAATTATTATAATAAGGATTTGTATAGATTATTGCGTTTTCCATTACCAATTTTTTATACGTTATTTTTTTTTCAGATAAATTAATATTATATTTTTGAAATATAGAATTATATATACTTCTTATTATAGTTAAAGATGAAAATAAATAATATGTGTTTATATGTAATTTGTGATTATGTAGTTTACAATATTTAATATATACTTTGATTATCTGAAATATATCATGTTCAGTAGAAAAATCTATTTTGGTATTTTTAAAGATTTTTTCAACATTCATAATTGGAGGTAATGTTAATTTTTCATTAATTATAGAAATAAATTTTTTTTCATTAAATCGACTATTTAGCAATACTTCACTATATAATTCTTTTTCTTCTATATTATTAGGGTCAAATAATTGAGTGCTGTATCCAAAATCATAAATAACAATTCCTTCATCGGTTACTCCCCAATTACCATCGTGCATATCATTATGTATAATACCATGTTCGAGTATCATATGTTTAAAAAATATATTTAATATATTTGAATATTTTATTGCCTCAAAATAAGATAGATTACTTTTAGTAAAAGACCTGCTGGGTAAATATTCCATTATAATCTGTTCATCATTATTATCAATAATTTTTGGAATTTTTATTAATTTATTATCTAAACCATTATAAAATAGCGTATGCATTTTACTTTCAAAATTCATACTAAACTGATTTATAAAATTTCGCTTAAATTCATTAAAATCTACTGGAATATTCAATACATAAAATAAATATTCAATTAAGGATAAATAAAAATGAATTGAATGAATTGATTTATAATGTAGCCGTTTTATTATTGTATTATCTGTATTATTACGATAGATAGCACATATAGATCCTGAATTTAGTATTGTGTGATTTTCAATATTTTCTATTTTATTTTTGTACACATTATTGAAAAGATCATCATATACATCTAGATAAGCTGGTTTTGCATTATAATATTCAATATTTTTAAAATTAATTATAAATTGAGCTATTTTAATTGGTACAGGACCAGCTTGTATAATCTGATTTTTTAACATTTTATTACATATGTATCTTTTTTTACAAAATATAGTTTCTATATATGCTAATGGTAATAAAGTAATTATTTTTATAGTATTATATATTTCATAAAAATATAAATACATATTATATCATATTTATACATATTTTTATTGTAAATTTTTGGCAATTTATAAAAGTGTTATTTTATGTTTTATACAGTCATTCTTCTATTCATTTGAAAATTTATCAATAAGTAATTTATTCCACACTTTACAATTATTATAATAAGGATTTGTATAGATTATAGCATTTTCCATAACAAGTTTATTATAAACCATTTTATTATCTGATAAATTAGTATTGTTTTTTTTAAATATAAAATCAAATATATTTCTTATTATTGATAAAGATGAAAATAAGTAGAAAGCATTAATATGTAATTTATGATTATGTAGTTTACAATAATTTATATAAAGTTTTACTAATTGAATATTCGCATACTCACTAGCATAATCTATTTTTATATTATGTGTATTTATATATTCTTCAAAATTCGTAATTGGAGGTGTTGTTAATTTTTGACAGATTAGCGAAATAAATTTCATTTTATTACATCTTACATTAAACATTAAATCCATATATAATTCTTTTTCTTCTACATTACTAGGGTCAAATAATTGTGCACTATATCCAAAATCATAAATAACAATTCCTTCATCTGTTACTCCCCAATTACCATCATGAATATCATTGTGTATAATGCCTTCTACAAAATATATGTGCTTAACAAATATACTTAATATATTTGAATATTTTATTGCCTCAAAATAAGATAGATTACTTTTAGTAAAAGACCTACAGGGCAAATATTCCATTATAATCTGTTCATCATTATTTTCAATAATTTTGGGTATTTTTATTAGTTTATTATCTACCGTATTATAAAATAGCCTATGCATTTTACTTTCAAAATTCATACTAAACTGATTTATAAAATTTCGCTTAAATTCATTAAAATCTACTGAATATTCAA
>Ga0214923_10009539_pt1 | contig 10089 bp, 9 predicted proteins | sample LL1510_MetaG_FD_177993 | JGI IMG/M metagenome (GOLD analysis project Ga0214923, IMG submission 177993) | Freshwater microbial communities from Lake Lanier, Atlanta, Georgia, United States - LL-1510 | ecosystem: Environmental > Aquatic > Freshwater > Lake | place: USA: Georgia | collected 2015-10-15
CAGGTTGGACAAATAATAATAGTGAAGGAACACAATGCACTGCTCCTGCTGATTATAGAGGTAGATGTAGTAGAACATCGGTATTTAATGGTTATTCTCCTCAAGGGAAACAACAGTGGGCAGCTGGTTGTACCGCAAGATGGCCGTTTAAGTTAAATACTGTAAATCAATTAAATAATCAGTCTAATGTTATTAATGATACCGTTAATAGTAGAATAGGTAATTTTACAAATACAACAGTCTTAAGTCAGTTTAATACGTATGATAATGGAGTGTATGTTGTGGCATATAGACTTGGTCCCAACAATAGTAGGGGTGCTATTATAAAAGAAGGTATTTTAACAACAAATGTAAATTTTAATTGGGGAGTGGGTTTAATTTTTGGTATTCGGGATAATGCTACACAAACAAATACTGATCAGATTTTTATGGAATTAACTGGATATATTAAAACTCCTGTAAATGTTAGCACTATACGGTTTAGATTAACAAGTGATGATGGAAGTAGATTAATATTTTCTACAAATCAAATTAGTAATATGCGAATGATTATTGATATGTGGGGGCTACAAGGTTCTACTACTAGAGAAAGTGAGGTTTTAACAGTTCAACCGGATAGCTATGTGCCATTTCAAATTCAATTTTGTGAACAATTTGGAGCTGCTACTTTACGTTTAGAATGGTCTATAAATGGTGGCGGTTTTGAAATAATACCTCGTGAAGCATTTTATATTAATAGAGAATTATGTAGTTATAAATTTAATTTTAATTATGTTCAGGAAATTGGTGCTAGAGTAAATTCTGTTGTTCCACAAGTGCCGCCAAGACCGCCTCCGCCACCACCCCCTCCTCCAACTACTCCAAGAACTTGGACTTTTACATTTGGTACTGGAGTATATGCTAACACGAGTGCTCCAACTCAAGCAAGCTTATCAGATGGTTTTTGGGATAGAGCAAATTCAGTATGGGGTTCATTTGCTGTTGTGAGACCTTTTATTATTGCTGATTTTGGAACGTTAATTACTATTAATAGTATTACAGTTGGACCAATTAGTCCAGGTTTTGGAGGATGGGGCTGGAATTATTTAAACGGTGCTTCTCTAGAGTATAGCCGAGATGGTGCTAATTACTTTGTAGTAGCTAATATTAATCAACCGAATACTTCTCAAATGACAAGAACTTATCCGGGTGGTTTCCAAGCAAGATTTGTTAGAATTATATATAATGATAATCAACAACGTTATTTAGGCGTAGGCACATTTACATTTACATAACCGAAATTGTTATTTATCAGTAGGCATATGTAGAATTACAATTATTGATTACTCCACACAGATGGATACCTAGTAATAATGATAGTGTGGTCCAAGTGGTTTGACTAATGAGTATGGAAGTTAATGGGGATAATTTTATTCAAAATGTAATATTATTATGTGATTAATCATTTTTTGTGATAAATAAATAACAAATATAAATATATGAGCAAATATCTTTATATTTTTGGATTATTGATATTATTTTTGATATTTGGATACGTTATGAACCGAGGTAATCCGTCGCATCAAGAATATACAGAACATTTTTCTAATGGTGTTCAGCTTAAAGAATGTATTGAACCAAAAAAAATATATGATAAATTTTATAGTAGTATCTATGATGAGTTGTTAACATCTCCTGCTAGAAATCAATTTGAAGTTTTACAAGTTAAGGAAACATTATTAAAAAAGTATAAAAATGGAAAACCATTGATTTTAGATATAGGTTGTGGTTTAGGGCATCAAGTAGATTTATTTAATCAATATAAATACAATGCGAAAGGATTAGATATTTCAAATAATATGATTGAGATAGCTAAAATAAAATATCCATTATTAGAATTCAAAAGGGGTAATATGACAGATAAAACACTATATGAACCAAAATCTTTTACGCATATAACTTGTTTTTTTTATAGTGTTTATTATATAGAAGATGTTCATCAATTATTTGAATGTGTAAATAGTTGGTTAAAAACGGGTGGTTATTTTGTAGTCCATTTAGTTGATAAGCGTAAATTTGACCCGGTTCTTGAAAAAAGCAGTGGATTAATTCCTTTGTATAATCCGCAAAAACTGAGAAAAAAAACAAAAACTATTTTAAAATTTAATAATTTTAATTATGAAGCAGACTGGGACTTGGATAATAAGCCGGTTATATTTAGTGAAATATTTCGTTTTAAAGATGATAAAATTCGAAAAAATAGACATACTCTATATATGTTTCCTATGAAAAAATATGTAGATACGGCTGAACAAACTGGTTTTAAATTACGTAATACAATAGATATGGCTATATCTAATCATCCATTTAATTATTTATTTTGTTTTGAAAAAGTATATGGATAAATTTCATTATGTTGTATTATATCATAATCATTAAATTCTTGTTCCATACTATTTAATTGTTCAGTAGAAACATTATTAGTATCTTTTTTTTTTTCAAAATTATGAATACCTAAACATTTATGAATATGATCTTGGATATGAAATACATATTCTATTTTATTTAATATATTGCCCATTTTCTTTATATATATTATATATATAAAATGAGTTGTCAAGTGTTATTAATTGGATGTAATTATCCAACTAGTTCATATAAATTATCTGGATGTATTAATGATGGTCTATTGATCAAAAAAATGCTAATTGATAATTTTAATGTTAAAAATGAAAATATTATATTTATGCGTGATGATATATATAGTTTGAATGATCCATTATTTCCAAGTTATGATAATATTATTAAAAGTTTAAATAAAGTAATAGCTAATTCAATAGCTAATTCAATAGCTAATTCAATAGTTGAAAAGTCTGAAAATATATATATTCATTTTTCTGGTCATGGTAGTTTTATTAAAGATACTTCGGGTGATGAAACAGATAAGAATGATGAATTTATAGTTCCAGCTGATTATTTTACAAATTATAAAAGAATTACAGATGATGATTTATTTAATTGTTTAAAACAAATTCCAAGCAATACAAAATGTTTTACGGTGTTTGACTGTTGTAATAGTGGAACAGTGCTTGATTTACCAATTAGTTATACATACCAAAATAATAATTTTATTGAAAGAGAAGAAAATAAAAATAATAGTTTAAATGATAAATCTACTATAATTTCTTTAAGTGCTTGTAGAGATGATGAATATGCTCTTGATGTTATACAAAATGGTAAATCTAATGGAGCTATGACACTTGCTATATTTTCGGTTTTAACTCGTAATCAATATATATTAGATTTAAAAAATTGTATTATTCAAATTCATGATTATTTGAAATCAAATAAATATACTGGTCAAAGACCAGTGCTGTCGTGTAATAAAAAAATAGACTTGAGTGAAAATTATTATAATTTTAAAGGTCCAAATCCAAATAGTACTATTTTAGTTATAGATAATGTGCCTGTATCAATAATAATGCCGCCGCAGTCAACATCTAATACACAATCCCCTACACAACCATTAATACCTCCCTTAACAACTCCAACACAAACAAAACCGCCCGCAACAACTCCTACACAAGCAAGACCGCCCGCAACAACAACTAATAACAATTTGGTATCAATAGAAAGTGTTTTAGATATGATTTTGAAAAATAAGTTGTGTACAAAACAAGAATTAAATAACATAATTGAGAAAATAACTGCTTAGTATAAAAAGTTATATATAATATATATGTTAGATTGGATATATTCAAATTTAGGGTCTATATCTCAAATAATATTATATATAACTATATTTTTAATTATATTTGTCTATATTTATTTTTCAGGTAATAAAGAACATATTTTTAATAATTGGAATGAGTATCGTATGAAACCATATATTATACCTATAGCTGGATTTATAAAACCAGAAGTAGGTAAATCATCAATAGAGAGTAGTATTAAAAATGTGTCAGATATATTATGGACATTAATAAGAAAAATGTTTAATTTATTAACATTCCCATTACAATTTGTTTTACGTATAATTAATAGAATAATAGCTGATATAGGTAATGTGATTAATAGAATACGTCAGCAAATGAGAATTATGCGTAATTTTTTAAAACGAATAATAATGAATATGATAAAACGTATTGAAAATATTATTGCCGCTTCAATTTTTACATTTGGGAAAATAAATGATATGACCAAACGTCAATTAGGTATATATCAAAATTTAGTCTATATGTTACAAACAATTGCCGTTACTTTGACAACATTTGTAAGTGGAACTTTTGGTAAATTAATTGACGCTGCTGAAATAGGTATTTGGGTTTTACCTATATTTACCCTTGGTGCTCCGGGTATAGTATTTCCCTTAATGACTGTTTGTTTTACTCCTAATACAATTATTTTAACTTTAAATGGTGAGGAAACAATATCAAATATAAAAATAGGTGATATTTTACGAGATGGTTCAAAAGTAATATCTAAGATGAAATTTATTAATATAGATAATATATTTAGTTATAAAGGTGATTTTGTAAGTGGTAGTCACTATGTGTATGAGAATAATAAATGGATACGTGTATGTGATAGTATATATTCTAAGGAAATAGAATATAGTGGTTATTTATATAATATAAACACGAGTAGTAATATAATTTATTCAAAAAATAATATATTTTTAGATTATGATGAATATGAAACTCGGTATCAATCTGAAATAGAAAATCAATTGTTTTTATCTAGATTAAATAATATTGAAACACCAATAGATAAATGTGAGATAGAAGGTAAATGTCGTTATAGAATAGGTTTAGGATGTGATACTTTAATTTGTGGTAAAAAAATATCTAATTTAGAGTTGGGTAGTAAAATTATTAATAATGATTATGTATTAGGTATAGTAGCACATAGTGTCTTATCTACGGATAATGTATATTTATTAAATGAAAATTATATGACAGAGTGGACAAAAGTTTTGTATAATAATAGTTGGATATGTGTTCGTGATCATCCAAATGCCAAATTAGTAGAATACACTTGTGATAAACTCTATAGTATAATAACAAATTCTCATACTATACAATTAGATAGTGGTTTAATTGTGCGTGATTTTTTAGAAATGTAGTAAATTGGGTAAAAATAAATTTTCCCTTGGTATGGCATTAAAAGTTCCTTGTTGGTTAATACGCCATTTTAACATAATATAGTTATCTCCTCCTTCATATGCTAATAATCGAAATGGAAATCTAGTTCCAGCACCAGCATTAAAAGCAGAAGTCATATCTACCGGTGGTCTATTCCTTGTTAATGCGTCAATAACTAAGATAACACTACTGCCATTATTATTAAGAACCTGAAATCTAGAACCGGCCGATGTTTCCAGTTGAAACTCTGTCATATTAGCATGTTGTGGTATTAATATATTTCCTATAAATTCAAACATCCTGTTCCGAGTTAGATCTGGTGAGAAAAATGGCATCATAGGTGTTGTCATGTAATAATTAATATTTGGAACAATATATTCTCTTTCTAGAGTGCCTAGACTTCTTAAATTAATTGGATGCGTGTTATTGGGAACAGTTGTGATATTATTAAAAATTCGCACTAATATTCCTCTATTATTTGATAAATCTGTGTTAGGTAAAGATCTCTGTTTATTATTAATGGCGTCATTTACATTTTGTTGTAGTGCTTGTTGTAATGTAATATTCATGCCATTTATTCGAGCATTCGTAACATTGAGACCTTGGTTGTAGATATTATTTATTCGTGTATTAACTTGTTGATTTTGTGGTAAAGCTGAAATATATGAGCTTACTGAAGGTTGTAATTGTCTATTTATAGTATTATTTAAAGTAGTATTAATATTATTATCTGATCTGAGAAATTGATAGCTACCGGGCCAAGAGCCATAATTATGAGTTCGTACTCCATTCCTATTAGTTCCAGTATAACTTGACCTTGGTCCAACCATTTGAATAAATACATCACCACGTTGTCCATTTGTTAACACACCCGCATGAACAGCTGACATTGATATAGCCGAATCATCTGTATATACGTCTGTTCCCCAAACAGCACCGCCACTTAAAGAACCTAATATATTTAATCTAAATATTGTGTTTTGATATCCACTTCTATACTGTGTCATGTTTCCAGGATTGCCATTTATAATAGTAGTAGTAAAACCATTAGGTATAGTCGGTGTATTACTAACAGTTAAGTTTCTATCGGAAATTGTATTATTTCGTTGTATGATACCATCTCTATTTGTACTAATAAAATTGGCGTCATTATATAGGGTAGTTTTAAGTCCATCTATCTTTTGTCTTAGATTGAAACTGCGTCTATTAATTTCATCTTCTAACAAACCAGTTGCTGCATTTAGATTTGTAAAGTTAGTGTATAATGTATTATAATATTCTCCATAATTATTATTTTGTAATCGTGTTTCTAATTTATCATTTTGACTGACTGTATTTTCATAACTTCCAGTATATATATCATAACTACCTAGGACCGTATTATTTTGTAACCTCTGATCGAACCCTTCTAAAAAAGTTTTGTCTTTTGTTAATTTTTTATAATACTGCGATAATGCTATAATAATTACTATTAATATAATATAAATTAGTCCAAATAAATACATTTATATTATATTATGAATATATTTTTCTAATAACTCTCAACAACTAGTCTATATGTAATAGATGTTCCAATATTAGGATTTTCTCGTGTAATTCGACATATGTCTCCTGGTTTCATCCCATACCATTTTGCTACTGGGTCTCTTTCTAAAAGAGTTGGTAATTGTTCAATTTTATTTAAAAAATAAATTTCTTTTAATTCATTTTTAATTGTAGGTAACATTAATTCATGTTTAGGAACTAAATGATGTTTAGATACATTAAATGTAAGTTGCTTATACCAAAATACTTCATCATACTTATTAGATGTTCTTGTCTGTTGTTCATTAGGTTTTTCATTTGTGCATATAACTATAATTAATATTTCATTTTTTTTTAAATTATAAATGCTTCTAAATTTTTCAATATTTGTAATTAATCCCTTAGTATCTTGTAAAAAAATAATTGCTATTTTTTGATATTCATTTTCAAAATTAAAATTTAATTGTTGATAAGGAGAACGAGATAAATTAGCATTATTATATATTTCTTCTATTGCTTCATAGGGTATCATATTATATAGGTCTAGACTTCCTCTTTCAAATTTACATCTAGTTAAAAGTTGTTCAGATCGATCATATAACATTTCAATAACATTTTTTCTAATAAGATAATAATCACGAACGGTTATGTCCATATATTATATTATTAGATTTTAATATATAAGTATGTTGTCTTTAATCCATAAATATAAAATATGTACGTATTTATTAATAAATGAAAGTACCTTTTTGATAAAAGATTATATGCAATATCGATCTATTTATTATTTTTTGAGTAGATATTATTGTAAATCCTTAGAATGTATATTTTATGGGACTAATCAATGTTTATTTCGTTCTAATGATATATTATATAAAATATCATTTGATAAAAGTAGTGATATAAATAATTTTAGGTGTAATAATTTTGGAATAATTTATGATGTAATACAATTGGAAACAGGACATATTTTGTATATATTAGAATTTATTAAAAGTATGTTAAGTAAAGAAATAATAGTAAAGAATATGATTGTTGAACCGTTTATATTGTTATATAGTTTGACAATTGATTATATGACTGCGTTATCGATATTACATAAAAATAATAAAATTCACTGTAATGTCAAGCCATTAAATCTGATGATAAACAACAATATAGGAAAACTGGTTGGATTAGATGATCTTGTAGATATTGTTCCTAAAGATATTTATTATTATTTTACAAGTGGTTCCATAGAATATTTAGCGCCAGAAAGATATAAATATTTTAAACAAAATGGTTTTTTTGGTATGACAAGTATATATAGTGATATATGGGAATTATTTTATAGTATTTTATGTATAATTGATGTGATAGATGTAGATGAATTTTTTTATTTATTGTATAATAATGATACTTTATTAGAATTTTATATATTAAATCGGATTGTGAAAGTATTTCGTTTAGAATTGAGTAATACAATTATGGTGTTAGTTTCAAAATATGTAAATTTGTGTATTTTAGGTTTAAGTATGTGTCCATTAAAAAGAAATAATGCTAATTATTATTTAGAGAAATTAATAGGTTATAGAAATATAGTATGTTAAAAGTATTTGTGGATTATCGTGAAAAGTCTTTAATTTCATTATTAAAAGTGTCAATAGAAGTAGTTAATTTAGAAATGGGTGATATAAAGTTTGAATATAATGGTAAACCCATATTAATAATAGAGCGAAAGAGTATAAGTGATTTAAATAGTAGTATTCGTGATGGTCGTTATCATGAACAAAAACAGCGTATAATAAGTAACATAGATAGACATCGCATAGTATATTTAGTTGAGGGTGAAATTCCGGAGGGAAATGTTTATATTGACCGTAATAAAATATATAGTGGTATTTTACATACTATATTTCGTGACCGTTTAATTGTGTATAAAACGGGTAGTATATTAGAGAGTGTAGAATTTATTAGTGAGTTAGTGAATAGAATAAATACTAAATCTGTAGATTGGTTAAATTATTTAGATGGTAATTGTGTGAATAATAGTTTGGATGTGGATAAAAAGGTTTATGATAAAGTTGCGTCAAAAAAGAGTGATAATAATACTCCAATTGTAGCATTTATAAATATGTTAGCTCAAATTCCAGGTTGTTCAACTAAAATGGCTGAAAAGATTGTAGATGCGTACAAAACTATGCCAGTTTTAATAAAATCATTAGAAGAGGGTGGTGAGAAATGCTTAAAAGATTTAAAATTAGATAATCGTAAATTGGGTCCAATTTTAAGTTGTCGTATTTATAATTATTTTTTTGGTATTACAACGGATTCATAAATAGTATTCACTCTGGTTTCTAATTGGTCTAATATTTTTCAATCTAATATTTCGAAACGATACTAAACATTACACCATAATTACATATTTGATTTGAAACTATTTTGTTTTTAATAAACATTTCCCATAAAAAAGGTTGATTAACTAACATTAATGAAGTATTATCATATGTTTTATAAATATCTAATTCAGGATAGTCTAACATATTACCTATCAGACTTGAACCAGCACTAATAGTATTAATACTAAAAACAACTTTATCTAATGATTTTACTATTTCTAAATATTTAATTTCTAAGAATTGACACAATCTTCTATAATTACTCTGTAAAATTAAACTAATATATTTACTATATTCATCGGGTGTATCAAGAGCGCAAGTTATGGAAGAACCTTTATATTGGTTTAGAGTATCAACTGTAAGATCAGATATTCTAAAATTATTCGTTTTTTTAAAATTAAAGATTTCATTATAATAAGGGCTGTCTATATCAGAAACTACAAATAATCTATTATCAGTGTAAGTATTTAAAATTAAACCAATTGTAGTAAGTGTAAAAAAAATATTAGTTTTTTTTAGTATATTTTTTTCACGAACATTAGTTGCATTTGAGCGTGTTGCCATAAGAGTACATTTATCTATGATTGAACAACATGAGCATTTATCTCTTTTTAAACTAATATAATCAATCAATTTATCTAATACATTAGAATTTATATCTAGAACATATTTTAAAATACATTTTTTAAGTGCATTTTTTTTTATAAATTTATATATTTCTCTAGCATCCCTTGAAGTAAGCACTGGTATATTATGAAGATATTGATCTTGTAATGGTTGATTAAAAAACTCATCCGATTGAATATAAGCTACTTTTTGCATTATATATTAAACTGAGCTATATTTTATTAAATCATTTGAAAATATTTATAATTATTTTCTTGGTATTACAACGGAATCAAAAATAGTATTTACTTTATTTTCTAACCGGTCTAATCGTTGATTTATAGTTTCTAATATTTTTAATATATCCTTACTCTGGTCAGTTAAAAATGAAAAATTTGGACTACACGATTTAGAATATTTATTATTATCAATTTCCATGGGGGATGGTGCATAATGTT
>Ga0214923_10009540_pt1 | contig 10089 bp, 6 predicted proteins | sample LL1510_MetaG_FD_177993 | JGI IMG/M metagenome (GOLD analysis project Ga0214923, IMG submission 177993) | Freshwater microbial communities from Lake Lanier, Atlanta, Georgia, United States - LL-1510 | ecosystem: Environmental > Aquatic > Freshwater > Lake | place: USA: Georgia | collected 2015-10-15
ATTTACATTTTTAATCGGCTTACATAAAATCTGGCCACACAAAGAGTGGAATGTGTTTTTTAAAAAAGGCATTTACTTTTTTTAAGAAGCTTACTTTTTCCATTTTCAATGACTGACAATGATTTTTATGAGTTGTTGTTTATTCCCTGAACTGAAACGCGCCAGGTACATTCCGCTTGCCAACGAAAGCGAAACAGTACCTGAAATCGTATTTTCTTGAATCAATTTCCCCTCAGAAGTAAATAAGGAAAATAAGCCTTCTTGTTGTGCGGTGAAGTTCACAATGCCCGTGCTTGGATTCGGATACACGCTTAATTCATCCGTTGCTCCTAGATAAACACTACGAATTTCAGAATAATCAAAAGCCCCATCAAAATCGGTTTGCTTTAGGCGGTAATAGGTATATCCATTCGCCGGATTCGGGTCTATTGTGCTATAATTCAGTAGTGAATTACTGTTCCCTGCACCGTCTACATATTGTAACGGCTCAAAATTAATTCCATCTGTAGTGCGTTCCACCGTAAAATAATCGTTGTTGTGCTCCGAAGCGGTTTGCCATGTTAATTCGACTTGCCTATTATTCAATACGGCATTAAAGTTGAGTAATTCGATGGGTAGTGGGTTGTTTGAAGTCAATGAACCCAAAGTTATTGGATTAAATACACCACAATCACTACAAGTAACACCTTTAATAATGATTCCATCTTCATTCGTACCAGAGGTTCCACCGTTACCGAGATTTTCCCATTCGGTACCAGTCCAACGAACCACAATTAAGTCATTTGGATCGGTAATGCCACAAGAATTAGTGTCAAAATTCAACGAAAAGGTTATATCTGGTGACCCGCTAGTTGGATTCAAAATCCAATATTCACATCGACTCACATTATTTATTCCTGCTTGAAAAGTCAATGGATCATATGAATCGTTTAATGGGTCTGTCCAATTGTAATATGCTGTATAACTATCTGTTAAACCCGAAGGAGCGTCTATTGAAATCGCTTGCCAATCACTGTATTGCCCGACAGGGAAAGTGAAAGCCGTGTTTCCAGTTTTGCGCACAACCCCATCCACGAATTTAGAATTATTAACGCCTGAATAAGAAGCACCAGCAAGGAAATTCACAAATTGACTCGTATAATCACTTCTGTCACTTACCACTTTTCCGTTTGTAAACGTAAAGACATTAATGATCTCCAATTGATTATCCAATTTAATGTTATTAGAATTGTTTAAAATCAAATCGTTGATGTTAACTGGACTTGAACCTGTGATATTTTGCAAGCTAGCGCCTACCAAATAGACCGTACCACCTGTACTTTGGAATGTACCATCGTTACCTAAATCTCCAAAAACGCCCATTTCTGCACCAGGAAAAATATAAAAATTTCCATTACCGTAGAAAGCTTCTTGGGAAAAAAGAAAACTTGGGATTAAACAAGTCAGAAAAAGAATGCTTTTCATCTTAATAATATTTATTTCTTCGTTTCTCCTAGTGCTTCTATCGCTTTCTTGTTCTGCTTAGCAGCTTCAAACTCAGGCATTATTTTCAATGCTTCATCAAAAAGAGACGCTGCAGTTTTTTCGTCCTTGAGTTCGTATGTAACCAAACCTTTCAGATTCAATAATGCAGCGTTGAGCGGTACTTGTTGGCTTTCATTTTTATCAATGTTAAATGAGATTTTCGCTTCCAATTCTTTGGTTCTTTCCATTGCCTGGTTAATGGTCACCAATGCTTCAGCAAGACGCGAAATACCAAATTGCAACTGTGCCAGTTCATAACCGTGGTAACGATTTTGTGAAACAGCAAACAATTTTTCATACACTTCGATTGCATCTTTAGTAGCACCTAAACCTTTTAAACTTGTTGCATTCAATTCTAAAAGTGTAACATCAGCAGGTTTGCTTATTAATAATTCTTTGCACAACAAATGACAACTCAAGGCATTGTTACTATTGTAATACAATATAGCCAAACTGTCTTTGAAAGAGCTATTTTCACCTTCATTGGCAATGATGTTTTGTGTAGCATAAATCGCACTTTGTACATCACCGTATTTCAATGCATTCGCATATACTTTCAGGTATTGTTCTTTTGGATTGGTTGTAACGGTTTCTTTCGTTCTTTTTTGAGCGCCAAAATCTTGATAAGTGGACAACATCAAAAGTAAAAAAAACAAATTTTTCATAGTTTATTTTTTCTCATTTATGATTTTAGCTAATTCATTTATTTTTTTTGTCATAATATCGATTTGCTCTTGTTGACTTTTTATTATTGATTGTTGTTCTTTTATGGCATTAACCATAATTTTAGTTAAGGCACTTTCATCAAATTGGCGCTTATCAGATAAACCACTTGAACCTTTAGAATCATCAATAGAGGTTACCATATAAGGTGTTACTTTTTCAACATCTTGTGCAATAAAACCAATAAATCTCTTATCTAGGTCTGAATATCCTGACTTCTCATTATATTTAAAAGATACAGGATTCAATTTCATTAAAACATCTAACCCATCATTAAATGGTTGAATATCCGTTTTCACACGTTGATCTGAAAACGTTGCCCAAGCTCCACCTCCTGTTTTGCTTGCGGTTCCTGAAACTGTTAGTTTAGCATCTGGGGTTAATGTCCCAATACCTAATTGACCAGTACCTCCTGTCACGATTGAAACATTTGAATTACTATTAAAATTAATATCAGTTCCTACGTCTCTCCCGTAATTAAAAGTAAGTCTATTATTAGTTCCAAAAGCATATATATCTGCATATCCAGCTTGTCCTGCTGCAATACCACTTGAACCATCTGTGAAAATGCCATATCCTCTAACATCTAATTTTGAAGTAGGTGAAGTAGTACCAATACCAACTCTATCAGATGAAGCGTCTACAGAAAAAGTTGTTCCATCAACAGAAAAAGCATTTGAGGCCGTAGCAGTAAAAGATAGAGTGTTAGAACCTTGTGTTACTATTCTATTTGTACCAATTGTTCCATTAGAATTATAAATATTATTGAGAGTCAAAGAATTTACTGAATTCCAAATTGGAGGACTCCCTGCACCTTGAGATATTAAGATTTGACCACTTGAACCTGCTAAATTATTTGGCATAAAAGCTCCAGATAATCTAAAATTGCCAAAAACATCCAATTTTTCAGAAGGAAATTGCTTACCTATGCCTAATTTTCCATTTCCTCCTGCAACTATGGATACAGAAGAATCACTTAAAAAATTAATATCAGTTGCAACATTTTTACTGTAATTTAAAGTTAATCGATTCCCGCTCCCTGATGCGTAAATATCTGAATAACCTGCTTGACCGATATATAAACCAGTAGTTGAATTTCCATAATAACCATAACCTCTAACATCTAAAGTTGTAATTGGTGTTGAAGTACCAATACCAACTCTATTTGAATTGTCTAAAAATAGCCCGGGACTGTCATTAACTTCAACATTTCCGTTTCCCCAAAAGGCTAAACCAGAACCACTGGATGTTCCACCATTTCCAATTCTTGTCCAACTTGAAGAACTTAGACCTTTTATAGTAGCATCCCCATTTCTTCCTGAGAAAATTCCAATTTGATTGGCAACATCAAATGTTTTAGTAGGTGTGGCATTTAACACTCCTACCCTATTATTAGCAGCATCAATAGAAAATGTTGTGCCATCGACAGAAAAACCGTTAGTCGCTGTTGAAGTGAATGCTAATGAATTAGCTCCTTGTGTTACTGTTCTATTTCCAGTTAATGTTCCGTTCGTATTGTAAATATTATTTGCCGACAAACTCGATACATTAACCCAAGTTGGAGCAGACCCTGCACCTGAAGAAGTCAATACCTGACCTGTTGTACCAGGTAAATTGTTTGGCATCAATGCCCCTGATAATCTCAAATTACCATACACATCCAATTTTTCAGTTGGAAATTGCTTTCCAACCCCTAATCTTCCAGTGCCTCCAGCAACGATAGACACTGAAGAATCACTTAAAAAATTAATATCTGTTGCAATGTTTCTGTTATAATTAAGCGTTAATCTATTACTTGCACCAATTGCATATAAATCAGCATATCCAGCTTGTCCTATTCCAATTCCAGTCGAACCATTTGTGAATACGCCATATCCTCTGACGTCTAGTGTAGATGTTGGGGTATTAGTACCAATTCCTATCCTATTTAATGAAGCATCTACTGAGAATGTAGAACCATCAACAGAAAAACCATTTGTCACTGTAGAAGTGAAAGCTAAAGTGTTTGTTCCTTGAGTCACGATTCGATTACCTGTTAAAGTACCGTCTATATTGTATATGTTCGTAAAATCATTTATGGTTGCCATTTTATACCATACCGATCCATTGTTGTAATAATATCCAGGTGTCACATCTCCTGAAGTTGCTGTATTATACACTGTCATACCGGCAACGTGAGCTGATAAAGGTGATGAACTAGATGTAGATATCAATGCAACTCGAGGCATTAACAATCCTTTGCTTGATGACTCTAATTCTAAAACAGAATTTGAATTGATAACTGTCGGATTGTTACCTATTTTTATTTGGCTGAATATTGCAAACTGAATAAGGATGAATGTAATAGTAGAAATTCTTTTACTAAGCATAATAGAAACTTTTTTTGTGCAAACTTATGCTTGTCCAAAATAAAAAATGGAATAGTTTCAATTAATATGAGTTAATAAATCACACAAAATTAAAATTAATTGAATTAATAAATAAAATACAAATAATTGATAACAAACTAGTTAAAAAATAAAAATGTTAATTATTCAAGATTGTGAATTAAATGTAAAAAACAAGTGTTGTCAACAAAAAATAGATAATAGGACTAACTTTGTAATTGTTTTTCTCTAATACAAAAGCAACATAAATTTTATGCTTTTATAATATTTCATTTTTTTTGAAAGAAATTTAGTTACTAATATTTGCTTTTATAGATAAATTAAATACAATTTAAAATGCCCAAATATCTTTTTTTTTCAATAATCTTTTCTTTTACAAACGCCTTTATGTCAAATGCGTTAACAACAAGACAAGTAAATGGGCTATTAACAACAAAAGTTCTTTCGATAAGTCAGCTTTATGATTTAAGAACATCAGAATTGGATTTCTACAGGAGAACTTCAAATTTTGATAACTATTTAAACTCAGAATATGTAAACATATTTATTCTAGCACATGACCCTAAATTACAATCGCATAAATTAAAAGCAATAATTAATTTAAGGAACATATCAAGAGGAAAAAATGTTTATATGTATTGTTTGGCTTCTTATTTGTTATCAATTAATGTGAGTAGCTCTTCGCAAGAAGAATCAAGAAAAATAATACTTAGTTATTTGAATTTTGCTCACAAAAACAAAATTCATGATTTTGATTATGTCGCTTATAAAAATTTGGGAACTATTGCCTATCAAAATAAAAAGCAAAAAAAAGCTAGATTTTATTGGGGAAAATGTTCTGAAATATGTAAAACACAAAAAAACTACTTATTTTATTCTTCTGCGAATAATGATATTGCACTTTCTTATTTAGCTGAAGGAAACATTTATAAAGGTCTTTTTTACACTTTAAAAGCCGTAAACATAATAAAACAGCATCTTACAATAATTCAGAATATAGATTTTTATCAAAACTTAAAATGTAATCTTGCTGAAATCTACATCAAATTAGGTGAAATAAAAAAGGCGGAAAAACTATTATTAAGTGCCTATACTTATTACAAAAATGCTAAAAATGTTAATCTTCATATCCCAGCATCAATTCTATTGGATTTATCTGAAAAAAAACCTCTTGCCATTACTGATGCTACAATTCTTAAAGATTTAAAAAATAAGATGAAAGATCCAATGGAGTTAAGCGATAAGATATTTTATATTAGAGTGATATACAAGTTGTTAAAAAAAACGAATAATTTAAAAGAGATAAACGAACATTTAATTCTTGCTTTAAATTCCGAACATGAGTTAAATTCAATCAACAATTTAAATCAACAAGAAACCTATTTAGCACTTACAAAAGATATTTACAATACATTAAATACCAATTTCAGTAAGCAATTAAAAATACAAGAACAAAAAAACACCATCGCTTATTTGATAGTATTTACTGTATTAGCAATCGGATTCTCATCTTTTTTCTATTACAAAAAGGCATCTAAATACACTAAAACGATTCATCGTCAAAGTCAAATTCTTGAAGAAAGCCAAAAAATTATTTATTTAAATAAAATCCAACAAAAAGAAGAACAAATTGAAAAACTTCAATTGAATTTGGAGCTAAAAAAAGCTACGGAGAAAACCTTTTTGGAAAAAATTAAAGAGGTCAAAAAAAGCAAAAATGTTGATATCGACTTGATTTTAAAAGATCTTCAAATACAAGTTACAAACCTACTTCAAATTGATAATAGGCATAGTGAAAATAAAAAAAATGATTTTGATGGAAAAAATGATTTTATAGAAAAATTAATATCAAAACACCCAGATTTAAGCAAAGGAGAAAAACAACTTTGCATGCATTTAAAATTAAATTTGAACTCAAAGGAAATCGCAATGATTGAAGGAGTCGGACCAGCAAGTGTTCGTGTCTACAAGACTAATCTTAAGAAAAAACTTAAATTAACGCAAGCCGATAATATTTATGAATATATTCAATCCTTGTGATACGTTTTTTTATGTTAGGCTATTTTTTTGAAATCTTTAACTGTAAATCCATTATATTTTAAAAAGTGTAATTGGATTGAACTTATAAGAAATTGACAACTATTTAAATAATTACTCTCGAAAATGCAAGCGCTAATAAAAACAAAATCAAAAACAAATTAGGCTTAAAACAAGAAGATAGTGTTAATGAATATTTGATGCGACTCGTTGTTTGATTTTTTCTTGGGACGTTCTTTTTATGATATAATTGTTTCTCCCTCACAACTCATACTTAAACGGCAAATTAAATTGTATGGCTGTCTTTTTGCCATTTGTTGAACCCTGAATCCAATAGGGCATTTGACGAATGATGTTTAGCACTCCTTTATCGAAATGGCTTGATCCTAGTAAGTTTTTTAAGAATTTATCATAAAGATTTTTACTCGATTTTTAGAATACTAACGTTTATTTTCAACATTGATAGTGTCGAATTGTTAGAAGTTTCGCATGCACAAAAACATAAATCAAATAGTTTTATTGAAGTTTTACCCTTACTATTTTTTCGATTTCGTGAACGCATTTAAATGTGGCACCTTGCGCTTCCGTCATGAAATCTAAAATGGTTTGCTTGTTCATTGAATCGATTTCTTTAACAAATGTGATTAAATCTGAAGCATTTCTAATTTCTTTTGCAAATCCTCTTTGGAGAAAATCAGTTGCTTCGGGAAACTTGGCGTGTTTAGGTCCAAAACAAATAGGTAAACCAAAAATCGCAGGTTCCAAAATGTTGTGTAAACTACCTGAAAATCCTCCTCCAACAAATGCCATTTTACCAAAATAATACGCTGAAGCCAAATGCCCAATGGTGTCTAAAAATAAGATTTGCTCACCTTTGAAATCCTTAAACTGGGTGAATCGTATCGCTTTTCCCGCAAAAATGGATTCCAAATCTCGGATATGTGACTCGGAAATAGAATGCGGAGCAATTATGATTTTTTGATTTCCTAACAATACTAAAGCCTCTTTCAAAATATTTTCTTCTTGTGGCCAACTACTTCCAAGAATAATCGCTTTTTCACCTTTCAAAAATTGTTCGAAAACAGCAAAATCACATGCTGATGACGTATTTAATTTAGCTAAAAAAAGCTGTTTGTTTTCTGCAACACGATCAAAACGGGTATCACCAACAACTTGAATTGATTCGATACCGATGCTTTTTAGCAATTCTTGTGTGCGTTCATTTTGAACACAAAACAACGTGAATTTTTGGAGCGTTTTAGCAAAGAAAGTACCGTACCAATGAAAATAGATCTGTTTTTCGCGCAATAAAGTTGAAATGGAAACTAATGGAATTTTTCGCTTAGCCGTTTCATGAATGAAGTTAGGCCAAAATTCATATTTTACGAATACAGCGATTGCAGGATTTAATTGTTCGAGAAAGAAACGTGCGTTTGAAACCGTATCGAAAGGTAAGTACAGAAATTCATCTACGGAATGTTGACGTTTATGGCAGTGCTGCATGCCACTTGGTGAAAAGAAAGTTACGACCAAAAAGCAATCGGGATTGTTTTTCTTCAATTGATTCATAACAGGCAAACCTTGGTCAAATTCACCTAAGGAAGCACAATGAAACCAAATGATTTTTTTGTTTTTGGAAAGCGCCTGCACTTTTGATTTCCAATTTTTACGACCATGAATTCCTTCTTTTATTTTTGAATTGAAAAAGGATGCAATGTGTAAAATTGCAATAAAGAGTTGAATGCCTGCGGAATAAAAAAAGCGCATTTCGATTAATCGATGTAATAATCTTTCGGTTGACGCTTATAGAAAGGAATGTACCAACCTATTCGAAATCCATACTGTAGATCCAAGCGAAGTGCTTTTGAGACAGGCACATCCGGTTGGTCATAAAATAAAGTTCTGCGATTTTTAGTTAAGCCTTCTTGCATGTAAAATCCACCGTAAAAATTGTATGCTCCTGAATTCGCTAAGAACGTATATCCAATAAATTGATGAAAATTGATGCCAGTTGTCATTCGATCATAACCTCTTTTGTAGTTCAATTCAAGCGACGGGATTACTTGTTCATTGGATTCAATACGAAGATGATGCAAAAGATAGCCAGCACCAGCGTGAACTAAAATACCTGAGTTTTCATTCGGAGAAAGAATGGGAATTACTTTTCCAATCAAAAAGTTAACGTTCATTCCTCGTGGAAAAACAGCAATTTTTCCAACGTCGCCATTTATATCAGTAACATGTCCGTAATCATCCACCAAAGCATCAAAAAGGCCTGTCATGCGGATTTGATTGCCAAAAATAAAATTAACATCCATTCCGTAATACCAGTTTTTTGTGGTTTTCCACCCTGCTTGTATCCCAATGTGATTTAAGTATCCATAACGATCCGCTAAATCAGCAGCGGTGAAATTACCACCATAATGCAACCCAATTAAAGGTGTTCCAATAATAGAGTCACGAACGTTTCTTTGTGCAAAAAGTGTGAAACCATTAAAAAACAAGTAAAACAAAAAGAAGGGTTTCTTCATAATTCAAATGTAAATAAAAAGCTCAAATAAGTGAATGGTAGTGATTGTAAAATACAAATAATTAACGCCTAATTAATAAGATTGACATTTTGTAACAAAGTATAATTTAGTAACTTTGCAAATTCAAATAAATTCAAATGAGAAAAATTCAGATGGTTGATTTGGTGAAACAATATGAAAATATTAAATCATCAGTCGATATTGCCATAACAGAAGTAATTGAAAATGCACACTTTATAAACGGTCCTCAGGTAAATGAATTTAAAACACAACTAGAGAATTATTTAGGAATAAAGCATGTTATACCTTGTGCTAATGGAACCGATGCACTTCAGATTGCAATGATGGCATTAGGCTTGCAACCTGGAGACGAGGTAATAACTCCTTCGTTCACATACATAGCAACAACAGAAGTGATTGCATTATTAGGTTTGAAACCTGTTTTTGTTGATGTGGATAAACACACATTTTGTATTGATCCCTCAAAAATAGAAGCAGCCATCACTCCTAAAACTAAGGCAATTGTACCCGTTCATTTATACGGTCAAGCGGCCAACATGAATGCAATCATGGAAATTGCAAATAAGCACAATTTGTTTGTTGTTGAAGACAATGCTCAGGCTATCGGCTCTGACTATCATTTGTCAAATAGTGATGTAGTCAAGACGGGATCAATTGGAACGATCGGTTGTACATCCTTTTTTCCTTCTAAAAATTTAGGGTGTTATGGTGATGGAGGAGCTATTTTTACGAACGATGATGAGTTAGCCGTAAAATTAAAAATGGTAGCTAATCATGGTCAAAGTAAAAAATACTATCATGATGTTGTTGGATGTAACTCACGTTTAGATACAATCCAAGCGTCAGTATTGAAAATAAAACTCCCA
>Ga0214923_10009541_pt1 | contig 10088 bp, 11 predicted proteins | sample LL1510_MetaG_FD_177993 | JGI IMG/M metagenome (GOLD analysis project Ga0214923, IMG submission 177993) | Freshwater microbial communities from Lake Lanier, Atlanta, Georgia, United States - LL-1510 | ecosystem: Environmental > Aquatic > Freshwater > Lake | place: USA: Georgia | collected...
GCCCACCTTGCGCCCAATCAGTTGAAAAGAATGGAGTTGACGGATCGTCGCAGCACTCCTCTATTTGGTTCACCGCCCAATCAAGGGCAGCTCCTGTTAGTTCATTCGTTTTCATTCCCACGGCTCTCTCCTCCATTGCAGATGTGCGTTCAACACCATGTGAACTGAGTACGTGTTCCATGATTGGCTCATGCCTTGCTTCTCGGCATAGTCTCGTGCTTCTTCCTCAGTATCAAAGAAGCCGTAAACCTCCACAGGTGAATGTGGAAAGAAGTTTAAGATTATCCACTTGCCTGTTTCCTCATCTAACTCGTTCATGCTGTCCACTCCTTTGTTGTGACTTCCTCCGCAGGGCCATCCCATGCGCAGTTCATCTCCTGCTCGTTTGTAAGCTCGCACCATGCCTTGAGGTCAGCTTTGGCTTCGTCGAGGCTGTTTGTCCGTTGAAGTATCTCGATGTAGTCCTTCTTGTCGTGGGTCTCGTAGGCCCAATGCCCTCCGAGGTCGTAGTTGTCCAGTGCGTACTGCTGCAACTCCTTAATTAACTGCTCCAGGTCCAGCTTCATCTTCTTTCTCCTTTCCTGACAATTGTCAGTTTTGTTGGTCGGTTAATCACGCAGGTGTTTCTGGTTGGTCTGCTTGAGGGTCGTTCGGGCTGCGTCGGCAGTCACAAGCATGTAGCCACCCTTGCTGTATTCCTGAATCACGCACCACTTCTTGCGTGCTTGTTTGGCTTGTTGTTCGCCGCAGGTATGACAGAAGAAATGCCCGAGTTCCCACCGCAGAGGGCTCACGTCGTCACCGCAGAGGGGGTTGATGCACGTATGCCATGCCTCGTAGCGCATGTAGTTTTTGTCTATCTCACTGTGGTTTTTGTCTGTGTCGCTGTGGTTTTCATGCTTCATTTACTTCGCCTTTCCTGACAATTGTCAGCTTTGCTGGTTGATTTGTTGGTCTGTTAATTTGTGTTGTTTTGTGATTTGTTACGTATATTTATATACCCCAATATATATTATACCACAAAATAGGGTCTAAGTCAAATTTTTTAGCAGTGGGTAAAAAGTAGGGAGGGTTTAGTGTGGTGCGGAATGCTTTGTTACGATTGTTATGATTTAGATATAAAAATTATAGCTAGTAATAACGCTGTAAGTGCTTGATTTGATTGAAAAAAATGATTATAAAGTTAATAAGTGATAAAGTTAAATGGTTTTTTGAATGGGGTCCCGAAAAAACTTGACAGTGTCAAATGTTGAGGGGAGCTGCACTTGCCGAGAAGGTTTTTTCATTTCTGCTTCGTATTTTCCCAAAAACGCGTAACAAATAACATTATAACGATCTTTTCCTTTAGAATCATAGATTTACGTGAAAATTAGGTAAAGACCAAACGTAACAAAAGGCCCAAAAACGTAACTTTGCCCGTAACATCCGTAACGTTGCGTATCACACCGTATTTCGATTTGGTTTTGTTATGTTTATGTCCGTAACAATAGGGGCATCAAAGCGTACTTCGAGTTGGTAATGTTATGTTCAGCTCATAACAACGCACCGCGACTTGGTTTTGTTACGCCTTCAAACGTAACTTTAAGCACCTGACAATTGTCAGTTCTTTGTACTACTCCCGCACAGGGAACTGGTATTGTTACATCCCTTTTCATAACTTTCACATAACGTGATACGGATAGATATTGTTACGTTACGTTCTACTCCCGCACAGGGAACTGGTATAGCATCCGAAAAAAAGGTTTACGGAAAGGTCAGACCGTAAACCGAAATACGAAAAAGACAACAAAAAACCCGCCGAAGCGGGTTTTGAAAAACTGACAATTGTCAGGTTCAGATTGAGTTTGAGTTTGATGCGATCTCACACTCGGACACAAGACCATCGAAATCCTCTTCAGGCCCAAGAAAATCCGCGATGAAGAAAACCGCCGATTGATCGAGGCCGAAATCCTCGGCGAGTGAGGCCAAGTAGGCCATGCGGTTTTCAAATCCTTTTTGCTGGTATACGTTCATTTTGAAATCCTCAGATAAAGTAAAAAACCGATGCGCCGAGCGCAACACCAAACACAACTGCAACTAACCAATCCTTCATCTTCTTTCTCCTTTCCTGACAATTGTCAGGTTTTGGGGGGGGGTTACCCCCCCCCGTTGATTACTTCTTAGCCTTCGAGTCTAGCGCTTCTTCCTTACCACCAAGACCGTAAAAAACTTCCATCAATTCAGCCTTGAAATCAGACGCATCGATGTCCACGCCCTCGTCTTCGCAGGTCAAAATCAGGTTGATCGCACTGCGCAGGTAACCCTTGATTTTGTCGTCGGGTGTTGCTGCGACGGTTACCTTATTACCTGCCGTTTGATAACCTGCGGCCTCTTTAACACGCTGCCAGTATTTGTCGATCGAGCCTTCTGCAACATCGCGATCGATCATGATCTGGACAAACTTGGCCCGTTCCGCGCGGATACCTTTGGCATCCTTACCCTTGAGTTCGAACCAATTAGCGCCGAAGACCGAGGTCAAAGCGTTCGCATAGTTGGCGATGACCTCGCCGGTTTTGCTGATCGCTTCGCCTACTGCGTTGCGTGCTGCATCGAGTAACCCGATCGCTTCGCTTGCCTTGAGGGCTTCAGGTATGACCACTAGGGTCGATGTGTTGCTTGCGTGCATAATGTTACCTCACTGACAATTGTCAGGAACCGCTGACTCGGATACGATCAATGTCGATCGCATGGTTTTAATGTAGCAAAGTGCACCGCATTTTACAAGCAAAACGTAAACGAAATTAAACCCCCCCAATGGCTGACAATTGTCAGGAAATCGACCTCCCTACACCCCCCACCCCCCAAAAATCCAGCTTCAGGAGGTAGGCACCCTCGACACACTAATCCACACAGTCAAACCCCATTTTTAAATCCACATAACTTCGCAGTACGCTTAGCCCCTTTAGTCCATTTAGTTGTTTGTTTCGTAGTATTTTTAATACCCCCCTCCCCCCTTTCATTTATTTTTCCGGTCGGCAAAAGTCAAAAAAGTCGAAACACCCCCCTTTGGGACTCCTACCTCCTTGCTAAATAAAAAATAAGGTGTATAAAATAAGACTCCTTCCCGATTAATCGGTGCGATATGTACGAAATAAACCCAACTGCGGACCATCCCGTCCCTTTTGACACATCTGACGAAGCCCCTAAGACCCATAAAGATGCGGTTGTGGTGGCTGCAAACACTGTAGACCTTCTTGAGCAGCTCGGCGGGAGTATTGATTACACCAACGAGGACTATGCGAAGGCTGCTAATTTGGTAAAAGGGGTCGGCAAACCTGACGATCCTGCGCATATAAACTCGCCATCGAAGGCAAAAGCCGTTTCAGACATCCTGGAGAAGTTTGATTTCCGAGGATTTGCTGATGCGATGCAGGCGAGGAACTTTATTACCAACAAACTCATTGAGATTGCGGACTGCGGAGACCCTAAACTAGAGTTAAAAGCTCTAGAACTATTAGGCAAACACAGCGATGTGGGTCTATTTACAGAACGCAGTGAGATTACTGTCCATCACACTACAAGTAAGTCACTAGAAGAGTCGATTAAAGAGCGCATAAAACGCCTTTTGCATAGTAATGCGATTGATATAACGCCACTAGATGATTTAGATGCGCAATTAGGGCCTCCACCCGAGAAATTACCTGCGCAAAACCTAGAAGATGCGGACATTATTGACGAAGAAAAAGAAGAATAAAGATCAATAAGGACAAACAAAAACCAAAATGTCTAGTTCTGCCTATACTCCCTCTCTAAAGGACATCCTAACGCTGGTAAATTCGGGTAAATTGTCCGAAGCAGACATGCGCGTCATTGATGCGCAGCTTGTAAAACTAGAAAAACTAAAACAAAAAGAACTTGCGCAAGAAAAGTTCATCAAATTTGTAGAAAGAGTCTGGCCGACGTTCATATCAGGGGCGCATCACAAGAGAATGGCTGATGCGTTTGAGAGAGTTGCGTCGGGTAAGCTCAAAAGGCTCATCATTAACATGCCGCCGCGACACACAAAGAGTGAGTTTGCGTCCTATCTGCTCCCTGCGTGGTTCCTGGGGAAGTTTCCCCATAAGAAAGTCATCCAAACATCTCATACGGCTGAGCTAGCAGTGGGGTTCGGGCGGAAAGTGAGGAACTTAGTCGATCAAGACATATACAAACACATATTCCCAGGGGTAGGTCTGCAAGTCGATTCAAAAGCGGCGGGGCGGTGGAACACTAATAAAGGTGGTGACTACTTTGCTATTGGTGTTGGGGGTGCGGTGACGGGTAAAGGTGCCGACATCCTCATTATTGACGACCCGCATTCGGAACAAGAAGCTGCGTTAGCGGCGACAAACCCCGACATTTACGACAAAGTGTACGAGTGGTACACATCAGGACCAAGGCAGCGTCTGCAACCGGGGGGAGCTATCGTGATTGTGATGACACGATGGAGCCAGAGGGACCTGACGGGGCAGGTGCTAAAAGCTGCTGCGCAACGAGGGGGTGAAGAGTGGGAGGTGATTGAGTTTCCTGCGATATTGCCATCGGGCAACCCGCTGTGGCCGCAGTTTTGGTCAAAAGAAGAACTTGATGCGCTCCAAGAAGAACTGCCAAACGCCAAGTGGCAGGCTCAGTACCAGCAGAACCCCGTGGGTAACGAGAGTGCGATCGTCAAGCGCGACTGGTGGCAGTGGTGGGAGGAGGATGAGCCGCCCGAGTGTGAGTACATCCTCCAGACGTGGGACACAGCGTTCGAGAAAAACAATCGTGCTGACTACTCAGCAGGAACGACATGGGGTGTGTTCAACAATCCCAAAGATAATCACACACCGAACATTATCTTGCTCAATACTTATAAGAAGCGGGTTGAGTATCCTGACCTTAAACGAGACGTGCTCGCCGAGTACAAACAGTTTGAGCCTGATGGGGTGTTAATTGAGAAAAGAGCGTCGGGGGCTCCGCTGATATATGACCTCCGAGCGATGGGCATACCCGTGCAGGACTACACGCCGAGTAAAGGGCAGGATAAGATTGCTCGTTTGAACTCAGTATCAGATGTAATCGCGTCAGGTAAAGTCTGGGTGCCTAGGACACGTTGGGCTGAAGAGCTTGTAGATGAAATTGCTGAATTTCCCAACGGCGAGCACGATGACTTAACTGATGCTACGACATTAGCACTGATGCGGTTCAGGCAAGGGGGGTTCCTCCGGTTGCCGGTTGATGAACCTGATGACATCCGTTGGTTTAAGAGCCAGCGGTCAGAGCGGTATTACACAGTTTAGGAGTAATCATGGCAATTGATAAAGCGTTGTATGGCGCTCTCGTGGGGTTGGAAGAGTTGGACATGGAGCCCATCGAGATTGAGATTGAAGACCCTGAGTCTGTATCGATAGGCATGGGTGATATTGAGGTTGAGCTTAGACCTACAAAAGAAACAGCAGAGGATTTTGACGCTAACTTGGCCGACTTTATGGACAAGAGCGAGCTGGACAGCTTAGGTAACGACCTGATTGATGACTACACCAAAGACCTAGGTGATCGCAAAGAGTGGATACAAGCCTACGTGGATGGGCTGAAGCTGCTTGGGTTGAAGTACGAAGAACGTACCGAGCCTTGGCAAGGCGCTTGCGGGGTGTTCCACCCCATGTTGACCGAGTCTGTTGTTAGATTCCAGTCAGAGGCCATAACCGAGACATTCCCAGCAGCGGGGCCTGTTAAGACACAGATCATTGGTAAAGACACGCCGGAGAAGGATGAAGCTGCTGCGCGTGTACGCGATGATATGAACTATCAGCTAACAGAGGTGATGACGGAGTATCGCCCAGAGCATGAGAAGTTATTGTGGAACTTACCTCTAGCAGGTAGTGCGTTCAAGAAGGTGTACTACGACCCGTCGATCGGGCGGCAGGTTGCGGTGTTTATTCCCGCCGAGGACATCGTGGTGCCGTACGGGGCATCGAGCCTTGAGAAAGCCGAACGGGTTACGCACGTTATGCGTAAAACAAAGAATGAAGTTAAGAAACTTCAGGAGGCTGGGTTCTATTCAGAGGACGTTGATCTTGGTGATCCGACGTTTGAGTTAGACGACATTGAGAAGCAGAAGGCCGAAGAGCAGGGCATGACTGCGACTCAGGATGATCGGTTCCGTATCCTTGAGATTCACGTTGACTTAAACCTACCAGGGTATGAGCACAGGAATAAGAAAGGTGAAGAGACAGGTATTGCGCTGCCGTACGTTGTTACGGTCGAGAAAGGGACGAGAAATGTTCTTGCGATCAGGAGAAATTGGTACGAGGATGATCCGCTTCATCTTAAGAGGCAGCACTTTGTGCACTACCAATACGTGCCGGGATTTGGCTTCTACGGCTACGGTCTCATCCATCTCATCGGTGGATACGCAAAATCAGCCACGATGCTCATTCGCCAGCTTGTTGATGCAGGCACGTTATCGAACCTCCCAGGTGGTCTAAAGACTAGAGGTCTTCGCGTTAAAGGTGATGACACGCCGATCGCACCAGGAGAGTTCAGAGATGTTGATATTCCGAGCGGTACGTTAAGAGACAACATCCTCCCGCTGCCGTACAAAGAACCAAGTCAGGTCTTGTACTCCCTCTTCCAAACCATTGTGCAGGAAGGTAGGGCGTTCGCGTCTGCGGGTGATCTTCAAGTTAGTGATATGTCTGCCCAAGCTCCAGTAGGCACAACGCTTGCGTTGCTTGAAAGACAGCTAAAGATTATGGGTGCAGTGCAGGCTCGCCTCCATAACGCGATGAAGATCGAGTTCAAGTTACTTAAGACCATCATTGCTGACTACACCCCAGATGCTTATGACTATGACCCAGAAGAAGGTGGGCGCGACATCAAGCAGTCTGACTACGACATGGTGGAGGTTATTCCGGTCAGTGATCCCAACGCAGCGACGATGGCGCAGAAGATTGTTCAGTATCAAGCAGTCTTCCAGTTGGCTCAATCAGCACCAAACATCTACAACTTACCTTTGTTGCACCGCCAGATGATCGAGGTGTTGGGGGTCAAGAATGCAGCGAAGCTAGTGCCTATTGAAGATGACATGAAGCCGGTTGATCCTGTGAAAGAGAACCAGAACTTCCTCACGGTCAAGCCAAACAAAGCGTTCATCGAGCAGGACCACGCCGCCCATATTGCGACCCACATGTCGTTTATGCAGAACCCGTCCATTATGGGTATAGTGCAGAACTCTCCTATGGGGCAGCAGATTCAAGCTGCTATTACGGCACATATCAACGAGCACTTGGCCTTCCAGTATCGCAAAGAGGTCGAAGCGTCGATCGGGTTGTTGTTGCCGACCGAGGAGCAAAACGAAAACATGGACGCAGCTACCGCAGCACAGGTAGCACAGCTTACGGCGCAAGCGTCTCAACGTCTGGCACAGCAGTCACAAGCCGCTGTTGCACAGCAGCAAGCGCAGCAAAAAGCTCAGGACCCAATCATTCAAATGCAGATGCAGGAGTTGCAGTTGAAGATGGAGGACTTGAAGCTGAAAGCGCAGAAACAAGCGGCAGATATGGCCGCAAAAGCTGACCAATTACGTATCGAAGAGGCAAGAATTGCCGCCCAGAAGGAGATTGCCGCTATGCAGGTAGGCGCACAAGCTGCCGCTGCTAGAGACAAAGTGACTAAAAACCAACTCCTTGAGGGTGCACGACTTGGTGTTGATATAGCCAAGAGCAGGGCGCAGTTAGCTGTACAAGCAGCGCAAAGATCCGCGCAATCTCAAAAACCCCCTAGGAAGGAGAAAGATTGAATGAGATAAAAGTCCTCGCGCACGTTGCGAGGGAAATCGACAAGCTCCGCAAGGAGCAGTCTGCCTTTTTGCAAACTGGAAGAGCTGACGATTACGCAGCTTATAGGTTTATCTGCGGGACCATCCGAGGTCTGGACCAAGCAGAATCCATTATTAATGACCTCGTGCACAATCTGGAGGAATCTGATGAGTGACCTTTCCGCTGCTGTAGACCTGTCCGGCTTGCTTAATAAATCAGCCGAGCAAAAAGCCAAGCAGTTGCCCGATCCAAAAACCTACCACCTCCTTTGTGTTGTTCCTGAAGTGATGGAGGAGTATGCGGACAGTGAAGTTGGAATAGTTAAAGCTGACAGAACGATGTATTACGAGGAGGTTCTTACTCCTGTGTTGTTTGTCGTGAAGTTGGGGCCGGATGCTTACAAAGATGCGACTAGATTCCCTAGTGGTCCGTCTTGTAAGGAGGGTGACTTTGTAATTGTTCGCCCGAATAGCGGTACACGACTAAAAATCCACGGAAGAGAGTTTCGCATTATTAATGACGATAGCGTCGAGGCTGTTGTCGAAGATCCGCGTGGCATTTCCCGCGCTGCTTAAGGAGTAAATCATGCCCCCCGTAATTAAAGACGAGTTTGAGTTTCCTGACGAGAAAGAAGCAAAAGAGGTACAAGCTGCGGAGAGAGAAGAAAACTTCGAGATTGAAATCGAAGACGACACGCCTCCAGAGGATCGCAATCGCAGACCTTCAAAAGAGCCTGTGGATGATCCAACTGAGGAAGAACTTTCTTCTTATGATGAAAAAGTACAACAGCGCATTAAGAAATTTACTCGCGGGTATCACGATGAACGCCGAGCCAAAGAGGAAGCGTTGCGTGAGCGAGAGGCTGTTGAGAATTACGCCAAGCAGCTAATTGAGGAGAATAAACGCTTACAACAGCAAGTAGCCCTTGGTTCGCAGGCATACGTTGAGCAGTCCAAAACTTCCGCGCAGGCTAATTTTGAGTCTGCAAAGAAGAAGCATAAGGAGGCTTATGAGTCTGGCGATCCTGATTTAATCGCTGAGGCTAATGCTGAAATTGCACGGGCTACTTTGAACTTGGACAAGGCTGAAAATATGAGGCCTTTACAAGTAGAAGAAAAAGATGTAAAATCCACTATTAATAATCCGCTGTCCAATCCTAAACCTACAATATCTTCTAGGGACCAGGAATGGATGGATGAAAATGAATGGTTTGGCAAAGATCCTGAAATGACCGCTACCGCCCTCGGGTTGCATCAGCGGTTAACTCAAGAAAAAGGCCAACGATTTATTGGCACTCGGGAGTATTACAAAGTAGTTGACGCTACCATGCGTAAAAGATTCCCCGAATATTTCGGGAGCGAGCAGCAAGAAGATCCGGTAGAAGAGGACGAACCTCCTCGCCGTGCAACAAAGCCCGCTGTCGTTGTGGCTCCGGCTACACGCAGTACACCGCCTAATCGCGTGAAGTTAAAAGCATCAGAAGCCGCCATTGCGCGTCGTCTTGGGGTGCCGTTGAAACAGTACGCTGAACAGGTTGCTATTCTTAAGAGAGGCGCTTAAACATGGATCAAGGTAAACAAGACCGTTCTTCACGGGATGAAGCTGCACGAGAAAAGTCACTACGCCCCACGGCGTGGAGGCCACCGGAGGCTTTACCTTCACCCGATCCCCGTCCGGGGTGGGTACACCGCTACATTCGTATGAGTACGATGGGAGTGGCAGATCCGTCAAACGTTTCCTCTAAACTTCGTGAAGGATATGAACCCTGCAAAGCAGAAGAGTATCCCGAGCTTATGATGCACGCTTCGACTGAAGGCCGCTTTAAGGGCGGTATTGAAGTTGGTGGTTTGTTGCTCTGCCGTATCCCAGAGGAATTTTTAAAGCAGCGAGCTGAGTATTACTCGAAGCAAAATAAAGCCCAAATGGATTCTGTAGACAATAACTTTTTAAGGGAAAGTGATCCTCGGATGCCTCTGTTCGCAGAGAAACGATCCAAGGTAACTTTCGGGTCTGGATCTTAATTTAGGAGTAACAAATGGCTTATCCCACTGTTGACGCTCCTTACGGTTTTAAAGCTATTAATGAACTTAATGGCTTACCGTATGCCGGAGCAACAAGGCAGATTCCCATCCCGAACGCTTATTCTACGAGCATCTTTAATGGTGACTTGGTTGAGCTTGCGGGTGGTGTAATCAATATCACGGGCATGACAATTGCTACCACGACATCGGCTCGCGCCGGTCAAATTGGTGTATTTGTGGGTTGCTCATA
>Ga0214923_10009543_pt1 | contig 10088 bp, 12 predicted proteins | sample LL1510_MetaG_FD_177993 | JGI IMG/M metagenome (GOLD analysis project Ga0214923, IMG submission 177993) | Freshwater microbial communities from Lake Lanier, Atlanta, Georgia, United States - LL-1510 | ecosystem: Environmental > Aquatic > Freshwater > Lake | place: USA: Georgia | collected...
ATCATTAATTTTATTTGTATTTATTTCTTTAGTTTGATATAATCTTTTGATAAATGTACAAGAGCAAATAAAATATCCCATACATTATCTTTTGAATCTTTACTTAAATTAACATAAATTCCTTTTAATCGTACGATTTCCATTAAAGCATTATCTTGGTTTTTAACTTGATTCTTGTGATTTTTTTCATTTGTAAAATAAGTTTCATCACGATTAATTATTTTATCTTCTAAAGAATATTCAGGATCAAATACATAGTGAATAAAATGTTGAATCGGTAATATTGCATTTACTTTAATAACTTGTTTAAAATAATGATGATATGTTGTACCAATTAGGGGTGATATTTGTTGTAAAAAGTCTTCTAAAATTGAATTAAATGATTTCACTGTTTCTGATAATGACATTATTATAAATAATTATAAATCTTTAGAACATTTATATAAATTATTATATTTTAGAGTAACTATTATAAATCTATTTTTATAAAAAAATTGAAATAAAATATTATAAATACTATATAACATCTATTATGACATCTAATAATCAATCTAAAAATCTTTGGTGCCGTGATGCACGCGCACAATACTTAATTGATAATATTCTTGGATATAATCCATTTCACCAAGGTCGTGGAGCACATGTTCGTTCATGTACATATGGTGAAAGCTGTAGAGGAGCCCACAGTCTATCCGAATTACAACTACTATCGCATATTTCTAAATGGAATAAAATTGATAAGGCAACTTATAATTTTTTTGAATTACATGAACATATTATTACTGTTATTAATAATGATAAAAGTAAGTTAAAAGGTTCTTTTGAAAAAATTTCAAAAATCAATGAAATGAATTTTATCGAGCTAATTAATTTTTGGCATGATTTAGCTTGTAAGTATAGGAAAATTTCTAAAGAAATCCCTCGTAAACGCGAATGGAAATCATCAGCACCTCCTCAAATACATGTAAGTGGTTATGTATATGCAGATGAAGTTCCTGGATTTTATCTAGATGATAAATTCGAAGATAATGCATGGGCTATTGACCGTATAACAAGAAAATGTGGTACACATACTACTTTTAGAGAAAAAGTTATGAAAAGGGAACAAGTTACGATTTGGGATATGTGTTTAGGTGAAAATAATTGTAAAGAAGGTGTCCACTACATATCTGAACAGTTATGTATTAATGATTTTTTAAATGGAAAATGTGAGTGTGAAACAAAAGAAGCTTTTGATTCAGACTTTACAAGATTAAATTCTGAAATTGAAGAACTTGAAATACAATTAGAAAATGCTAAAAAGCTAAAACAAAAAGAAAAAATTAATGGAGAATTATCTAAAAAGAGAGCAGAACGTAATGGGAAAAATAGAATGATTCATTATACTGATGTTGGTATGAAACCATATACAGAAAAATGGATAGCTTATTGTGCAAAGAAAGTTATTACTGAGGAAAGAAAACTAATTGAAGCAGAAAATAATAAACCTTCTTGGGACCACAACATTGCAAAAACAGGTGTTGGAAAAGTTATTAAAGTTTCACTTAAGAAATAACATCAACAAAAAGTTGAAGTTTAATTAATTTAATTAATTATTTTAATTAACAATGGAAATATCTTGTCCACAGTGCACATCAATATTATCAATTAAAGAAAAAATAAACACTGTAATATGTAGTGTTTGTTATAATCAGTTTACTATTGAAACAGATTTAATGGAAACTGTATTTGAAGCAAATAAAAAAGAACTTGTTGTTGATTATAATTATATTAAAGCAATCAATGAAATTCCACATACGTTAATTCCATCTAAAATGATATATTTAACTGCAAAAGTTAATGGTTTTGAAATTAAGTTTCTATTAGATACTGGAGCTCAAATATCCATCTTACCAAGAAGTTTTGTAACTGCATGTAATTTAGAACATTTAATTGATGAAAAATATAATGGTGAATTAAAAGGTGTTGGTTCTGATAAAATTATAGGTCGCATTCATTATATAGAATTAGAATTAGAATGTGGAGTATATCCATGTGGATTTACAATATGTAGTAATAATGAGATTGGTGCTATTTTAGGTATTGATATGATGAGAAATCTTGGAATAGTTCTTGATTTTACAAAAAATAAATTATCTTTTGAAAATGGAAAATACGAGTTACCTTTTGAATAATTTTCTAGTATAATACAATGGAGTCAAATAATCTGGATTTATATTATTTTAATAATAAAATAACATCACCAATTATTTTTTTAATAGTTCGTGTGTTTAGCGAGAAAGATGAAAAATTTATAGAAGAAAATGTCGATTATATTTTCAAATCATTAATTGATAGTGAGTTAGCTGACGAGACTAATATATTAGTTTTAAATATTATAAAAGAATATAATAGTAAAATTATTAATTGGATATTACCATCTAAAAATTCTGATAATAATATCCTAAAACAAATAGAAAAAAATAATATAATTAATCAAATAATTGTTGAAACAATTAAAAATATTAATTGTGAAACATATTTAACATTTACAAATGATGAATTAAAAATACAAGACTGTAAATTTAATTTAGATTTTTTAATTGAACAATATTATAATTGATTTAGAACAGAATTAATAAATCTTTATATATGAATATATTTAGAATTATCAATTGGCATTATTATAACAAAAATAATTTAACAGTCATTAAATATGAAATTAATAATAAAACATATGAATTATCTTTTTCATCAAATCCACTTTTAGAAGTTGAATTATTAGAATTACATGAAAAACTAATTGATGTATTATTAACAAAAATTGCTTTAATTATAAAAGAACAAGAATATGATTATAAAACAAATGAAATACTGAAAACATTTTATAATAATATAACTAATTTATCTATTTTGGAGTCATCCGTTTAATTTCCTGATATATCCATATTATTTTCTGATATATCTATATTATTTATGTATGTATACATAATAGGCATTATATCTGTATCGTTATATGAAATATCTATATTCTGCATAGGAGAATATACATTTATTGGTGATATATTATTGATTAAATTATAAGATATATCATTATTAAATATAGTGGATATTATGATACCAGATATATCTGAAATATTATTATTTATTAAATTTAAAACAGTTGAATTAAACAGTGGAGTTGTTGTAAATGTATTATTAGATGTTGAATTTAATAATGAAGTAATTGTCATCATATTTTTAAATAAATCATATTTATTATTTTGAGAATTTGGTTTAAATTCATAATCATCCAAATTTCCATTGTTACGTGTCATAAATGTATTTTTATTGTTTAAAATTTGATTACAATTAATATATTTTTCTAAATCAAACATAAATTCTTCTGTACCCCAATTAACTTTAATTGGTCTTGATAAATCAAATCCAATTATTGGATATATATAATCAAATGAAGAAATTTCTATTTCATCATTAATAAATACACCATTTATTGTTAAAAAAAGTTTATAAACATTAAGAGAATCGTATATTAAACCTACACCAATAGTATCTCCTATTTTCCAAGGAGGTCCGAATTTAATAGGATTATTTTTATGTATATATCTACCATCGTCGGAATGAAACCCCCACGAATTTTGACTCCAACCAACTTGACTTTTATAATTTATATTTTTTGTACCAAACCCAATTGACAAGCATTCATTATCCCATTCTTCTCTAAAATATTCATTTTCTAATGTTATTTCATAATAAAATATATTTGATTGTATTAATTGTGTTTCTTTATTTAATGTTATTGGTATTGTAAATGGTATCGCATCTGTTTTATAATGAGGTAATCTTCTATTACCAAATAAAATTCTATCGCCTGGTGTTCCTATAAAATAATATTTATTATTTTTTTTTTCTACTTTATTTGCATTATCAAGATAACTTGATTCAAAATTATAAGGTAATGGTACGAAATTCATCATTGATAACAATGGTTTTTCTATTTTTAAATTTTTATAACTTGGATTATATTTTTCATATAAATCTCTAATATATTTAAGAGCTAATTCTTTATTTGTCTGACATATTTTTAAAACTTCTTTATATGGTAACTCACACATCATTTAATAATTTAAAATAATATTTCTTTATTGTAAAATTATTATCTAACTATTATTAATTTATAAATATATGTGGATTTTACAATTAATAGGTGGGGGTGATAAACCTCAATGGACTGTTTTAAAACACAATGGACCAATGTTTCCTCCAGAATATATAGCTCATAAAATACCCGTAATAATAAATAATAAAGAAATTATTTTACCAGAATTAGCAGAAGAATATGCTAGTATGTTTGCTAAATATATTGGTACACCATATATGGAATCATCAACTTTTAAAAAAAACTTTTGGAAAGATTTTAAACCATCTTTAGGTAATATTTCAGTTGCATCACTTGATGACATTGATTTTAGTCCTATTAAAAAATATTTAGATAATGAAAAAGATAAAAAAGCAGAATTAACTAAAGAAGAAAAAGAAAGAATTAAAATAAAACAAAACGAATTAGATGAACCATATAAAAGTTGTATTATTGATGGTGTTCAACAAAAAGTTGGTAATTATAAAATAGAACCTCCTGGTATTTTCATTGGTCGAGGCACACATCCAAAAATTGGTAGAATTAAAAAAAGAATAACACCGGAAGATGTTATTATTAATTTAGATAAAGAAGCTCCTATTCCTAAAGCAAATGTGTCTGGTGATTGGAAAGAAGTAATACATGATAGAACTGTTATCTGGTTAGCTACATGGAAAGAAGAAATAACAGGTAAAAATAAATATGTTTTCACATCATTAGATTCTTTTTTCAAATCAAAAAGCGATGAATCTAAATTTGATTTAGCTAGACAATTGAAAAGGAAAGCAAATACAATAAGAGAGAAATATGAACAAGATTTATTAGATGAAAATATAAAAACAAAACAATTAGCAACAGCATTATATTTTATTGATCATTTAGCATTACGTGTTGGTGGTAAAAAAGATTCTAAAGAAGAAGCCGATACTGTTGGTGTTACATCTTTACGTGTAGAACATTTAACATTACTTGAAGATAATACAATTAAACTAGATTTTTTGGGGAAAGATTCTGTTAGATATTGTCGTAAGGTTAATGTAATAACGAATGTTTATAAAAATTTGGAAGAATTTATAAAAAATAAAACAAAGAAAGAAGATTTATTTGATTTAATATCATCTGGTAGTTTAAATGAATATTTAAATTCATTTATGGAAGGATTAACAGCAAAAGTATGGAGAACATATAATGCTAGTACTGTTTTTCAAAAAGAATTAGATAAGATTAAAGAAGAGAAAATAGCAGAAATAGATCCAAATGAAAAATTAAATTTTTTAATTTCTATGTTTAATCAAGCAAATACAGCAGTTGCGTTATTATGTAATCATCAAAAAAACGTAAGTAAAACATTAGATGACCAAGTTGATAAAATTGATAAAAGAATTAAAGAATTGAAAAAAAAGAAAGCAAAATATCAAGATAGTAAAAATAAAGAAAAAGCAGAAAAAGTAGAAACAAAAATAAAATTATATAAATTAAGAAAAGATACTAAATTAAAAATGAAAAATGTATCTTTATCAACATCAAAGAATAATTATATTGACCCAAGAATTATATTTTCTTTTATAAATAAATTTGATATTCCAGCTGATAAATTATTTACACAACAATTAATTGATAGATTTAAATGGGCATCAGCAGTAAATAAAGAGTTTAAGTTTTAATTTAATAAATTACGAATAGGATTTAATAATACTCTTAATTTATCACGATTACAATTATCATTGATTAAAGTAGTTATCAAATCTTCTGATTGTTCTGTTGATTGAATTATATCAATAAATACTAATAATATTACAAATGATAAATTTTCATCTGTTAATTCAATAGAATTATTATAAATAATTTGTAATTTTTCTAAATTATTCTTAATAAAATCAGCATTATAATTATATACATTAATTTCTTCACCTCTCAGAAAACGCAGATAATATGCTAAATAATTTGTTATAATATCCATTCGTTGTTTTGTAATTTTTCTAAAACCAGGATTTTTTGATTTTTTAATCTCTGTTAATGTTGAATATCTTGGTTGTATGAAATTATTTTCAGCATCGTAACAAATAGGATGCATTGAAAAATCAACGTAACAAGACCCTTCTTCTTCAGTTACATCAAATAAGACTTGTTTTAAAAGATTTTGTTTTGGAAAAATAGTAAATAATTTATCATATGCAAGAGTAATATTGTTTCCAGTAAAATCCTGAACAATCATTTTTTTATTATTTTCAATGACATATGTTATTAATTCTAATAAAAAAGTAACATCTTCATTACCAACATCGTTAAAACTTTCTGATAAAAAATTATATCCATGAAAATAATCTTTTATTGATATTACGAAATATTCATCATTTTCTAATATTCGTAGAGTATCTTTTTCAAATTTTGTATCTAGTTTAATTTGTGATTCTAGTGTTAATGGCGTTTCTATACGAGGGTCATAAAAAATGTAAAATTTTTTTTGGCCAGCGTATTTTTCCATAAAAATTGGATTTTGTTGATTTATAGCTGGTGTTGGTTCGCCTCCCATTACACACCCAACTGCTATGTAAATTATTGACGGGTCAAAAGCAAGTAATTCGTGATATAAGTTTGAATATAAAATTTCTTTTTGCATTAATTATAATTATATTATAATTAATAGTTATTTTTTCAATTTTTTATAATTTAATATAATGAGTGAAATATTTTTCAAAACATTTAAAAATGATTGGTATTCAAATATTTACGCATTAGGAGATATACATGGTGATATTGTACCTTTAATAATTTGTTTACGAGATTGTTGTCAAGTTATTAAAAAAAAATTTGCTTTTGACCAAAATAAAGAAGATGAAGATTTAATTAGAGAATTAAGTAAAGAATATAATGACACTACGTATAAAGATGATTTAAATTATGAATGGTGTGGTGAAGATTCATTTGTAGTTTTATGTGGTGATATATTAGATAATGCAAGAGGACCTATTAAAAATAAACCTCAAGAATTTCCATTTGAAGAAGCAAAAATTTTCAAATTTATTAATTCAATTAATAAACAAGCAATGATAAAAGGTGGTCGTATATTTAAAGTACTAGGAAATCATGATATGTATAATTTAAATGGGCTTGTTAAGACACATTATTCCTCCTATGTATCTGAATATGCAAAAAATTACGATGGTTATAAAGTTGGTGCTGAGGGAAGATTAGATTATTTTGGTAAAGGGAAACCTGGAGCGAAATTAATTGGTGAAGATGGTGCATATTTATTTCTAATGATTAGAGATTTTATTTTTGTTCATGGAGGAATTTCTAGTTCTTTATTAAATGTAAAAAATATAGAAACTATAAATGAATCATTGATGAAATACATATATGATTCAAGAGAAACTATGTTTGATAGTGAAACCAAATCAATTGAAAGTTTATTAACTTTTTCTAATGACGGTAACGATGGAATTGTATTTGATAGATATTTTGGTTTTAAACAAGAAGATGTATCAGAATCAGATATGTGTTCTACTTTATATAATAAATTTAAATCACTATGTCGCGAAATTGTAAATAAATACGAGAGAATAGATATTGAAAAAGTGAATCGATATTTTACAACTCCTTTTTATCCAGTATGTGAACCAAATACAATGAAACTAGTAATTGGACATTGTAATCAAAATCTAGTAACAAGTGAAAATAATGATATATATAAATCATCCTACAATAAAATTATAAAAAAAAATATTAAAGATAATATATATATTTCTAAAGAATTAGGGGGTCCTGTTTATAGTGGCGAACCAAGTGCGATAAAAGGAATTTATGGTATTACTGTAAGTTGTGGTGATAGAAATAAAGATGATGTTATTGATTATAATAATCCTTCTATTTTTAGATTAGATGTTGCAATGTCGAGAGCATTTAATTTTGGAAGAACAGATAAAGAATATATTTATTCTAGAACACCACAAGTTTTAAAAATAGATTATAGCAATGGTAGCTTACCTAAAACAAGTATAATAAAATCAACTTTAAAAAATACATTAACACATTTAAGAGGTATATTAGATACACCTATATATCCAAAAATTATAATTGATGATATTCCTATTTATAATAAATATTTAAAATATAAACTTAAGTATAAAAGATTAAAGAAACTACTCAAAAAATTGAAATATTAATTGTTTAATTATTGTTAATAATTTGTATGTCATCAAATAGCACTACTGATGTTACTAATACTATGCCTAAGCATGAACACGCAGTTGAGAAAGAGGTTATCTCCGTACCACCGCCTCCTCCTCCTTTTTCCTACACAAGTCTTACACAGACTCAAAGAGAGCTGATAGATACGACTTTCCATGTAATTACTAATGAGGAAGGCGTGCCCCTCACAAGCGAGATGTTTGAACAGACTATACATTTTAGAAAACCAAATCGTCTGACATATACACCTAACTCTAGGGACCTTGGGTGGGGTGAAAAAAAACTGGAGAATGGTACTTGGTCTGTAATCTATTATCGAAATTCGACATCTTATTATCTATATAGAACTCTGACGGGCGACTATTGGATGATTGGGTTTATCGATGGAAAACTCAATAGCTCGAGTCCATACACTTTCCAAATACACTAGTCAAGTAAAAAGTTGAAAATTTAATTTATAAATAATACATAATATAATATTTATGTCTTTCGTATCTGAAATTATAAATAATACTTTTAATGAATCTATAGATAATTCAAATATATATGAAACATCTAAAAATGAAAATATTAGTGAGGAAGAATATTCAAATATATCAGATAATAATGAAATACTAAAATGTCATTATTGCGATGGTAATGTATATTCAACAATGATATCAAATGGTAAATTTTGTTCATATATGTGTTATAATCAATTTACTGATACCGATGAATATTTAGAATATCTTGAAAATCTAGAAGCACTCGATGAATTAGATAGGCGCCATGTTAATTACGAAGAATATGAATATTATGAAGGTTTTGATGAACTGTTAAATTGTAAAAACTGTAATAAACTAACTCCTCATGAATATTGTTGTAATGAATGTGAAAATAATGACAGTAGTGAAGAGGAAGATAATAAATAATTTATTCTAATTTATAAATTATAAATAATTTATAAATTAAAGTATAATTTCCATAGTAAATGGTCCATTTTCCAATCAGAAGAAAAAGTGTTATATGTATAACATATTATTTTAGCATTATCAAATTTTAATATATTTGGTACTATTAAAATTAGTTCATAATTTATAAAATATTTATCAAGTAAAACTAATAATTTTTGAATTTTATTTATATAATTATTTTTAATAGGTGATAATTCAATGCGAACAAATATTAATTTTTCTTTTAATTCAATAAAACGTTTAATACGTTCATTCATCTTGATTATAAATTCATCTAATGAATATTTTAATAAAATTTCATGAGCAAATCGAACATTATAACTATTCTTTAGTACTAACGATGATTCACCTATTATTTTATTATTTTCAATTAAATTATGTTTCGTTGATTCTTTTATAATTTCAAAATTAGAAAAATTTTCAAAATTATTTTCAAAAACAGATATCAATTGATTAATGTTAATTTGACACCAATCAAAGGGTAATGCGATGGATTTTATATTATATTTAGCAAGTTGATATGATACCGAACAATTAGAACCTAGTGAAATAAACATAATAAATAATAATATATTATTACTTATTATTATTCAATTTTTTAAGTTTAACTAAATACTTAGAAATATTATAAATATATATAATGAGTTTTCTATATATTGATAAATTATTATCAAAATATAATATTACATCATATCAATGCGCAATTAATGATGTCTTTTTTTATAATAAACTATTAAAAATATTTAAAAATTGAAGAAATATATCTATTACATATATATTTATTTGATATGTCACTAACTAAAATTCGCAGTAATAATTATATTGAA
>Ga0214923_10009544_pt1 | contig 10087 bp, 9 predicted proteins | sample LL1510_MetaG_FD_177993 | JGI IMG/M metagenome (GOLD analysis project Ga0214923, IMG submission 177993) | Freshwater microbial communities from Lake Lanier, Atlanta, Georgia, United States - LL-1510 | ecosystem: Environmental > Aquatic > Freshwater > Lake | place: USA: Georgia | collected 2015-10-15
TTGTTATTCAAGTATATTAGAATTACCTTTAAAATATCTCGATAAAAATACAATAACATTCTTTGGAACTCATCACGAAAGAAGATATTCTATTTGTAATAAACTTCATGATGCACTTTACAAATACAATATACTTGTAAATTGCAATACTAGTGGTAACCTTATGAATAACGAATATGACGAATATGTAAAGAGCAATATGGTCTATCTTAATATCCATTATTACACACCAAGCATACTTGAAATAGTAAGAATTGTTCCCTTACTGTGTCAAGGTCATCTTGTTATTTCTGAAAGAAGCAATGACGAATATCTCGATAAACTATTTTCACCATACTTAGTTTGGCTTGACGATTTATACCTTCAAGATGGAACTTTTAATGTACCTTATCTTTTATATATTATTAATAATCATGATAATAACAAACTAAAAGAAAGCTTTAAACAATTAAATTTTAACAACCAACTCCACTCTGCCCAAATAATTTAATTTCATTATTTTTATCGAGATAATTTATTTTAATTTTATTTAATTCATGTACATCTATACCTGTTGAATATCCTCTTAAATGTAAGTAATCTATTAACTTTTCAGTTGATAAATTACCCACTATTTTATTACTAAATGGACATCCTCCTAATCCATTTATACTTCCGTGAAACGTGTTCATTCCTCTATTTAAACATACTTCTACTAAACTCAACGCTGTTCCTTTGGTGTCATGAAAATGTCCTGTTAATCTATTTATCGAGATAACTTTATCCAATTCATTCAATAGTATTCCCATTCTTAATTGTGTTCCTGACCCTATTGTATCTGCTAAATCTATTCGGTCAACTCCAATATCTAAATATCTTCTTACTATATCTACAGTTTCTTCCTTATTCTTATACCCTTCATAAGGACAGTCAAAAATACAAGACACACTTCCCCTTATTTTAATCCCATCTCGATGTGCTAATTTAGATATTTCTTCAAACTTTTTAAAAGCTTCATCTATATTCGAATTTATATTCTTTTTATTAAATGTCTCACTGGTACTTACAAAAAGGACAATTTCATCTATATTTTTTGTCATTTTCATCTCGTGATATCCTTTTATATTAGGTACTAAAGCACTATAAACTACATCGGTATAACGTGTAACATTTGAAGATATATGCTTACTATCAGCTAATTGAGGAACTAACTTAGGATTGACAAAACTTGCAATTTCTAATTGTTTAAAATTAGCTTTTATTAATCTATTTATAATGTTAAATTTTTCAAACGAAGAGAGGGTTCTTGGATGGCTTTGAAGACCATCTCTCAAACCAACTTCAATAATATTAGCTACTTTTTTCATTTATATAAATTAAATGATTTTTATAAATTAATTTTTATAAAAATCATTTAATCATGTTATCTAAAAACGATATTTGGAACATTGTTGATTCTTACTTTAAAGAGAAAGGTCTTGTTAGACATCAAGTCGAATCCTTCGATGAGTTTCTAACAATTAAAATTAACAAAATTATCGAAGATTCTCCTCCTATTGAAGTACCTTTTCATATAAATGAAAGAGATTTTGTACTTCATACTGTAAAGTTCAAAAATACATACATAACAAAGCCTCAAGTTGTAGAAAGAGATAATACCATCACTCCTCTTACTCCAAATGATGCCAGACTTAGAAATCTTACTTACGAGAGTACTGTATTTGTAAATGTAGAATACTCTCAACTAAAAAATGGAAAAGATGTAATATCTAAAAAGACTGAACTAATTAATCTATGTAATATTCCTATTATGGTTGGTTCAAGCTATTGTATTACTCATTCATTACCTAAAAAAGGTATAACAGACCTTTATGAATGTGAATATGACCAAGGTGGATATTTTATTATTAATGGTAGTGAAAAAGCACTTATTGCACAAGAACGTTTAGCTACAAACAATGTATATATTTTCTTAAATAAATTAGGACAATATGTTGCTGAAATTAGATCTATTCAAGAAGGAGATACAAAGAGCGCAAATCAACTTCTCATAAAATACATAAAACCATCTAAAAAGAATAGTATTGTTAGTGATAGTATATTTAGATTATGTCTTCCTTATGTTAAAAAGGAAATCCCTCTTATAATATTATTTAGAGCGTTAGGTATAACTGATGATGAATTCATTAAAGGATTAGTTGATGAAGATAATAAAAACTTTTTAGATGCTTCTTTTGAAGAAAGTGAAATTATAAGAAATAAAAAAATGGCAATTGAATATATCGGAAGACGTAGTACTTATACACTTGATACATTTGAAAAGAAAGAAGAATTTGTTGAGAAACTACTTACTAAAGATATACTTGCACATATTGATTTCAAAGAAGATTTATACAATAAAAAAGCATTATTTATCGGCTATATGATTAATAAACTTATTCTTACTATAAAAAAGAAACGTGAATTAGACGACAGAGACCATTGGGGTAATAAACGTGTAGATTTATCATCTAATTTACTTGGTAGCATTTTTAGAGCATCATTTTCTAAAGTTGTAAATGACTTTAGAATTTCTTTTGAGAAAAATGTTGTATCTAATAAATCTATTAATCTTACAGACATTAAGAAAGGTATTATAACAAGAGATATAAAATATGCACTATCAACCGGTAATTGGAGTGTTAATAAACAAAAAATTACTAAAACAGGTGTTTCTCAAGTTTTAAGCAGACTTAGTTATCTCTCTACACTTTCACATCTTAGAAGAATAGTTGCACCTATTGCTAAAGATGGTAAATCAGCTAAACCTCGTCAATTACATACATCATCATTCGGTATTGTTTGTCCTGCAGAAACACCAGAAGGTCACGCGTGTGGTATTGTAAAAAATATGTCTCTTACTTGTCACCTTACACTTTCTTTTAATTCAGAGATTATCGAAGAATTTATATCATCTTTAATATCTCAAGATAATTCGCAATCTTGTCGTGTATTTTTGAATGGTAAATTGTTGGGATATACAAACGAAGAATATGAGATTTATAGTATTCTTAAAGATTGTAAAAGAAGTGGTAAATTTAATTACGATATATCGATAATTCACAATAGTTCAACAAGAGAAATAACTATTAACACAGATGGTGGAAGATGTTGTCGTCCTTTATTAGTTGTTAAGGAAGGAAAAGTGTTATTAACTCGAGATGATTTAAATAAGGATTGGAATAAATTAGTTGAAGAAGGTAAGATTGAGTATTTGGATGTAAATGAAAGCGAACACGCACTTATAGCTATGGATATTGATATATTAAATGCAAAAGGAGATGATGAATATACACATTGTGAATTACATCCAAGTATGATAATGAGTGTATGTAGTGGTATTATTCCATATCCAGACCATAATCAAGCTCCAAGAAATTGTTATCAATCATCAATGAGTAAGCAAGCAATGGGTATTTATGCAACAAACTTTGATAGCCGTTTAGATACAATGGCTCAAGTTCTTTTTTATCCTCAAAAACGTTTAGTAGAACCAAAGACAAGTAAATATGTAAATTTTCCTGACGTACCTGCAGGCGAGAATGCTATAGTTGCAATAATGTGTCATACGGGGTTTATCTTATAAGATTGGACCCTGTCACGAGAAAAGTCGTGGCAAGTCGTAACTATTACGGCGATACCTTCAAATTCAGGGAACAACTCTAAGTTGTATTAATTGATTTTTAAAAATAAATTTATTTTGCTTATAAAAATGTCAAGACAATGTTCAAGATGCAAAGAAATGAAGGATGATTTCCCTCATAAAAAGAGTTACTGTAGACAATGCGGTAATGAAATGTGCAGAGATTATAAAAGAAGAAACAGAGAAAAAATAGCTTCATATAACAAAGAATATAAATCAGAACATAAGGAAGAAATTAGTGTCTATAACCATAATTATAATATAGAAAACAGAGAAACAATTCAAACGCGTCAAACAAGAACTCATAAAGAAAGAAGAGAAAAAGATGAAAACTATAAATGTGCTTTAAATCTTAGAGGAAGAATATTGAATGATGTAAAGAAAAAATTTAATATATCTGATACTATGAGTAATAAGAAATATTCTTGTGATAAAGATTTAATTATAAGATGGTTTGAATATCTATTTACAGAAGAAATGTCATGGGAAAATCATGGAACTGTTTGGCATGTTGATCATATTAAACCTTGTTGTTCTTTTAATTTAACTAACGAAGAAGAATTAAAAATAGCATCTTATTGGAGTAATTTAAGACCTGTTTTAGCAATAGTAAATCAAAAGAAAACTGGTAAGCTTGATGAAGAACTAATTAAGCAATATAAAGTTATAGCAAATAAATTTTTAGAAGAATACAATGGAAACCTCTAACTACTAAGTCAGTATAGCGATATATTGATGGCTTCTGGGAAACCAAGAAGGTATAGTAACAAGGTTAGAGCTGAGTTAATCCTGAGCCAAGCCTCTCATTGAGAGGAAGGTGCAACGACCTAATGGAGGTAGGCTATTTATTAATTTGTTTAATAAAATGGCTTAAGATAAGGTCTATTTCCACTGGCGACAGTGTTGTTACGTAGTCTTTACACTTAATAGTCAAAGGTGTGTAGAGCCGAAATAACAAGGTTTGTAAAATTACAATAGTGTATTTTACAGGCTGATTTCAAGCAATCAAGAGGACTCGTTAATTGTAAATAAAGCATCTATAGAAAGAGGATTGTTTAGATCAGTCTCTTTTAAGACCTATAAAGATGAGGAAAGAAAGAAAAGTGATAGTTGTATGGAAAGTTTTTGCAAACCTGACCCAACAACAGTTATGGGAGCGAAAAAAGATAGATATTCTAATATAGGAAATGATGGTTTGCCAATTATAGGAGCTAAATTACAAGGAGGTGATGTTATGATTGGTAAAACTGTAAGTTTAAATACAAGTGATAATTTAATGACCAGACACACTCATAAAGATATATCACATACTATGAAATCATCTGATAATGGTGTTATAGATAAAGTTATGGTGTCAACTAATTTAGACGGAGAAAAGTTTGTAAAAATTAGAACACGTTCCGTTAGAATTCCGGAAATGGGTGATAAATTAGCTTCTACCCACGGTCAAAAAGGTACTATCGGATTAATAATGCCACAAGAAGATATGCCTTTTACGAGGGACGGTATAAGTCCAGATATAATTTTAAACGTACATGCGATTAATTAGAACTGTAATTTAAGCTTAAAAAGATACTGAATTTATTATAAATGAGTTTATTAAATATTTCTAAATGTAATAAATGTGGTGAAACAAAACCACAAGAAAATATGAAAACTAAAAAATTATGTAAAGAATGTCATAATACAGAATCAAGAGAAAGATATAAGTTTAAACAAAAAATAATTTTAGATACTGTTTCTAAAGGAGAAACTATAGAAATAAAGTGTGCTAAATGTAAAAATGTAAAGTCTTCTACAGAGTTTAGTATTAATTTTAGAAATTGCAAAGATTGCGAATCTATTTTAAACAAAGAATATAGGATAAAGAATGAAGATAGGATAATACAAAAAAAAGAAGAATTATACAATTTAGAAAAAAGAGCATGTTCACATTGCAAAATTGAAAAAACAAAGGAAGAATTTGGTAAAAAATCAATATTTTGTAAAGAGTGTACTTCTTTTTTTAACAAGAAAAAGTATCAAAATAATAGAGAGAAATACATAGAACAAGAAAGAAAAAGAAGGCAGTATTTAAAAGATAATAATATAGTTCCTACTATAACTGAAAAAACATGTTCTAAATGTAAAGTTATAAAACTTGTAAAAGAATTTGGATTAAGTACAAGAGGATATAATCCATCTTGTAATGAATGTCGAAAAATAGAATCAAAAGAATATAGAGATTCTAAAAGAGAAGAAATAAAAATAAGAGCAAGAAATAGTTATAAAGAAAAAGGAAGAACATTAAACTCCATAGTAGTTAAACTTAGAAAAAATGTTTTAAGAACATTGTCTGTTAATCCTTTAGAATCAAGTACTAAAAAAGCAAAAGAACTTCTTGGTATTGATATGTTTATATTTCAAGAATGGCTTAAGTTTAATTGTGAAAGAGATAATTTAGATTATAACTCTAGAAGTAATTCTTGGCATATAGACCATGTTATACCTTGTAATTTATTTAAATTAACAACAGAACAAGACGAGGATATAAAACCATGTTTTCATTGGACTAATATGGTTCCTTTAGAAGCTAAAAAAAATATTAGTAAACAAGATAAGATTGTACTTTCTCAAACAGAATTAGTAAAAAGTAGACTTAAAGAATTTTTAAATATAAAAAATTTAGATGTAAAAGAAAATATGAAATATTGGAACTCAATTTATAATGAAAAAATAAATAATGTATCTAAACTTAAAATATTACAAGTTCATACGGGGTCGCAGTGAGTTGGTAACAACTTGCTAGTCATTTAATAAATGGCGAAACTACAAAATTGACGGGAACATCCTTAGAGCTCTTAATACCGCGGTTTTACAGTGATGTAAAATGCAGCAGTAGGTGTAATTGCCTACGGAATCACTTTGTTCCGAACAATCGGAGATTGTGAGTGGTAATAAATTAAGAGATTGGACAATCCGCAGCCACGTTTCTTATTTCGAGTGACTAGAAATAAGAAATTGGGTTCAGAGACTAAACGGTAGTTGGCAGTTAATGATAGATTGGTCATCTTGAAACTGCTTAAGATATAGTCCGCATATTAGTGAAAACTAATATTTTGGTCAAAACTAAAATGCATTTTACAGGGTCATTTTAGCCTGCCCGAGCAGAATGACAATTGGCCAAATGATTGAATGTGTCGTGGGGAAGGCAGCCTGTTTTACCGGTAAAATAGGTGATGCAACTCCTTTTGATGAATTATCTTTGGAAACTCAGTGTAATATTTTACACGAATGTGGTTTTCAAAAAAGAGGTTATGAAGTGATGTATAATGGAAGAACAGGTCAGAAGTTCGAAACCATGATATTTATTGGACCAACATACTATCAACGTCTTAAACATATGGTTCAAGATAAGCAACACGCGATCGCTAGAGGTTCCTTACAAAATTTTGTAAGACAACCAATTGAAGGCCGTTCAAAGAACGGTGGATTAAGGTCAACACTAGGCCTTAGTGAGAGTTTTAACTTATATTTTTTAAGACTCTTGCTAGTCCGTATATAGCGGGCAATATTCTTAAATTGCCAAAAGTTCTCGTTAGTTCTTTACTACTCCACTTTAAGAGAAATCTTAAAGATATAGTAAAAATGTAAAGATAGAGATAATCGGCAGCCAATATCCTAAGGTTCGCACCTACAAAATGTAGGAGATAGAGAGAACTAAGGATAAGGTTCAGAGCACAAACAGGAATAGGCTTGAGAAGATTATCTAGTCTTCTATGATAGCTTAAGATATGTGCCACTCCCCCTTGTGAAAGGGCTTTTAGGTAGTCTTATATATCCTATAGTTTGATATATAGGCCGATATAAAAGGGTCAATGATGCTTAGAGGAAATTCTAAGAAGAGACTGGTATAAAGGTTGGAGAGATAAACATTTTTGTCTCAGTGGAAGTATTAATCTTCTGCTAGTATTCAGCACATAATACAACACATTCAAATTGTTCAAGAAAAACTCGTTAAATGATTTTGAAAAAATATTTTATGTATTACATAAAGATGACTGAAGTTTGGAAAAAAGTAAAAGATTACACTAATTACGAAATATCAAATACTGGTAAAATAAGAAATATAAAATTAAATAAAGAACTAAAATTATCTTCTAATACAGGTTATTTTTATATATATTTAAGTGAAAACAATAAAAGGAAAAAAGGATACATACATAGACTTGTAGCAAATGCATTTTTAGAAAAAACTAATAATAAACTTGTAGTAAATCATAAAGATGGTAACAAAGGAAATAACAATGTAGAAAATTTAGAATGGATAACTCAAGGTGAAAATGTACAGCATGCTTTCGATAATAATCTATTAGTTCATTTTAAATTAGGTGTAAAACAATATACTACTGAAGACGAATTTGTAAAAGAATATCCATCTATAGAAGATGCTTCTCTAAAAACTAGTATAAATAATTGTTCTATATCATTAGTATGCAAAGGTAAAAGAAAAACCGCAGGAGGTTTTAAATGGAAATATGTAAATGATACAAATATTTATAAATATAAGCCAGAAGGTATAGAAATTAAAGATTTTCCAAACTATATAATAACAAAAGAAGGAAAAGTTTATAGTAAAAAAAGACAAAATTATATTAAAACTCAAAAACAAGGTAATTTAGAAAGAGTAAAATTACAAAACAATAATATTGTAAAGTCATTTTGTGTACATAATTTAGTTAAAGATCATTTTGAAAATTCTACTACTTCGTCTTAAGAGAAATCTTAAGAATATAGTAAAAATGTAAAATTAGAGTTAACTTGCAGCCAAGCTCCTAAGTACCGATATGCGAGGTATATGGAGAAGGTTCAGAGACTATATGGATGTGGGCTTGAGATAGTTTAGCAAACTTTCGATGATAGCTTAAGACATAGTCCATTCCCCTTCGCGAGAAGGTGTCAATGCAGCCTTTATTATCATGTGCTAATAGGTAATAAAGTCGTAATTGACGGGTCAGGGAGAAAATGAGGAAATGCATTTTTTAGACCGGTATAAAAGGGAAAGAGATTGTATCGTAAGTCATGGTTGTTCTCACTTCCTTCGTGAGAAGTTGTTTTTGGATTCTGACAATTATAAAATGTGTGTTTGTGGTGAATGTGGTTTAACTGCAATAAAGAAAAAAACAGGATATAGTTGTACTACCTGTAAAACAGATGCATATATAAAAGAAGTACCTATTCCATATGCAAGTAAATTACTCTTTCAAGAACTTATGGCTATGAATATAGCTCCAAGAATTAATATTGAAGGAGATATCGTTGTGTAATTTGACATAAAGTCGAATGTAACGAGATAGCCTTCGGCCTTAATCTCTTTAGTTTAATATTATACTTAAGTATAATATTAAACACTTATATTTGTTCAATTATTTTTTTCAATTCTGCACTTACTTTATGTTCATGTTTAACACAACTATCCATTAATTTCCTTACAATACCATACATCATAACTGATTTACTTTCAATTTGAGATTCTAAATCCTCCTCATATTTAACTCTAAAATTCAACATCTTATAATAATTTATTAATGGTGTCATATCTTCATCTTCTTCTTCATTTAAATCTCCTGATGCTTCTAATTCAACTATATCATCTTCTCGTATTAATCCTCCATTTACAGCCTTCTTTAATAATACACAAAGTATAGCTCTTGCTCCTCCTTTTAATTTAGCAGATAAATGAGATAATCCTCTTCCATACTTTGTTACATTGTTATAAAAATCTGTCATAACTATCTTTCTTCTTCTTCCTTTCATTGATATCTGCAATTTAATATATACTAAACACATATAATCTTCTATATTATCCTCTCCTTCATACTCTTCTCTTAATTTTTCAATGACGGTTCCACACACGCCTTCAAGGCATCTAAGACATACATGAACTTCAATATTTTTACCTGTATTTTTAGTATTAATTTCCAGCTTGAACTCGTTATCCATTTATTAAATTAATTGAAAAAATAAAAAAGTTTTAAAAGAAAGAACATATTATTAATAAGGATGTATGTCATTAACCGTAGAAACGAACGTGAAGCTATTAGATACGACAAAATTACAGATAGAAATATAGTCTTATCTGAAGGCTTAAATGTAGATGCATCTTATTTATCTAAACTTGTTATTGAAAGTTTAAAATCAGGTATGACAACTACTGAAATTGATGAATTAGCAGCTGAAACTGCTTTTTATATGAGTACATATGAACCTGATTATGATATATTAGCAACAAGAATTAGTGTAAGTAATCTTCATAAACAAACTTCATCATCTTTTTATGAAACTGTAAAAAAGATGTATGATTATATTGATGAAAAGAGTGGAAAGAAATCAAATGTTATCTCTGACGATTTTATGAAATTTGTTGAAGATAATAAGGATGAATTA
>Ga0214923_10009545_pt1 | contig 10087 bp, 7 predicted proteins | sample LL1510_MetaG_FD_177993 | JGI IMG/M metagenome (GOLD analysis project Ga0214923, IMG submission 177993) | Freshwater microbial communities from Lake Lanier, Atlanta, Georgia, United States - LL-1510 | ecosystem: Environmental > Aquatic > Freshwater > Lake | place: USA: Georgia | collected 2015-10-15
ATCTCGTCATATTCGGACTATTATTGGCTGTTATCACACTTATTGTATACAATTATAGAATATCAAATAGTGGAAATAATACCAATGTAAATCCAGTTGTCGAAAAAATGGAAAATAACAAACGTATTGTTCTATATAAAGCAGAATGGTGCGGTCATTCGCAAGCTATTAAACCTGTATGGAATGCAGTAAAAGATAATCTAAGTAATGTTATTACCGTCGAAACAATCGATTGCGACGAAGAGAAAACAAAATGTGGCAGTGTTTCAGGGTTCCCCACAATAGTGCTATATAATGGTAAAACCAAAATAGAATATTCAGGTGATAGATCTTATGATAGTATCAAAAAATTCATCGACAGCAATAAATAAATTAATTAAATGTTTTGTGCATCTTATCTGCAATATTATATATTTCATCAAAAAACTCGAGATGTTTTAAATTATTATTCGGCACATCTCCCATTCCATATACTAATCCATAGAGAAATCCAGCAATGGCGCATACTGTATTTCCATTCGCGTGATGAACAGCAGAATATATAACTAATTTCTCCCATTTGCCATCACAATCAAGAAGACAATCATATGCCATAATAGATACATTAAGACCTGTTTCACCTGATTTCTTATGCAATCTATTATTTTCTTTGAAATATATGGTATCTTTCGTAAATTCATCATAATAAAACTGTAATCTAAATATAATATTAGTATGTGCCTTTGTATTATTTGGTTTTCCATTATCATCAAATCGAAAACTATAGTATTTGCGCCAATAATTGACATAAGATATATAACCCTTCTGTTCTGTAATATCTGATGGAATCATGTTTTTAACATATTCTGAATCAAGTATTATAATTAATTCTGGCACCCATTTTATTATATCAGTATTTTCAATCGCAAATGCTGAAAATAATGCTGTTGTTAATCCCCCAAGATAACCAAATGCAGTATTATGTGTTATTTTTGATTGTTCTAATGCTGTTTTTATTAATAGTTCCCGATTGTCGGCACCATAAAATGCTATTCCAATTGGACAACAATAAGCTGCAGCACCATAACTAAAACTATCTGTATCATACGATAACTTGATACTATTAATATCTGTAATATTACTTGTTAAAATTTTTTTTTGATTTTTAATTATTATTTCATCAGTTTTACGAAATTTATTATTACTATTGTCTATACTAATACGTTTGATACCATCTAGTATGTTATTATGGTAAGCAAGTAAAGTTTTCTCATTGAATGAATATTTGTATTTTTTAAAATTTGATAAAATACTATTTGCAATAGCCATAATTAATATAGTATTGCCAGATACCATCCAACCATCAAGATTTATGCTATTAATGCCACCAAGTTCAATAAAATAAAATAATAATTCTATTGATAACATTTGCACATTATCAACTTTATATTTCTTTATCCAATAATTTGATATTTCCCCAAAAGTATCACCCAATGCAAATAACAAAAATGACGCAATATATTTATTCCGTATATTACTTGCATCACGATAATCTTCTATATTTTCCATTATAATATTATAATCCATAAAAATAATTTTATGCGTTAATACATATTTACTTAAAATATATCAATATTGTATAATATAAATGTCAAAAAAAGATTATATGGCAGAATATAGCAATGATGATAAAAAAATATCATATTATCAAGTATTAAATGTAAGCCCAAATGCATCACTGTCTGATATTAAAAAACAATTCAGGCAATGTGCTATCGATTTTCATCCAGATAATAAAAAAACTGGCGATACCACTCTGTTCGCACTAGTTGCTCGTGCATATGAATGTTTGTCTGATGCCGATAAACGCACCGAATATGATAAAATGCTATTGCTTGAAAAGAAAACCCGTAAGTCAAATTATTTGGAACAAAAGAAGGCATTCGAAGATTTCATTAAAGCACAGGAACAAGATAATGAAAAAAAGACTAAAAATTCAATTAATATTAAACATAATTATGAATTAGACTTTATTGATTTAGACAATAAACGAAAATTTGATCGCACAAAATATGAAGAAGAAAAGCGGAAACCACTTGTGTTAAAAGACACGGTTCGCAAATTAGATGATTTAATTGCAGCCAGAGAACAAGATGAAATTGAAGCAACACAGAGAAAAGTATTTACAGATGACAAATGGAATCCCGAAAAGTTTAATCAATTATTTGAAGCAAAATATAGAAAATCAAAAAGTGAATTAGTTAAACACACCGACACACCGGCAGCATTTAATATAAATAATAAGAAATCGCCATTTGATGCAGATGATTTATTTGATGAAAATAATAGCGACTGTGATATGTTTGCATCAATTGATATACTTAATGATGGTGATAATACGGAAATAACAGACAGTGATATCAAAAAACTGGACAAAACAAATAATACAAAATATAAAACACATTTTGAAAATAGAGGTGGCGATTATATGAAAGATATTGAAAATAAATTGAAAGAAAGAGAACAAGAAAGTATTTTTTATAATAGCCGTAAAGTTAAAGATTTTGATATTGATACAAAAATGGGAGGCTATGGGTTTTTACATGAGGTTGGTATAACCGGCAAAGAAATTGAATGGGATGATGAAGGCGAAATAGATAAAAATACAGTGCAAAAATTAATTGAATTCAGAAAATTAAAACTATAAATTTAATGTATATTTATAATATATATATGTCTAAACATATCTGTATAATAACACAAAATACAATTGGTTTACTTAATGATGCAAAAGTATGTAAAAAAATATTCAAGAAAAATAATTATAAATGTACTATAATAAAAACAGATGCATTTGTAATAGACAGCAAATATGTTAAATCCGCTATTGTATTATTTTTGGAAAGAATAGTTGAAATATCTGGCAAAAACAAATATTTGCGCCTATTTATGCCAAATCACGAACTATTCAAAAGTTATTCTCAATTTAAATTATTAGCCACAATCGATTTAATATTATGTAAAACAAAAATAGGTTATAACTTTTTTACTGCAGTCAAAAATGAACATAAATTTAATTTTGATATTATTTACACAAAATTCTCAACTTGGATACCAAAATCACTGAAAATTTCACGTAAAGATATCATTAAAAATCCAAATCTAGTTGTTATGTTAAGTGGGTCATCACCTTTTAAAAACACCGCATATGTTATCCATAATTGGTTGTCTAACAATTGCTATCTTGATGTTAATCCAGCAATTGAATTAATAATTACATGTAGAAATTTATGTCATTCAACAATGTTATCTATCTTTAAAGAATATATAAAATATACACCGCCTGATGAAATTATATCAGATGATAATATTGTATCATTCAAAAATATAACCATATATAACTCAATAGTTCCAGAAGATATTTATAAAAAATTATGTCAAACGGCATCTATTGCTATTTGTCCAAGTGCTAAAGAAGGATATGGACATTATATTAATGAAGCAAGATATTTTAATACATTCGTAATAACCATAAATCATCCTCCAATGAATGAATTAGTCAGTAATAAGAATGGTTATCTAATTAATGATTTCGATAAAATAGATCAACAAATAAAATTTACCACATATAAATTATATACAGTATATCCACAATCAGATGATTTAACGGAAGCCATCAGATATGCAATTAATAATAAAAATAATATAAACTCACGCAAATATTTTCTCAGAGATTTGAAATATATGAAAAAAGCTTATAATAATCTTGTTATAAAATGGCTAGAAAATAACTAATATAACTAATATAACTAATATAACTTACGTAGCTGCTTCCTTATTTTTCGTATTTTTGTTATCAGCGATGTTTCATCACTACAAGATTCAAGTATATGTCGCACATCATGTGATGGCATTTTGAAATATATTTTGTGTCTTAATGTTTCAATATCTATAATCTTATTTTCTATTAAATAATAACACAATGCTCTTTTAACCTGTAAATCAATATAGTGTGTCGGTTTAGGGATTATTTTTGCTTTTTCTGTCATTTTATGTTTAATTTCATCTAACATGATTTTAGCTTTATTATCATTTTTAACAAGGTCAAATAATTTCTTATGGTCGATATTATGATAAATATAATCAACAAATAGTTTATTATATAATGTTGATAGACCATATAAATCTTTATTTAATTTAATATTTTGCATAATATCAATATCTGACATTGTATTATTGTTTTCAAATAATAGTGTCTGAGACTTGCCAAAATCTGCTATGTAAAATATTGTTCTTGTTGTAAATTTAATAATTGTTCTCTTATTATTATATATCAATTTGTATTTTATTTCTATCGGTTTATCAAATATTTTATATAAAATATTCCTATGTAATAAATCCCTATGAAATGTTAATAATTTCTTTTGTATAATCAATACACCATATATAATTTGCAACATCATGTGATACCATTCAATGTCTATATATTTACCAGATACATTTAATTGTTTCATCCATTTGTCTATCGTTCCATCTGCCTTATTAATTAATAATATTAAATGATTATCTTTAATAAAATGACCATACATTATTAGTGTTTGTATTGTTATTGATTTATCATACAATTTCTTCAATTTTTCTAAAAATTTAATCTCACTATTTTTATTATTAACAAAAAACTTTACTGCTATCATATTATTATAATCATATACTGTTCCTTCATCTCCTTTACCCAAAAATGTTAATTTAATTTTTGTATTATCTGATGCCGTATATGTATATTTGTCTATTTTTTCAATTAGTCTAACTATCGTTTCTCCTGTCAATTCATTAAGATATTTCATTATTTGATTAATTATATGCTGATTTATATGCATAATTCCTTGTGGTTTTGTATATGTTTTTGCAATAAATTTATCATTTTGCATTTCTTGTTATATATCTAATTATACAACTTATTTTTTTTATTAGTATATAATATTTATTAATGTCAAAATATGCAATAGTTTTTTTGTGTATGTTAAAAGAGCATTATGTTGTTGGTGCTTGTATAACGGCATATATCCATAAATGTTTCATCAAGCAGCTATCTATGAATATTAAACTAATAATTATGTGCGATGATAATATATATGATAAATATAATCATTTATTAAAATTATATTTTGATAGTGTAGTCAGATTAAAACTTGAATATTTTCCCATAAGTCATAAATATAATTTTGCAAAAGAAAAATATATATCCTGGGTTTCTTATGCAACTAATAAATGGCAATGTCTAAAGTATGATGCATTTGATAAAATATTATTCTTAGATATCGATATGTTGCCAGCTAATCCAGATTTCTATAATATATTCCAATTTAATACTCCTGCTGTATTTCGTGTTAAACCAAACCAAAAAGATAGCACTGCTTGTAATACTCTTTTTAATCCAGATACAGGTACAAGTTATGCCGATTATGTAAACAATAAATTTAATTTTTGTGGATCTATGGATGGTGGCATCGTATTATTGACCCCATCTAAAAAACTGTATAAACAATACAAAAAATTTACTCATGATATATATAAAAATGGCATTTATTCGCGCCGTGAAACTTTCCCCGATGAAATGAGTCTATTTTATTTTCTATCAAAACAACCCGGCAATGCTATCTATACAATATGCAGAAAATATTCTGTCATACCGTGGGACTTCCCAGATGAAGCACCTGGAGCTCTATTATATAATTATAATGGATTTTACAAACCGTGGCTTAAGGGGTTTTCTCTTCAATGGGATAATGAGAAAATATGGCATTATATTTATGATATACTCCCTTATAATGAAACACTCGATAAATTATATAATGATTCCATACGTGATCATTATAATAATACTTTTCTAACTCTTGAACCTAATATGCAACAAAAACGTTATAATCTAGATAATATAGATTTGAAAAAACTTGATGCATCTAATATTAATAATAAAAATAATAATAATAAAAAATATGGCATTCTAAATATGACATATCTAAAAAAATGTCTTAATGTTGATAATCTTACTGGTGGATTATCTGAGAGTGATACAGATAAATATAATAATTCATGTATTATTACAAATATCCCAGAAATAGTATTTTTATATAGAGGACAATATTATTATATAACTTCTAGCAAAAACATAATCCAATTCTATATCGATAAATATAATGCAACAAATATATTAAATCTAAATGAAAACCATAATATTAATGTATTAAATAACATTGATTTGATTTATGCAACTCTTTCATATAAATTTAATACACGTAATGGACAAATGTCTATCATAAAAACCATTAATGCTTTGAAATATAAAGGACATATGGTTCTATACTTTTCACAAGAAAAAAGCATATTATATATCGAACAGTTTTTAAAATGGATGAACTCAATTAATGATATGTATTATATGGGGGCAATGCATTATGCTGACAATAAATTACGTTGCCCTCATCCAATTTTTATTTATTATAAAACACATAAGATACCATCTAAATTATATAATCCTAAATTAACTATCACATCAATAATATATAATAATATTAAATTAAATGTTGTCAGAGATGATTATATTATAGGCGGTACATATACAAGAGCTTGTATTGCATTAATTAAAAATATACTAAAAAATAAAGCAATTAATAAATTAATATATTCAGATATAATACATGATAGTTTCATTCTTTCTGTTGTTTACTGTTTATATTTACTGAAAAGACCAGATATAGAACTAATAGTATATTCCAATAATGGTATTGACTCTATGAAAAAAACATTAAGTTATTATCATTCAAATATTACATTCATACATGAAAGTCATAAAACCAAAAATTCAGAAACAGTATATATTAATAGCGCAAAATATAAAAAAATATTGCACAAAAAATTACTAAAACATCTAGAAAAAATCAAAAATAAAATAAAAAGATTATGGCTAATTATTGATTCTGATACTATTTTATACACATTACAGAAATGCTTACCATATACGCATTTTTTAGGCATTCATGTAGATTCCAATCATACTGATTATGCAGTTTATGATTCACAAAGACTAAAACAATATGATGGCGCTGTTGTTGATATTATAAGTAAATATGCCGAAAATGATGACCATATATGGTATATTGATGGAAACCATAAAATTCCACACTAGATTATGGCAAAAATATTACAGAGCATATTTAGTCCAGTATTTGGATTCATTATAATTATTAACAATAATATTAAACATATCATGAAATATATTATATATTTTTTGAGAGCCGGTTGTTCTATGTAAGCCAACCAAGTCGGGTCCTCTGTTGACTTCAATTAGCCACAATTTATCATTAGAATCAATCATCATATCATATGCAGTAAGATTGAATGCCTTATTATTATTATAATTATGTCTATTGATATTACGTAAATCGTGTTTAATGCAATTTAACGTCATTTCACATATTTTTGCAAATTTATTTCTAATATTTTGTTTATATTTTGGTGAAAAATCCATATTATCAAAACTCATGATAAACTGTGAAGTGTCTATTTTATCATTTGTTCCTAAATTTAGATTTATTTGATTTATAATTTCAAGATTAGTTAAATTCTTTGTTTTATCTAATATATTTTCAGATATATCGCATTTTATATAATCCGGTTTCACTATCTGTTTGTATTCAGATAATGCAAAATATATTTGTGCATCTTGTAGTATATAATAATTTATATTTCGTGCTTTATCCATATTATGATATGTCGGCAAGTCATCCATTGTTATCAAAACATAGAAGCGTATATTGAATTTCCGCCCATATATATCACCATACGTTTTATTATTATGGGTAATATTTATTTTGTATAATTTAGGATTATCAATGTATGTAGATAGTATATATACACTTGTTTTATACGTTTCGTTGCTTTCCTTGATAATATCATCTATATTATTGATATTATTGAACACAATAATGCCTTTTCCTTGTGAGCCATACGCTGGTTTCAATATATATTTTTTCTTTTTTGCAAATATTGAACATTTATTTTGTTTAATATCATAATTATTATTATTAATTACATAACTTTCTGGATGAAAATCATTAACAATATTTTGTGTATATTTCTCTAATAGTTTCATATATAGTCTGTCTTTGCTGCCTAAATAATATGTTATCCCCTGTATTTTATTTATAATAGTTGCATTTATTGCGCATTCTGATTGTTTATATTCGAGTATCTCATCATAGTAATTCATATTTGTTAAATCTTGGAAGTATCTGTCTCTGAATCCATAAAAGAAAAATATATTTGGGTCATGTGGATTTTTTGTTATAGTATATCCATCTTTATTCAATAAATCACATAATGCTTTTTCAATAAAACTGTATTTCTCCCTAATATTCTTAACTATAAAGATTTTATTATTTTTATTATTTAGTGGCATAATATAACTGTAGCATTCAATAAATTGTCTTCTAGAAATAATATTCCCGGATGCATCATAAATATTGCCACTGTTTTCATAATTAGTTGCTATTTCTGTGATACTTGTATTATATACAACATCTATTGTTTTCTTTAACATTTCATCTATCATTACATTATAGTTAATGTGTCCATTGGCAATATCATATTTAATTTCATCATATGTATATAATCGGGGGTTTGCATTTATTTCTAATATTTTAATCTGATTATCTGGTGTTATAATCTGGTCGATACCATATAAATGAAATGCCATGTGATTTCTGTCAGTTATACTATCATTGGCATATATTAGTTTATCTTTTATTTTATCACTGATTGTTGCAATATTCTGTTTTGTCTTATTGATTAAATTAATGTAATTTTCATTTGTAAATATATTTGTGTATTTCGAATGGGGCGCATAATCGGTGTGCACTATATTTTTACTGTCAGATTGCCGATTATAATAATTTGTTATAAATCTTTTGTTAAAATCAGTAAAATTATTTTGCATATTACTATCTAATTCTTCCATTGTTGTGTAATTCATAAATTCATCATACATATATGTTTTCAGTGTCTTCTGTCTGTTAGCAGCATCATAATTTATAACAATCAACATATACACCCGGTTTGATACAATGCGATTATTATATAATTTTGATATAACTAAATCAGACACCGTCCAGTTCGCATATTTAGTATTATTCATTATGTGTGTCATTACATTATTATTGCTGTTTTCATCATTTTTTATAATAAGTATAGCATCACCCCCTTCGCCATCATCCGGTTTCACTATAATATTGGCACACTTTAGACTATTTGTGTTAATATAATTATTATTATTATTGCTTAACTTAATGTACGGCACTATAAAATCACAATCACTGAAATAATCATAAAATGCACTCTTATTGCTAAATATATTTTGCGGCGTGTTAAATAATATTTTTGTAATTATATTACTTTTAGTTTGCACTTTCTGTGAATTTGTAAGGCTAAAATTAATATAATTCATATTATTTGTATTATATATATCGTGCTCAACCCAATTTGCACGCCTCATCAAATTATATTTAATTAATTCATTATAGATATATATACCACCAGATAAACATATTTGCTTATATACACGATACCCATTTTTGTATTCGCAGTCAGTGAAATCATATGATACTGCTAAATATACATATGTTGTATTAAATATCTTTGATAGTTTATTCATTAAACTCACTCAATTTTTATTATAATAATTTTATATATTTATTAACTGTGTGTATGGAAAAAAATTGATTTATTCATAATATGAATTCATTATAAATAATAATAATAATAATAATAATAATAAATAATAAATAACATATAATATTTAATAATGGCAACTAATAGCACCATCAATGGTATCGAACTTGAAAAAAACTTGTATAAAAGAATAGATTCATACAGAGTCTATATATCAAAATTGGAAAATTTAATCGAAATATCAAAAAATAATATAGATAGAGCAGTTATTGAAATACAAAATAAATGCTCCCATCAGATGAAAAAAGACAAAATGTGCTACGAACCATGTTCAACAGTCTATAAATGCACTATTTGTGGATATATAAATTAATTCTTCTTC
>Ga0214923_10009547_pt1 | contig 10085 bp, 10 predicted proteins | sample LL1510_MetaG_FD_177993 | JGI IMG/M metagenome (GOLD analysis project Ga0214923, IMG submission 177993) | Freshwater microbial communities from Lake Lanier, Atlanta, Georgia, United States - LL-1510 | ecosystem: Environmental > Aquatic > Freshwater > Lake | place: USA: Georgia | collected...
CGCACTTTGCGGCCATCAGCTGTTAGTTGTTTAGCGGCTTGAACACAGAGATCAAGTTCGGTTCCAGTGCCGATCAAGATCAGCTCAGGGCTACCACTGCAATCCTCAAGGATGTAGCCACCAAGAGCAACTTTATCGATGGCTGAATTGGCCTGGTTTGCCATTGCCTGACGGCTTAGGGCAAGTACGGAAGGGCGATGGCGATTGTTGATCGCAACCTTATAGGCACCACTGGTTTCATTGCCATCACCGGGGCGGAATACCAGCATGTTTGGTATTGCCCTCAGGGATGGAATTGTTTCCACTGGTTGGTGGGTTGGGCCATCTTCGCCAACACCAATTGAATCGTGGGTAAGCACATAGATCACCCCTAATTCACTTAAGGCGCTGAGGCGCATGGAGCCGCGCATGTAGTCGGCAAATACCAGGAAGGTGCCGCCGTAGGGCACAAGGCCACTGCCGTGATACGCGAGGCCATTAAGGATGGCTGCCATCGCATGTTCACGCACACCGAAGTGCAGATAACGATTGGCTTCCGCACCTTTTTGGAAACTCTTTTCACCTTTGATATCAGTGAGGTTTGAGTGGGTTAGGTCGGCGGAACCACCAATCAACTCAGGCAGATGGGGGGCAATTGCATTGAGGCAATTTTGTGAATGTTGACGGGTAGCTAAGCCTTTATCTTCTGGGCTAAAAGTTGGCAAACACTTATCCCAACCCTCAGGCAATTCACCGCGAAGCATCCGCTCAAATAGGGCCGCTTCAGTGGCGTAATTTTTGCGATAGGTGGCCAGGGTTGCATTCCAGGCCTCTTCAGCTGCAGCACCGCGAGCGATTGCTTGGCGCCAGTGGTCGTAAGACTCTTGGGGCACCTCAAAGGGTCCGTATGTCCATCCCAAGGCTTCCCGGGTGAGATTTGCTTCCTCTTCCCCAAGGGGGGCACCGTGCACACCAGCGGTGTTGCTCTTATTGGGGGAGCCGTAGCCAATGGTGGTGGTTACTTTGATCAATGAAGGGCGATCGGTAACAGCTTTTGCTGCTTCGATGGCCTTTTGAATTCCATCAACATCGGTGTTGCCATCGGCCACATGTTGCACATGCCAGCCATAGGCCTCGTAGCGCTTCATCACATCTTCTGTGAATGAAACTTCGGTGTTGCCGTCGATGGTGATGTGGTTGTCGTCGTAGAGGGCAATTAATTTGCCCAGCTTCAGGTGGCCGGCCAGGGAACAGGCTTCTGAGGAAATACCCTCTTGATTACAACCATCACCCATGATCACGTAGGTGTAGTGATCAACCAAGTTGCAATCGGGCCGATTGAATTTTGCTGCTAGGTGAGCTTCAGCAATCGCTAAACCAACGGCATTGGCAATACCAGCGCCAAGGGGCCCGGTGGTTACTTCAACACCGGCGGTTTCAAATGTTTCGGGGTGGCCGGGGGTGCGGGAGCCCCACTGGCGGAATTGTTTGATGTCTTCAATCGTTACCGAGTCGTAACCGCTTAGGTGCAGCAGCGCATAAAGCAACATGCAGCCATGGCCGGCGGAAAGCACAAAACGGTCGCGGTTAAACCACTTGGGATTTTTGGGGTTGTGTCTTAATACCCGATCCCAAAGGGCGTAGGCCATGGGGGCGCAACCCATGGGCAGGCCGGGGTGACCACTTTTGGATTTATTAACGCCATCAACCGCAAGGAAGCGGATGCTGTTAACGCAAAGGGTGTTTAGCGATGCTGAGGCGGCGGCCATGGTGTTTTAGGAGGGGGGCTGAGGGGGAGCCCGTCACGCAAAGCGACGGAAAGCTAGGCAGACGTTATGGCCGCCGAATCCAAATGAATTGGAGAGGGCCGTGTTGATTATCTGCTCTCGGGCCTGGTTGGGAACGACATCCAGATCACAGGCGGGATCCGGATTTTGATAGTTGATCGTGGGAGGCACTACCCCATGGCCGATCGCTAGCACTGCAGCAACAGCTTCGATGCCACCGCTGCCACCGAGCAGATGGCCGGTCATGGATTTAGTGGAACTCACGGGAATTTGCCGGGCCCTAGGGCCAAGGGCGGTTTTGATTGCCGCCGTTTCATTGCTGTCGTTAGCGGGGGTGCTGGTGCCATGGGCATTCACGTAATCCACCTGCTCGGCTGCCAGTTGGGCATCCAGCAAAGCAAGGGCCATGGCCCTTGCTCCGCCAGCACCGCCAGGGGTTGGTGAGGTGATGTGGTGGGCATCACAGGTGCTGCCGTAGCCAACCACTTCAGCCAGGATCGCTGCCCCCCGGGCCTGGGCATGGCTGAGGCTTTCTAAAATCAACACTCCTGAGCCTTCGCCGATCACAAAACCATCCCGTTCGGCATCAAAGGGACGGCTGGCGCTGGCGGGGTCGTTGTTGCGAAAGGAAAGGGCCTTGGCACTGGCAAAACCTGCCACCCCAAGGGGGGTGATGGCCGATTCAGCGCCGCCGCACACCATCGCATCGGCATGGCCGTTTTGGATGAGGCGAAAGGCATCACCAATGGCATTTGAGCCAGCGGCGCAGGCCGTGGCTACAGCCGAGCTGGGACCCTGGGCGCCGAGGGCAATCGCCACAAGGCCAGTGGCCATGTTGGGGATCATCATCGGCACGGTGAAAGGGCTCACCCGGCTAGGACCCTTGTCTTTGAGCACATGGGCCTGGCTTTCCATCATCAATAAACCCCCCACCCCAGAGCCGATGATCACACCAACCCGCTGGCGGTTGGCATCGCTGATCAGCAAACCGCTCTGGGCCAAGGCTTCCTTGGCTGCAACCACGCCGAATTGGCAAAAGCGATCCCAACGTTTTGCTTCCTTGGGGTCGATCAAACCGGTGGGATCAAATGCCTTCACCTCTGCCGCAAAGCGGCAGGCATGGGCACTGGCGTCAAACAGTGTGATCGGAGCCACCCCATTTGCGCCTTGGCACAGGCCAGCCCAGTAGGCAGAAGTGGTGTTGCCAATGGGTGTAACGGAGCCAAGACCCGTTATCACCACCCGGCGGGAGGTTTCAACCATCGCGATGCCTCAGCGGGATCAGGCTTGTTTTTCAGTGATGTATTTCACGGCGTCACCAACGGTGGTGATGCCTTCAGCTGCTTCGTCGGGGATTTCGATATCGAAGGCCTCCTCAAGGGCCATCACCAATTCAACGGTGTCGAGGGAATCAGCCCCCAAATCGTTTTGGAAGTTTGATTCAGGCTTCACTTCTGCGGCATCGACGCTGAGTTGCTCAGCAACGATCGAACGCACCTTTTCGAGAATTTCCTGGGACATGGGCCGCGGCAGCTTGGCGGGGGGCATCCTACGGGCCCGCCAAGCAGAGCATTAACAAGGGTGACGGGGATGGCCCTTTTAGGTGCTAGCGGGCGATTCGCAAGTAGTTTGAGAAAACGGTTTGCTATCGGCCCGGGCATGTCCCATTCCGTCAAGATCTACGACACATGCATTGGTTGCACCCAGTGCGTGCGCGCCTGTCCCCTCGATGTGCTCGAAATGGTGCCCTGGGATGGCTGTAAAGCTGCCCAGATCGCCTCATCCCCCCGCACTGAGGATTGTGTTGGTTGCAAGCGTTGCGAAACGGCTTGCCCCACCGATTTCATCAGCATCCGTGTTTATCTCGGTGATGAAACCACCCGTTCCATGGGCTTGGCCTACTAAACGGGATTTTTTCCTCACTAAAACTGCATGTGCGGCATCGTTGCGGTAATTGGCACCCGGGATGCCGCGTCACTTTTGCTTGATGGCTTAAGGCAGCTTGAATATCGCGGCTACGACTCCGCTGGGATTGCCACGGTGCAAGCAGGCGAGCTCAATTGCCTTAAGGCGGAAGGAAAATTAATAAATCTCACCGCCTTGGTGGAAGAGCGCGGTGCTGTTGGCCATTGCGGCATCGGTCACACCCGCTGGGCCACCCATGGCAAACCCGAGCAGCGCAATGCCCACCCCCACCTAGATGGCAAAGGCAAGGTGGCGGTGGTGCAAAACGGCATCATCGAAAACCATCGCTTGCTGCGGGATCAGCTGCAGGCGGAGGGGGTGGTGTTCCTATCGGACACCGACACGGAGGTGATTCCCCACCTGATTGCAAAACAACTGCAGCAACTGCAGCAGTTGGGTGCTGCTGCTAGCGGTGCCACGCTCCTTTTGGCTGTGCAGCGCACCCTGCCAATGCTGGAGGGGGCCTATGCCCTGGCTGTGGTGTGGGCCGATTGCCCTGATGCCCTTGTGGTGGCGCGCCGCCAGGCGCCATTGCTTATTGGTTTTGGTGAAGGGGAATTTCTTTGCGCTAGTGATACCCCTGCCTTAGCTGGAATTACCCGCACAATCTTGCCCCTTGAGGATGGGGAGGTGGCCCTCTTGGGCCCCTTGGGTATTGAGTTGTATAACTGCGCCGGCGAACGCCAACAGCGGCCCCCCACCCAGTTGCGCGGCAGCGATCACGTGGCTGATAAGCGCAGCTTCCGCCATTTCATGCTCAAGGAAATCCATGAGCAACCTGAAACGGCAGCTCGATGGTTGGCCTGTCACTTCCCGGAGGGGGGTGTGGATGATCCTTTGGTGGCGCTGCCCCTTGAGGTTTCTTTATTTGATGATTTGCAGCGGATTCAGGTGTTGGCCTGCGGCACCAGCCGCCATGCCGCCCTTGTGGGTGCCTATCTCCTGGAGCAACTGGCGGGGGTACCCAGCAGCGTTTATTACGCCAGTGAATTTCGCTATGCGCCGCCGCCCCTTGGGCCTAATACCCTCACGATTGGTGTTACGCAATCGGGCGAAACTGCCGACACCCTTGCGGCCCTGGCCATGGAGCAACAACGGCGGGCCGGCCATAGCGATCCCGCCTATGGAGCCCGCCTGCTGGGCATAACAAATCGCGCTGAAAGTTCTTTAGGGCGCTTGGTGCCCCATCTGATCGATATCCAAGCCGGCGTTGAAGTGGGAGTGGCAGCCACCAAAACATTTATGGGACAGTTGCTGGCCTTCTATGGGTTAGCGATCCGCTTAGCTGAATTGCGCGGCAGCCGCAGCCGCCAGGAATTGCACCAATTGGTGGCTGAATTGCGAGCTTTGCCTGCTCAATTGCAAACACTTATCGATCGTTTAGATCTGCGCTGCGCTGAACTTGCCCATTCATTTGCTGATACCCAGGATGTGATTTATTTAGGCCGTGGTATCAACTATCCAATCGCCCTTGAGGGGGCGCTTAAGTTAAAAGAAATTAGTTATATCCATGCCGAGGGTTATCCAGCAGGCGAGATGAAACACGGGCCAATTGCCTTGCTTGATGCCCGTGTTCCAGTGGTAAGTGTGGCGGTGCCAGGCACGGTTTTTGATAAGGTATTAAGTAATGCCCAGGAGGCAAAAGCTAGGGACGCCCGCTTGATTGGTGTTGCCCCTGAAGGCCCGGATACGGAATTATTTGATGTGTTGCTACCGGTGCCTGAAGTGAATGAATTGATATCACCTTTGCTCACCTTAATTCCAATGCAGTTATTGAGTTATCACATCGCTGCCCACCGCGGTCTTGATGTGGATCAACCGCGTAATCTAGCTAAATCCGTAACTGTGGAATAGGGCTTATTGGTAAAGCTTAGTTATTGGATTCACTGCGGCCATAATTATCTTGAAAACGCACAATATCATCTTCTCCAAGATAGGCGCCGCTTTGCACTTCGATCATTTCCAAGGGAATTTTACCGGGGTTGCTCAGGCGGTGCTGGGCGCCGAGGGGGATGTAGGTGCTTTGATTTTCAGCTAATAGCAATTCTTCTCCATCTTTTTCCACAATCGCTGTACCCCGCACCACAATCCAATGTTCAGCGCGATGGTGATGCATTTGTAGGGATAGGGAGGCGCCGGGTTTCACTTGAATTTTTTTCACCTGCCAGCGCTCACCTTCGGTGATGCCGTCGTAATGGCCCCAGGGGCGATAGATGCGGCGATGGGCTTGGCCTTCAGGTGCATTGCGGGCCTGCAATTGATTAACAATTTTTTTCACTTCCTGGGCGCGATCGCGATGGGCAACAAGTACGGCATCGTCGGTTTCAACTACCACAAGGTTTTCAATACCTAAGCCCACCAGCAGGCGATGTTCACTACGCAAGTAGCAATTACGTGAGCCTTCATTTATCACTAGGCCGCGCAGCACATTGCCATCGGCATCTTGGTTTGCGGTTTCCCATAGGGCGCCCCAGCTGCCCACATCACTCCAGCCAGCCTGCAGCGGCAACACACTGCCAAGGCTGGTTTTTTCCATCACAGCCACATCGATGGCAAGGTTTGGGCAATTGGCAAATGATTCACGATCTAAACGCAAAAATTCCAAATCGGCGCTGTCGTTATTGAGGGCAGCGCGGCAGCTATTTAATAGTTCTGGCACCAAACGTTCCATTTCCGCTAGCACTGCACTGGCGCGGAATAAAAACATGCCACTGTTCCAAGTAAACCTGCCGCTGGCAAGAAATGTTTCGGCAGTTTGCACATCTGGTTTTTCAACAAAGCGGGCGATTGGCACCGGTGTTGTTGGATCTAGGCCCGCGGCGGCTTCGATATAGCCATAGCCCGTTTCCGGGGCGGTGGGCACGATGCCAAAGGCAACTAATCGGCCTGCTATTGCTGCATCACGGCCGGCATCTACGGCATCACGAAAAGTGTTTGGATCTTGAATTACATGGTCGGCAGCTAAAACCAACAGCAATGGATCTTCACCTTTGCTAGTGGCCTGTAGGGCTGCAATCGCCACTGCCGGAGCGGTATTTCTGCCCATGGGTTCAAGCAAAATACCGCTTGGCTCCACACCGATTTGACGCATCTGCTCCGCCACGATGAAGCGGTGATCCTCATTGCAGATCAACAGGGGTGGCTGCAATTGGCCAAGCCCCTGGAGCCTTTGTTGGGTTTGTTGCAAAAGGGTGTGTTCACCCGCTAGGGCCCAATACTGTTTTGGGTAGCTGGCGCGGGATAGGGGCCAGAGGCGGGTGCCGGTGCCACCGCAAAGAATCACCGGCAGTAGGGGGAAATTGCTCATGGCCAGCATGCCGCGGGTTGGCGGCATCGTATCGGGGTACCTACGCTGAGGCTGCATTGCAGCTGCTACTGGTGGTTGAATCCGGAGTAACAGCGCAATTAAGCCCCCACCTTGATGGGCGCGGCCTTGCCCTAACGGCCAATGTGTTGAAGTCGCGCAGGTTGGCTGAGCGCTTGGGCGACCTGCCAGGTGCTTTGTATGTGCATGGCGGCATTGCCCCCACAACTGTTTCGGTGTTGGCCTTTCGCCCATCAGGGGTAGAGCATCGCCAATACGTAGATCTGGCTGAGCTGGAGCTATTGGTGGCTGAGGGTTGCCCCCTTTGGGTGCGGCTAAAGGGCCTTGCTGATCAACAGTTGTTGCACCGGGTATTTGCTTGCCTTGAGGTGCCGGAGCCGATGCACCAACCCTTGATCGACACACCGCAACGCACCCGCGTTGATGCCCTAGGTGGTGCGTTGCTGGTGGTGATGCATCGCTTGAGTAGCACCAGTGGCAACCGCTTGGTTAGTGAACAGGTGGGATTGGTGCTGCTGGGCAAGGTGTTGCTTTCGGTTGAGGAGGTGCCCCGGCCGGTGGCTTTTCCTGAACTCACCCGTTGGCTAGATCAATTGCAACCGCCACCCACGGCTGGAGATATAGATGATATTTTGTTTTTTCTTATGGATGAAGTGTTGGATGAAGTGTTGCCACTACTTGAGCAACTTTCCGATGGTTTAGATGAATTAGAAGAAGCTTCAATCCGAAGGCCCAGCCCGCGGGTGTTGCGACAAGCCTATGAAATGCGTTCTACCTTGCGCCAAGTGCGGGGCATGATTTGGCCCCTACGCAGCCAGTTGATTGTGTTAATTAGGCAGAGTTATCGCGTGCTGGATAAAGGTGCTATCAAGGGATTTAGGGAGGTTAGCAGCCATGTTGATGTGATATTTGAAACCGCTGAATTACTGCGCCATCAATGCGATGGTGTAACGGCAAGCTATATGGCAAGTATTAGTAACCGGATGAACCAGGTGATGAAAATGCTAACGATTATTTCAAGTATTTTTGTGCCGCTAACCTTCATTGCAGGCGTTTATGGAATGAATTTTAATCCTGATAAATCCCCCTGGAATATGCCGGAGCTCAATGCTTATTATGGTTATCCATTGTGTATTGCTTTTATGATTTTAATTGCTGGTATTCAAATGTTTATGCTCTGGCGCCGCGGTTGGTTTCAAGATTGGACAGGCACCCGTTAAGGATCCAGCAGCCCTTGGGGTGGGGTGAGCAGTAGCCAGCCAGCTGCCACATGCACCTCCGGCACGATTGGTTCCACAAATGGCACTAAACAATGGCGGCCATCGGCGCTTAGTTCAATTTCAAGCAAATCATTGCCGCCATGGTGCAAATCGATCACATGGCCAATGGCGGGGCCATCCACATCTAGCCGCACTTCTAAACCTTGAAGATCGAGCACATGGAATTCACCTTCTTCTAATTCCGGCCGATCATTTGCATCAACCATTAATTCGTGATTCACAAGCGCTTCTGCAGCGCTGCGATCATTAATGCCTTTAAAACACACCACAAATAGATTGCGGCCCGGCAGTTGCCGGCCGCTGATTAATTCCAAACTTTGCAATGAACCACCCGGCCGTTGCAGCCAGCGGGGGCCGGGTTCGATCAAACGGCTAGGGAAATCGGTGGCAGGCAATATGCGCACCTCACCCTTTAAGCCTTGGGCTGCCACCACTTTGCCCACCACAAGATGGGGTTTAGCTAAGTTGGAATCCATTCCAGGCATGTGCGCGTTGTTCCCATGATCCTTCCCGGCAGCACGGTGCAGGTAGCAGATCCCAAATCCATCTACAACGGCTACCGCGGATTTGTGCAACGCATCAGTGGCAGTAATGCGGCGGTTTTATTTGAAGGGGGCAACTGGGACAAGCTGGTTACTATTTCGCTTAAAACCCTCACTGAAGTTGCGGTTTGAGCTTGGCTAGGGCTGCTTTTGCCGCCTGCTGTTCAGCTTCTCGGCGGGAGGCACCCCAACCACTGCCATAGGCTTTTTGCTGCAGTGATACCTGGCTAAAAAAGCGTTGGGGATTGCCGTGGCTGCGGTTGCGTTCTTCGCTTTGGTATTCGGGTAATTCAGCAAGGCTGGCCTGGCTCCATTCCTGCAGTGCTGATTTCCAGTTGTAGAGATGGGGATCGGCTTCTAATTCACGGCAAGTTAATTGCCAATGGGGTTCCAGCCAAAGGCGTGCAGCATCTAAACCCCAACATTGATAGATGGCACCAATCAATGCTTCGCAGCATTCGGCGCCAATGGTGGCTTGGGCGGCGCTGTCGTTGGCGGCACTGGGCCCCTTTTGGATGAGCTGATCGAGTTGCAGATGTTGGGCTAGTTTTGCCAGCCAGCGATCACTCACCAGTTGGGCCCGCAGGCTAGAGCGTTCGCCCACTGCTAACTGGGGGTTGCGGTGTTCTAGGAATTCGGCGCAGGCCAGCCGCAGCACTGCATCACCGAGGAATTCAAGTTTTTCGTGGTTGCGGGTTTGGCCGGTGCTGCTGTGGCAAAGGGCTTCTTCTATGGGTGCCAGATTTTGGTTGCTGGCCTCAAACCCTTGGCTTTCTAGAAATTGCAGCAGGGCTGGATTAGGGGGAAAGCAGGACATAAGCCGGGTTCTGTTCGGGCTATTGCCCGGGGTAGTCATCTATCTGGGACCGTTGTTACCAACGGCCTCGAGCGGCGCACTTGTGGCGGAACCGGTTAATGGCCAACCATGGTTCCTGGGCCTTGCTCCCAGCCGGGGTTTACCTAGCCAGCACCTCTCGATGCTGCTGGTGCGCTCTTACCGCACCCTTGCACCCTTACCTGATCCCCGAGGGGCCATCGGCGGTGTGTTTCTGTGGCACTGTCCTCACGGTCGCCCGCACTGGGCATTACCCAGCAAGCCTGGCCATTGGGGAGCCCGGACTTTCCTCAACCGGCAGCTGCAGGCAGCTCCGATTGCGACCACCTCGCCTGCTTTCCTATTTTTAATGTAAGCCGAGGGGGATAATGG
>Ga0214923_10009550_pt1 | contig 10085 bp, 13 predicted proteins | sample LL1510_MetaG_FD_177993 | JGI IMG/M metagenome (GOLD analysis project Ga0214923, IMG submission 177993) | Freshwater microbial communities from Lake Lanier, Atlanta, Georgia, United States - LL-1510 | ecosystem: Environmental > Aquatic > Freshwater > Lake | place: USA: Georgia | collected...
ACATGTCAAGCGAACTGTCCCTTCCACCATTCAATTATGTGCTCAAGACGCATGGACATGTTCGTATGGACCTACCATTTACTTGGCGGACAACGTGAACAAGATTGCTGCCTATTGTTTGAAAACGGCTCAAATCCCAGAAAGTATACTGGCCGACTTGATGGTTCAATTGGGCAGGAATACCTCTCTTTCAGAAAAGATTGCCAAACTGGAAAAGGACATGGAAGACAAGAACAAGGATTCCGAAAAGGAGAAGAAGATGGCGGACGACCGGGTAAGTGCCGAAGTCCGGAAAATTCAAAAAGAAATAGAAGCTCTTCAGCAATACATCCAACCCATTACCTTGCCGGATGTCCACATTCCGAACAAGAAAGACCATTTGATGCGGTTCGGACACGACGACAAACTGCCCATTGCTTTCACGTCGGATGTGGACGTATCCACCATTGAAAAGATTCTCTCCACGGATGTAGACCCTTCGTGGAAAGTATTGTTGATGCTAGGGATTGGCGTCTTTTCCACCGAGGTTCCTCCCAAGTATTTAGAAATCATCAAGGACTTGGCCACTCGTCAAAAGCTCTACTTGATCATTGCCAATACGCACTACATTTACGGAACCAATTACCCGTTTGCCAATGCGTATGTCGCCAAAGATTTGACGCACATGACCCAGGAGGAATTGATTCAGGCCATGGGTCGTGTGGGTCGCAATAAACGTGTTCCTTATTCCATTCGGTTGAGGGATGCCTCTACCATTCAAACACTCTTTATGCCTCAACCCAGTCCAGAAGGAACCAAAATGTTGGAATTGTTTCGCAAAAAATAAAATATAGTGGTAGTCTATGCCGAAAGAGACACCTTCCTCCGCCGACAAGTGGAAGTATACACTCTACACCACCTTTATTCTTTTACTGGTTTTTAACCCCAAGACGTACCAATTTACCGATGGATTTTTATCCGGTCTCTTGGGACGTTTAGCATCGTCGGCCGGATGCCCCACCTGGCTCGGCTTCGGTGTTCATGTGGTTGTCTTTACCCTCTTGCTTCGCGTATTGATGGGACTCCCGATATAAAGAGAATCTATCTGAGTATACTGTATGCGACTGGTTGAGTTCACTCGTTCTCCCCGCTCCGACAAACGATTTTTTGCTCGTTTTATGGAACCTGAACGAACCATCCACTTTGGTACACGCAAGAAAAATACTTACATTGACCATGGCAATGTAAACATTCGCGATATGCACGTTCTACGAAGAAAATCATATTTAGAAGAATGGAATACGGTAAACGAAGAAACCATGACGACGGGAATCTTATGGGGACCGACGCCAAGTGTCGAGGGAAATTTATCTCGTATGCTTCTGTTGTTTAACATACAAGACGACCGATAAAATATATATACTTCATATGAACGTTGTGGGGAAATTCTGGTCTGAAAATTTGCCGATTCATCGGGAATCCCAGTATTCGCTTCCCGAACAACCACCTCCTCGCCCTACCCCATCTGTTACTAGACCTCCTTCACCTCAACAAGTCCAACATCGCATATCGCTTCGGGATTTTCAAAGAAAAGTAGAATCTTTATGTATCCAAATTCTTGAATTAACGGACACAACTTCTGACCTGGAGGACGTAGGAAAATCTATAAAAAGGATATTAAAGCGGGCATCGGAACAACATCGGTTACTAAGTACAAAACGAAGACCTCTTAGACGTAGTAGCTATGACAGCGCTATGATTACAATACGGTCTAATTTACAAAATTTGTTAGATTACTTAATAAAGTATAATAACGATACAGTCAGGTATAACAGTACGTTTGTTAGGAAAAAACTAAAGCCGTCAGAATCACTAAAAGTTCCATCAAAACAACCAGAACCACCAAAACAACCAGGTCCACCAAACCAACCAGGTCCACCAAAACTAGAAGATAATGTTTTATATCTTTATATTCATCAGATAGAAAAAGGATATCGTGACATAGAATCGTTAGGAAAACGTATAATTTCAACACGCAGTAATAGAAAAATTAGGAGTTCCAATAGAAGAAATTGGAGTATCAGGAGGTAATTTGTTTTTTGCGAGGACGGATGAATCGGCGTGTTTTGCGATGACGGATGAACCGGTTTTGTTTACGAGTCATACGTTTGCGACGTTTGCGACGTGTCCCTCCCATTCCCATTTTTTCCAACATTGTAAGAGGCTTTTCGGCCTCTGTCGTGTCCACATAATGTAGTAGTTCAAGGATAGCTACTAAAACGTCGTCCGTGGTAGGATGTTCTGCCTGAAATTCCAATAGAATTTTTATCTTGTACAACATATGACGCATGGACGTTAACACCATGGCATCCAAATCACTATCATGACGTAGTAGTCCTGAATATAGGTTTGCGCACAAATCCGCAGCATCATGTACCAATTGACTGAGTTGTTTGCGTATAGTATTGTCCGTTGATATACTTATAGGATAGGGTTTAATCAACTTTATATCTTCTACGTACAAATCCAACATTTCTAACCCGGCTAGTTTCAAGATGGTAACAGGGAATTTCTGAATAAAAGCCACAGGGAGCAACCCGATTAATCCTTCTAAAATGAGTACTCCCGTAAAAATGGCTTCATTAAAATCAGAAAGAACAACAGTAGGGGTAGACGTGTTGTTACGTACATTCTCTTGGATACGTTGATATATTTTTAAAAAGACAGGTATAAAGACCGTATTTATCAGTTTTTCAAATTGTTCTTGTTGTTCCCTATAACCAGGCATGTTTTGTTTGGATTGTTCTAGTAAACGAGTCAATGCGTCTTCTTGACTTTTTTTCAAACCAGTATATATAGCCCAAAGGTCATGTTTTCGTTTTTCGTCGGGTGTATCCGTTTTTGTCAGAGGAGTTACACCATCCAATTTTAGTAAAAAAGAAATCCAATCTTTGGCAACTGGACCCCATTTTGTAATGGAAACAAATTTTCCTTTGGATGCACTATCACTTGCCAAAGTATATAAGGAACCAATCAGTTTGGCACATTCAACATCCCCTATGAATTTCATCGTAACCGTGGTTCTTGAATTGCTCAGGTAAGAAGGAGCCATGGCTAATGCGGCAAGAATGATTGCACGAATAGGAGCTAATAGGACTCCTATCATAGTAAGCGTTGCTTTATCCGCAACATACGATGTTGCATCTGCCGTCGCTTTCATTACAGCGACGGACGAATTAAACGCGCCTTTGGATAGGTCGCTAGTTTTACGGGCAAGAAACATTAGTCTTGATTCAGCAGGCGATTCAGCATGCATTTCATCAGGCGATTCAGCAGGCATTTCAGCAGGCGATTCAGCATGCGTTTCAGCAGGTGTAGACGATTCAGTAAGTGATTTAGCAGGCTGTACAGACTGGACTGTCTGTATCGCTGCTCCCCCTTTCCTTCTTGACATGTACTAGTACATGACAAAAGATTACATCTCGTTTATGTATTAAAATGTCATGTACTTTGTCTATAAAATTGATTTTCTAAACCGTGTCTTGTATCTCCGACCATGGACATCATTCGGATTCCCAATATTTCCAACTATTCCGTCAAGGTAGTCAATGGAGAGTTGATTGCTACACCCCTTGACGCAACCCATAACAAGAAGCCCAAAGAACTTTCCAAACGAAAGCCTCCTCCCCTCACACCTGACCCAAACAAGTGTGTGGAAAAACACGAAGAATTTGAAGGGGAACGGTGGACGTCGGATAGTATGTTTAGTCAAGGTAAAGAATACACCATGCTAGAACGAGCTCAGTTCCCGCCATGTCAATGCTCTAAGAATGCCTTGTATCATGACCTCTTGAGCGACAAAGAATGGCATCGGCACCGCAAAGAGGTCAATCGGTATCGTCGCATGTGTGCCAACAATCGCGTCATTCGCCCCGTACGTGAATCTTCTCTTGTCATTCCGGATGAAGAATCAGAAGAATCGGAAGATGAATACAGCATGGAGAACATCATTCATCGTATGGACAGGGAAGAATTGGAATTTGACCTAAACTCGCAAAAAATATCGTTCATGAGTGGTTATACCGATCATGAACTTCGTGCCCTCTTGCGTAAAGCCTACCATTGTTAAGGCTTGCTCATGTATTCTAATCCCATGGACACGGCGTAAAATGCTCCCGCAAACGCAACACTTTTAAATAACAACCCCGTGGACGAATCTGCTAACAAGGTGGGTGCTGTGCGAAGAAGGAGAGATTGTGTCATGGGCATTTCAAACAGTAGATACACCACTCCTACCATGATAGGGATACGAAATTCTTCTAATAATTTTTCTATTTTACTTTGTTTCAGCTCTGGCATTTGACGGTCAATGTAGTCGGGTTCTCTTGGCGGGACATAGGACTGAGTTACTTGAGGGTCAGTGACATGGGAAATCGTTTCTCTTGGAACATCCCTAGAAGGTAATTCGGCTTTGTTAAACGGTAAATCTGCAACGTTGGTCGTCATACCATCCTTTTTTATTTTTGAGACTCCTACTTTTACGCAAAGCGAACCACCTTTTTATCGGACGAACATTTGACAGGTTGGGGTGTAAATTGATAACATTGATTGTCGTAGTTGTAGATATTTTCCTTGACCTTGTTTAGTTTCGGACCCTTGAATTGTATACATTCTTCTTCACTACAACTTTTTCTAAACAAGGTTGCTACACCAAATCCAAGAATGACGGAAATCATTACTTTTCCCTTGTCCGTTTGAATCAATTGCTTTAGTCCCATAGTATACATGTGTATTTTTATTGGACTTCTATTTTCTTTGCTTTGGACGTACACTCTACTGTCGTAGAGGAAAATTCAAAACAATTGTCGCTTTTGTCCTTGTATTGTATTTTCGTCAAATTATCCGGGGAAGGATAGACAATGACGGTTTTATACTCTATTGGCATAAGACATACGGCAATCCATCCTATGATAGCACTTACGACGAAAATAATAACAAACTTGATTTTCATATAATATGTTGTCATAAAATATTAGAGAATAGACATGCCATCCTACTATGATTCTGGCCATTCCCATAGAAGACTTTAATAAACAATACGTTCTCTATCTAAAGCCTACCAAGAACAAGTTGATGGAAAACGCCACTTTTACCAAAATCATCTACTCTCCTCCTACCATCATGTTGAATGGCATTTATCTTTACATCAAACATATTCCTGTAGATTCCATTGTAGATATTGAACGCAATGTCTTGTCGTCGTACACGTCCGATAAAACGCCCACGTACAGTATACAGAAGAGTCTACAGAAACATTCCAACGTACACGTTCTCAAGATATCGGGCATTTGGGAAAACGAAAAAGCGTATGGATTGGCCTATAAAGTTATACATGAAAACCATCTGTTTTAAAATAGGTTGCTGATGTATACCCTAACAGAACACACGTAAACAACATGACATTTAACATCATGGCTAGCATATTCCAGGTAGATTGACCTCCTTCCAAGGTTCGGCGAATGACATATGCATGAAACAGTAGAATGATGAAAATGAGGTAGGAAAACGTGTACCATGATGCTGGCATGAGATTATCTACAATGGCTTCTTTGTAGCGGACAATACAAAAGAAAATGTAGAAAAACAAGAGCGCAATGGTAAATAGAATTTGAGCCGTTTTATCCAGTAGCACTGTCCACGACGTGGTGGTATCACTACGAAATGTATTCAAATAAAACAACAAGATGAATGCTATAAAAATAATGTACATTCCTAAAAATCCAGCTTGCTGAATGCTAAAGATGGATACTGTTGCCGAAACCAAAATAATTTGCATGAGCAGGTCATTTTGTTTAGCGATCATCTATAAAAATATAAAATATTTAATATTATATGTATCGGTTTTTATCCATTCACACAGAAGACCGCGACGTATCCAAATGGCCATCTACAAACCATTTCAGTGTGGTTTTGCCTGTAGAATATAAAAATGTGGCCTGTATCAAGTTGGAAGACATTCAATTGCCGTTTACCCACTATGTTTTTACGGAAGCTTATAAAAATACAACTCTGTTGGCAGGAACCACAACTCCCACGACTGAAGTCAAGATATCGGAGGGTACGTATACGCCGACCGAGCTGGCAACGGAACTCGGTCAAAAAATAACACGCGCCATTGGTCACACCGTAACGGTAGAGTACAGTCCAATTCTGTACAAGTTTATATTTACATGTGCGGTTGCCTTTACACTTTCTTTTGAAACGACCAATATCAATCATAGCAATTGGGGATTAGGGAGTCATTTAGGGTTTGAAAAGAAACAGTATACGTCGGTATTTAAAACCGACAATTATGACTTGCCCTTGGGAACTTCTACGACAGATTTGTATCGCATCATGTCCGACTCGCAATGTTATGTCTATGGACACTCTAACATTTACATGGAAATTGACCAATACAATACCATGGATGAAATTGAGCCGTATACATACAAAAGCAACTTGTTAGTACACTCTCGTCATTCAGGAAAACACAATTCTTGTTTTGCTAAAATTTCTACCTTGCCCAGTGATATTGAATCTGCTACAAAAACAGGCGGGTCTTCCTATGGATATGTTCATAATCCTTTTCGCAGCGACCCTCCTCTAGAACGCGTCCAAAAACTATTGTTTAAATTCAGATATCATGACGGTCGTCTGATTGATTTTGGCAATGTAGATTTCACATTCACACTGTCTTTTTTACTTGTCCATGACTGTATGAGAAAATAATATCTCTCTACGATATGCCGATTCCTTCTCAAACACCCGTGACTGTTCCTCAAACAGCCGTTCCGGATCCGATGGCACGCATGATGTTTAGAAGAATGTTGCCCTCGTCGTCCAAGTTCCAGAACAAGTATGTGTTGACCACGTCATGGCCTCAGACCCCTTTTCGTGTAGTGATGCATAGTGGAGACCTGTTGATGCGTAAGAATGCTCCTTCCCCCATCAGTCAGTTGTCTTCCCGAACACTTCAGTGGGCAAAGCGAGACAGTGCTACTTCGGGAGATGGGGCATCCGGTAATCAAAAATATGTACACGACCACTCTACGTACATTAAATACAAGTCTCTTGTTGCCAAACTGAAAAAAAGTGTATCGCAGTAATTTTGTATATTGAGGTTTAAGCGAAGACAGCAGTCAATGTAGTGTCTAGCGACAATCCCCACGACATCTTCCACTTCTCATGAAAGGGTCGCAGATACTCCCGAGCTGACTCCACCGACGTATAAGGTGGCTTCAACTTGTATCGTCCGCCCCAGAGAGCATTGCCCTTTTTCTTGTGAATGTCCATACACTTCTGAAACCCCGTGTCGCGCACGTTCAGGAAGGACGCCTCGCGTGTCAACACCTCGTAGAGGCTTCCGCCGAAGTAGGCATCCCAATCCTCACACTTGTTACATTCTAGCCGAACAATCTTCTCCATCGCGTGTCCAAACACCTTATTGTCCTTGAAGTCTCCACACGTGTCTACGACCAGGAGATGATTTCCTGGAAGTGTCTTGATGCGACCAACCTTGGCCGTTATGTTCCCGATGGCCATGCCAATGACATCTCGCATGCCAACGCCAGATGCCTTGAGGGCAAGACACTCTTCGTCCACGCTAATGACATGTACCTTCCAATCGTCGCGATGAACAGAGGCGACAATCTGCTTGACGTAATACGACTTGCCCGAACCAGGAACACCGACCATCTGAATGGCTCGGCACCGATTCTCAGAGGACTGGACTGGTTCCTCCGCCTGAGCTGGTGCTTCAGCTGCCGGAACATCGGCCTTGATGCGAAACGTCATCCCTGCCCGTGGGATGGGAGTTCGGCAAATCAAACACTTGACCTGACCATTGACCGTCATTCCATCCACACCCTCGGTAGAGACGACGAGTCGGCACTCGCACGGGACTCCACGCCACGTGTGCTCGGGATAGACCCATCCACCTCCCGTCGTAGGAGCAAAGGTAATCGGACACTTCCACTCCAATTCCTCCTCCAATTCAATGATTTTGACGGTAGGCAATCGGCTCCATTCACCAAAGTATCCGCACTTCTGGTTCGTCATCAAAATCGTATCGCCGTGAAGCACGCCCATTTCCTTACAAATACCAGACCAAGCCAACTCCGCCGTCAGACCAAACATGGCCGCCACGGTGTTGAGTCCGGCCTTGTAATTGGCCGACAGGGTGTTTCCCTGACGAAAATACTCCATTTCCGTCAGGTCTTTTCCCGCCACCTTCTTCTGAAGCATAGTCTCGCCAATCTTGCGCCATACCGTCTTCATCTCTTCGGTAGCACCTGGCGTGTAGATGACACAAAGCATTTCGCAAAGAACCGCCCACTTGGTCTTTTCGTCGCGCGCCTCATATCCATACTTGGCCATGACACCACGAAGAAACTGCCGAAGCGACTGGTCGTTCATGTCGTTTTTCGTTCGGTTCATGGGAACGACCGGATGAAGCTTGCCGTTCACCATGATAGCTCCCTTGGCAAACTTGGCAAAGGGATGGGATACATTTCGCTTTCGTCCAAGGTAGATGGTATTTCGGTCCATCGTTGTCATATACAGGGTGGTTGGAAGCGCTCCCATGGCGGCCTGGGCATCCTTGACGAGTGCCTCTTCCGCCGAAGCAAACTTCTCCGACAAGGACTTGCGAAACTCGGATGCCAGTGCTGCCGTTCCACTCATGACGCGCTGAGTCTGCATCTGTAGAATTTCGGCGAGTTCGGGCGACAACAGTCGCTTGTAAGCATTGACGAAACACTCCATCATCATGTCGTTCATCCCCTCCTTTTCAATATAGTCGGCCAGTGCCGAACAGAGATGCCGAATCAGGGTGGCATGCTCTTCCGGAGACCGAGTTCGCACCCACTCGTAAAAGTCCGGTTCCCGTGAACGCAGAAACATTTCGTTGCCAAACTTGATGTGCGTAATAGGAACGGCCGCGTTTTCAAACAGGACGTCGCCTTCCGGCATAGCCGTCGTCACCGTCTTGAATCGTGTGATGCGCTTCGTGTTGCCACACGCGTTATACATGTCGCTTCCTACAACCGCTTCGGTTCCGGCCGACTGCCGAGTAGAGACATCCACGGTGAGAATCACGAAATGGTGATGCGGGAACGTCTGCATGAACGTTTCCAAACTTCGCTTGAAGGAATTCTTGACGGCGGTCTTATCGTGCGCACCGTCAAACAGTTCGCCATCGCCGATGAAGAAGACCATACGACGAGCATCGTCCTTCGGGTTCATCCAATCTACAATCAGCTTGGAACCCTTGGTGTATTCCTGAAGCACTCCGTTGATGGCGTAGTGCGGGCAGGTCAAATTGTATCGGTTTGCGTGAGACAAGGCTTCCTCCACAAACACTTCTACCGGGGTAGAACTCGTGTAGGTAGAGTAATCAATGATGTATCCGTCCGCCATGTTTGCGTTGGGCGACCCGTAGAAGACGACTTTGAATCCGCTGACGTTGTAGCTCTTCATTTCGGCGAACATGTTCTTTGCCATGGCGTGGATGACATGCTTTCCCTGGAACTCGTTGGTGATGGTGCTTCCGCTCACGTCAAAGAACGCAATCGCCTGAGCACGGCCATCCGCAACAATCTTCTGGAAAAGAGCCATCGGTGTGATACGTGGGTCTCTATCTCCCGATATTGAATCAATTTTTTTCTTTCTAAAAAATTGACCTAAAGAGAATCTCCTGGCTTCATGTAGTCATGGATGTTCTGCTGGATGCCGCGTTTGAATGTGTGCGTGCCATGTCGATTGCCTACGAGATTGACGAGTCTCATGCCATGAAACATGCCATGGAGGTTCTCTCGTACACGATGCAGTCCTTCCAGTTTCATCAAGTCCAACATCCTTATTTACTTCCACAGCAACGTGTGCTCTATGCCGCCGCCGTCGTTCACGACATGTGCGACAAAAAGTATGTGGATGAATCCGTGGGACTCTATCGGATTCATCAGCATTTGGGTAATTATTTGACCCCTGAAGAGTTCAACCATTTGTCCACCATCATAACTACGATATCCTATTCTACCGTCCGAACCCATGGATTTCCTCAATTG
>Ga0214923_10009551_pt1 | contig 10085 bp, 8 predicted proteins | sample LL1510_MetaG_FD_177993 | JGI IMG/M metagenome (GOLD analysis project Ga0214923, IMG submission 177993) | Freshwater microbial communities from Lake Lanier, Atlanta, Georgia, United States - LL-1510 | ecosystem: Environmental > Aquatic > Freshwater > Lake | place: USA: Georgia | collected 2015-10-15
CCATGCCTATTATTGCTACTCCTACACCTTCCCGGCCACTACTATCGTGGCTCGCTGGATGCCTGGAGGTATTATTACCCAAGGAGTGTCTCGTCTGTGGACGGAATCTTCGAGGCTACAAGTTGTGTCATCGATGTGCTCCGATACTCCCCGAAATCTCCGCGCTAATACCGTACCGGTGTCCTCGATGCTTCTCGCCTACATCGACCCCAAGCATCTCCCCGTGCTCACCATGCCAACTTCATCCGACCATTCCCAACTCACAGCGATTCATCTGGACATACGCCAGCATCCAACGGGATTTCATAAAAGCTATGAAATACCGCCCCAGCCTGACCCTGACCCGAATCTGTGGGGCTATCCTGGCAGATTCCATCCCTACCCTGTTTCCTGGTCAGACATGGGATCTCTTAGTGCCGGTTCCATCATCAGCGTCTACTTTTCGCGCGCGGCTCTTCCATCCCTGTTACGAAATGGCCCACATCGTATCGAGGGCTCAGCGACTCCCGATAGAGCCAGCGCTAATTCACGATCCGCACCGCAAACCTCAGGCAAAACTCCATCATGACGCAAGGCTACGAAACGTAAGAAACCTGTTCCGGTGTAGGCGCCCCAGCCGGATATCGGGCAAAAGAGTTCTACTGATCGAAGATGTAATTACAACGGGTGCCACGATCTCTGCTGCGGCTAATTGCTTATTGAGAGCCGGAGCGATACGGGTAGATGTCTTGGCCCTCGCTCGCACGACGAGCTGGAGCCGCTTCCGGGCCCGAATTTCTGGGATCTTTCCCCAAATTCCCGCACACTCAATCGGGTCCATGATGGATTTGCAATCGGATAGACCTCCCTCCACGACGGTGCTAGCCTTAACCCATGACTAACACTGATACTCATGCCTCGTTAACCAGATTTCTCGACATTATCGCTAAACTTCGCGATCCACAGGGTGGATGCCCCTGGGATCTCAAACAGACCTTCGAATCTCTCAAACCACTCCTGATCGAAGAGGCTTACGAGGTGGGTGACGCGATTGAATCAGGAGAGGCTGCCATAAGGGAGGAACTTGGGGATCTTCTGTCACTTGTGGCTCTCTTTGGACAGATCGGAAGTGAGCGCTCAAGCTTCTCGTTCGCCTCTATTCTCGATGGGATATCCGACAAACTCGTTCGAAGACATCCACATGTCTTCGGTGACGAGCGTGTCTCGGGCACCCAGGAGGTTTTGAAAAATTGGGAGGAGATTAAGCAGCAAGAGCGCGCTCAATCGGGTAAGCCTGACAAGGGCCTCCTCGACGGGCTCCCCCGTTCACTCCCCTCTCTACAAAAAGCTCATGAGATCGGAGAGCGGTGTTCCCGGATCGGATTTGATTGGGGTTCTCGTGAGGGGGTCGCTGAAAAGATACAGGAGGAGTTAGGGGAATTCCTAGATGAATTAGACCCCAATAGATCAGAGCGAAACGAGCAAAAAATCGCACACGATGAGAAAAAAATATTCGAGGAATTCGGTGACTTACTATTTACCTTAGCTCAGTACGGTCGTCATCTTGGCTTCAATGCCGAGGAAGCCCTGCGCGCAGCAAATAACAAGTTCCTAATACGTTTTAAGCATTTAGAGAACTCAGCTAAAAATAAATTTGCTGATAAGGCGATCTCTGAGCTAGGCCCAGAGGCTCTCGAACAACTTTGGAACCAAGCCAAAGCCGCGACTCGACAAAGTTGAGCGCATCCAACTACGCTGCACGCACTCTAATGCATATTTTCTACTTCAAGCAGTTGAATGTCCTTGGGCCTGTGTGTTTCGTTGTATTTACAATTTTCTGCCCGGCCGCCTTGGTATCACGGCTGGTCGGCATATGCCCTCAATTGCGGCATTTCTACCACCATATAAGTCTACTTTGGTTAACAACTTGAGCAGGACTGTTCCTTGGTGTACCCTTTTAGCGGCTTATAAATGACCCCAACGAGCAGTAGTTTATACTAATAAAGAGACCTTATGTTGAACGCCATGAAGAACGAAGCAACCGATTACAAAGTAGCAGACATCTCCCTCGCTGACTGGGGACGTAAGGAGATCGTCATAGCCGAGAAGGAGATGCCTGGCTTGATGGCACTTCGTGCAGAGTACGGCACACAGAAGCCTCTTTCAGGCGCTCGAATCGCCGGCTCACTTCACATGACGATTCAGACGGCAGTGTTGATTGAGACCTTGATTGAACTGGGCGCTGAAGTTCGCTGGTCGAGCTGTAACATCTTTTCAACTCAGGATCATGCTGCTGCTGCTATCGCTGCGGCTGGAATACCAGTCTTCGCCTGGAAGGGAGAGACAGCCGAAGAGTACGACTGGTGTCTTGAGCAAACTGTTAAGTTCGGCAACCAGGGCCCTAATATGATCTTGGATGATGGTGGTGACCTTACCATCCTGATGCACACAAAGTACCCGCATCTCATGAAGGACGTCATCGGTATTTCGGAAGAGACCACGACCGGAGTTCACCGTTTGTATGAGATGATGAAAGCGGGAACTCTGAAGGCGCCAGCATTTAACGTGAATGATTCTGTTACGAAGTCAAAGTTTGATAATCTCTACGGATGTCGGGAGTCGCTGGCTGATGGAATCAAGCGTGCTACGGATGTCATGGTAGCTGGCAAAGTTGTGGTTGTGGCTGGCTACGGTGATGTCGGAAAAGGTAGTGCACAATCGATGCGCAACTTAGGCGCGCGCGTCCTCATAACCGAGATCGATCCGATTTGTGCGCTTCAGGCCGCAATGGAGGGATTCCAAGTAGTAACAATGGAGACGGCCTCCTCTCTAGCAGACATATTCGTGACAGCAACGGGCAATGTAAACATTATCACTGATAAGCACTTCAAGGTGATGAAGGATGAGGCGATCGTGTGCAACATCGGCCACTTCGATAATGAGATCGACATGGCCTGGTTAAACAATAATACCAAGAAGATTAACGTGAAGCCGCAAGTGGATAAGCACGTATTCTCTGATGGACGAGCTCTCATCGTTCTCGCGGAGGGACGGCTGGTGAACCTCGGATGCGCTACTGGCCACCCGAGCTTCGTTATGTCGACTTCGTTCACAAACCAAACTCTGGCGCAAATTGAGCTTTACACAAAGAAGGGCCAGTATCCGATCGGAGTGTACGTCCTGCCGAAGATCCTCGATGAAAAGGTCGCTCGACTCCACCTGAATAAATTGGGCGTAGAGCTCACCCAGATGACCGAGGAACAGGCTAAATACCTTGGCCTCTCAAAAGCTGGGCCATTCAAGCCTGAGCACTATCGCTATTAGCGACATTTCTGCATCTATCGCCAATTGTAGGGCGCCCCGATCGGGCGCCGTGCATCAACCGGCGACATGTTTGCATCGATCAGTAATTAGAGGGCTGCCAGATCGGGCGCCGCGAGGGACCACCGGAGGGTCGCTAATTCACTAACACCGGATACACCAACACAAACCGCGGAATCTGAACAGTAAAGAACCCCCCGGAGCCGCGCTTAAATACATACGACCCCCACATCGCTCCCACCGGATCCTTAATTACGGTACTACTGGTGTACTCAAATGATTTCCCAGGCTCTATGATTGGCTGTACCCCCACAACTCCCGAGCCCTGCACCTCATTGATCTGCTCGCCAGCCGATTCAATTAACCAATGACGCTCTAATAACTGCACCCATGAATCCGAATCATTACGAATTCGTATCGAATAAGCAAAAACAAACGCGCCCTCTATTGGGTTGGATTCCTCAACTAGAGGGGTAGGCTCAACAGCCACAGTTATATTCGAAGTGGTCTCAGTAAAGGTACTCACAACCCCTATTCTATCCAAGGCAAGTCTGACTGGGAAGGACCAAGAGGCTCCCCAAGAGGAGCTTTTGTTTTCAAGTCGACCCATTTTGGGATACAAACACATCGATGCTTTTTACCCTGCGTCCCCTAAAGAGGTACCGACAAGAGATCGATCTTCATCAACTGGCCGATGAAATTAGGCCTCTCTGGCAACAGGCGCGTCATTCAGCCCACTGGGCCCCTCTCCGTAGCCTCCTACGGGATTACGCTCTCGCGGACTTCCATGCCACTGATGTGAATGTCACATCAGACGCAATTACGGCATCTCTCACGAGCGGCCTACCCAACGAGGTTCTTCTAGCCGCTTGTCAGCAACTCATTCCATGGCGCGTAGGGCCCTATCAACTAGGAGACCACCTGATAGATTCAGAATGGCGGTCGGATCGAAAGTGGTGCCGCATAGCACCAATTATCGGCAGTGTGAAAAATCAACGTGTCGCTGATATTGGGTGCAGCAATGGCTACTTTCTCTTCAAGCTCTCCCAATTCAAACCTGAGATAGCAATGGGCTTCGACCCGATTGCCCGGTGCTGGCTTCAGTTTAGTTTGTTGCAATCAATTTTCCAGATCCCTGAGCTAGGATTCATACCCGCTGGACTCAAGGCCATGGGTATTTTCCCCAATTTTTTTGATCTCATCATCTGCATGGGTGTGCTCTATCATCAACGCGATCCGATTGCTGCGTGCCAGCAGCTCTTTGATGCAACAAAACCCGGTGGGCGTGTCTTTCTCGAGAGCCTCGTTATTGACCAAACAGGCTCTCACCTTCTGCGACCAAGGGATCGGTACGCTAAAATGAGAAACGCATGGGTTATACCCTCACCGGATGCTCTCGTCTCACTCATGGAGGAAGCGGGATTCGTGGATATCGAGCTCCATCGCTTCGGACCGATAACTTCTGCGGAACAGCGTCGTACTAGGTGGGCACCCTATGAAAGCCTCTCAGACTTTCTTGACCCCCATGATTCTTCTAAGACGGTTGAGGGCTATCCTGCGCCTCACAGCGCCGCCGTTCTTGCTCGTCGACCTAACGGGCATCCAGGTTAATCACAGGACATTCCGTAGGCGCCCGACTCGGGCGCCGCGCATCGGGCTGGCGAGATCTCTGCGCCAATCACTAAACCTTTTTAGTAATTTGCCCCTATCATCAACTCTTCAATTGATAGGTTCAGTGCCTTGGCTAGTTTGGCTATAGCACCAATACTGATATTTTGTTTACCGTGTTCCACGGCGCTGATGTAGGCTCGATCGAGGTCGGAGGATGTCGCTAATTCTTGTTGGCTCAATCCACGCAGTTTTCGATACTCATGTACCGAGTGTCCTAGCTTCCGCAGAAATATCCCGAGAGCATTTTCAGGATTGAGTAAACCACAAACCTGCCGAGCCATCGTAACTGCCTCTTGAGGGTCAAGGGTAAATCCATCGGCTTGGACGGACCTGACCAATTCCGGATGATTTATGAAGGCTGCTCCTCCCAAAAGTATTTTCGGCGCTGTCGGTAAAGAACGAAGTCGCACGACGAGATCCTTTGCCACTGGAACAAGTGATGTGAGTGAGACCGATATACACACCACATGCGCCTCGCGCGCTTTGGTGTATGGAACCAAGTGATCAGTTGGAACATCAGCTCCAAGGAAATCAACGTCCCAACCATCCACTACGAGGAAATCCGCCACGGCTTGGGCGCCAACAAAATGCTGGTCTCCCTCCACGGAACTAACCACCGCTTTCAGTCCAAGCTTCAGCCGGGTCTTCAACATCCCTCGAAGACGCGCCATCTCGCGCAGAGTTATCTGAGTGGCGATATGTTCCTGAGGAATAGTTATCTCTCCCCGGTGCCAACGGGCACCTAGTTCAACTTGGGCTGGCATGAGAACATCGAGATACAACTTGGAGGGGATGATTCCTGCGGCAAGCCCCTGATCGATAACGCCTTGGGCTTGGTCTGAAGAGCCATCGAGGATTGCGGCCAAATACCTCTCTCTAAGTCTGGTTAAAATCTCTCCGCCCACCTACCCTCCTATCGTGTTTATCCTACATCAGTGTACTATATGATGGGTATACACGCTACTTAAAATCATAACATGTTGATATGGATACATTTTTTAGTGGTCGTACAATCCTTTACCCCCAAAATAAATCTACACACCAAGAAAGCATAACCGACTTCGCACACGAGCAAACATCAAGTAGCTCAGGGAACGGCCCTGGCCGAAAAGCTGCGGGGTTACGAGCTCTGCACATACAAACCGAATCCCTTCGATCCGAACTTGCCCGAACGCGACCTAGCTGCTGGTATGATGTCTGAGAGATGGCGTACGAGGGTTAGCTCCGCTGCATAAAACGCTGCTCTCAGCGACGCAGTGACCCTAAAAGACTTGATGAGCCTCCGCTCCTGCCTAGCGCTCTAAGATCTGGCGCTCTAGGTGACAAACCCCCTAAAACACGTAATACCATAATTGTATGGATAAGAGGTCGGAATACCTTAAAACGCTGGGACTAGCCGCGGACGCGACATGGGAGGAGGTCACTCAAACTTACAAGGATTTGATGAGGGTTTGGCATCCCGATCGTTTTCAAGGAGATGAAAGACTCCGTCGCAAAGCCGAGCAAGAGGCTCAGCGGATCAATCACGCCATGACTGAGCTCAGAAAGCTTGGCAAGGAACCCTCACACCAATCTAAGAGTCGATCCTCTCGCCCCTCCTCTGACAATCAATCTGCCCGACCTGCGCCAGGTCCGGATACTAGGCACAATTTCTCTCAGGGCACATTTCAAACACACATCCATCCGCTCACGATTAGGCAGCGTCCCATAAGCGCGTTCATGCGCGGTTTCGGAGCTCTCGGTGTGGCCTATCTGACTTTCGTATCAATGTCCGACGAAAGTACTGAGCCAATCAGACGTGCTTTCGCCGCTAGCCTTACGTTCGCTTTCCTCGATGCTGGAATTAAAAACATTCTTATGTTGTGCGTTCCCTGCCCTGTAGTAACAGTCAATCGGACGGGCCTCTTTACGTTACGAACCGGAAAATTAGGTTGGCTCGATATAGATCAAGTCTGGCCTGAGCTTACACCTCGCTCGATGAGTCTGAATCTTACTTTTTCACCTCACTACGTCGACAAACAGCGATTTCTGTCTCGATTACTGATCAAAACTCGCGGTCTCTTTGCATCCAAGCACGCCTCTATTTCATTTAGTGGACTTACCGGCAATCCGGTGCAGGTGCTAAACGCACTAAAACTCCACCGACTGCATGATTTTGTAGTGGAAGATTTTGCTCCGGTACAAAGTCGCATTGCAGTAAAAATTGCTCAATTGGTCTGCCTTGCGAGCGCTATGCTCGTCGTCATCCGCTTCATGCTACGTCATGATCTCACTGAGACCGATTATCTCCCGTATTTCGCCATCTTTATAACCGCTCGAATATTTCACACTGGTGCGATCCTTTTTAATAGCCTGACCGCTCAAAAGAGATGATGTTTCATTAGTTCCATCTTCGTAATTCCGTGAGCAAAGTTGTGCAACGCTTCCAAGGTTAGTGCATCTAATTGAAAATATCCCCTAAAGGGCATATAACTAATTATTATTTGGATACCGATTCTAGGTCTTCAAGTAGAGGAAAGCGCTGTTAGTTTCCCTTACGCCGCTCTAGCTCAGTTGGTAGAGCAGCGCATTCGTAATGCGCAGGTCGGGGGTTCGACTCCCCTGGGCGGCTCCACAATTCTCCTCTCGGCGCAGACGCTCTCGGCGCCCGAACCGGGCGCCGTCTAATTCGTGATGGACAGAAACGTATCGCCCGGCCCCCTGCAAATTGCCTTGATTGGTGTAGAGATGGAGCAGCAACTCCCATTTCAACCTATCTTCACTTAGTGACAGAGTAAGAGTACAGTGCGTAAACACCGGTTATTGAGCAGTTACGATATTGCAGAAGTATGAGGGAAGGCCCCAGTGACTAATATAGCTGAAGAGATGGAGACTCCCTTCATTGCACAGCCTACCTCGTCTGAAAGGCTTCCACCCCCTCTCAAATGGGCTGGAGGAAAGCGGTGGCTTCTTGGATCGCTCGCGCCGATTTTTGAGAGGCACAGGGAAAAGCGTCTCGTAGAACCCTTCGCCGGAGGTATGGCTATTACATTAGGGCTGCGGCCAACTCGAGCGCTGGTCAATGACGTTAATCCTCACCTTATAAATTTCTATCATCAGGTTCGGAACTCGCTTTCAATCTCAGAGCAGGAGCTTCGGAACGAGCGTGATTTCTACTTCGCTCAACGTAGCCGCTTTAACGAACTCATCGCGACTGGAAAATCGGACACCGCTGAGGCTGCCGCGATATTCTACTATCTGAACCGCACAGGTTTTAATGGACTGTGCAGATTCAACAGCAAAGGCGAATTTAATGTTCCCTTCGGCCGCTATAAGACGATTAATTATGTGCGTGATTTTTCGGCGTATGCGAGTACATTTAAGCAATGGAGCTTTACCTGCGGTGATTTTTCAAAACTGCCCGTCGAACAGGAAGATTTTCTCTATCTTGATCCACCGTATGATGTTGAGTTCACAAAGTACTCCAAGGAGGGCTTCTCTTGGTCTGATCAGGCACGGCTCGTGGAATGGTTGTCGCTCCTCAGGAACCCCATGGTCGTGTCTAATCAGGCTACTCACCGGGTTATCGAACTCTACCAAGAGGCGGGGTTTGAGATTACCACGGTGTCAGGGCCACGTCGCATTTCATGCACTGGGGAGAGAGAACCGGCTCTGGAGATGCTTGCCTTCCGGAATCTGTAATTGAAAAATCCGCTGCTAGCGAGCACTGTGAGTTTCGTTCAACCTCGCCACTAGCAATACACCCTCTGACCCCATTTTTTCACAAAGTTCGCTAGGGTCGCTGTAGGAAATGGTCGTGGATATTGCGCCTTCTTGCAATGTTCGGGCTAACCCCCCAGCCTCTTTGAAGACTTGTAGCCCTAAGTATTCTCTTTCAGAAATGCAACTAGTGGTGGTATACTGTATGTAGGAGTTTGTTTTAGGGAGATCGCTATCTTACTTAGGCCCTACAATCTTTTGATCGCTCGACCGACCAGCGAAACCTATCGATGGGTCCTTGCTTCGCTTCTTTTTCGGCCAATTACGCGTGAAATAAAGATAATGCGCTTTCGCCTGACGTTGTTTCGGGCGGTGTTTTCACAGCTGCGTTGGCGCTTGCCTAGTTTTGTTCAAGTAGTTGTAGTTCAAAAACAGCATAATAATGGAGGATGCCGCCCAGTATGAAAGATAACCTCGCGTTGGTTTTTAAGGATGACGCTGACTCGCGTACTGTTGTTAAACGAGTAGTCGATGCCTGTGAGGAAGTAAAAGGAAAGGATGTCACAGTTTTGGACGTCCGTTCGTTATCTGACATAGCGGATTTCTTCGTTGTAGTGACTGGTCGGTCTGACCGTCAAGTTCAGGGAATAACAAACCGAGTCATTGAGGAGCTACTGAGATCAGGCGCACGGCCACTCTCAGTGGAAGGCTATGAAGACGGTCAATGGGTACTCGTGGATTGTGGAGATGTGGTTGTTCACATCTTCTACGAACCGACCCGTGAGTTCTATGACATCGAAAGCTTGTGGATGAGAGCCAAGAGGCTTTCACTTGCTGAAGTCGCCTAGATTGCGCACAGCGATGCTATTTTGAAATCATGTCGCGCCGCTTTAACGCGGTACTAGGTATTTTTATCGCGTAACAGGTCAGCTGTTGCAGATAATTTTGAACTCGAGCCAAGGCTCAGCCTGCGTCTCGCGCGACCCATTTCGTTACTCTTTCGGTCGCAATATGTCCAATCGTCAATAACTTAGAGAGACTAGTCAGGCCACTCCACTTGTTCAGCAACGACGGACATGGCACCATTCATGCGCACTATTTAAGAGAAGAGGCTTCTATGTACCACGGCGATGTTGACCCCTCGGTCAAAAACGATTTCTCCTTTATGAACATCTTTAAGCAGGGAGTTTTCTGGGCCGTCCACGTGGCGTGTCTATTAGCCCTCTGGGTGGGGGTGAGTTGGATCGCAGTGGCGGTATGCCTTGCATTGTATGTTATACGAATGTTCGCCATAACGGGGGCCTACCATCGATACTTCTCCCATCGTTCGTACGAGACCAGCCGCGCGTTCCAATTCGTGCTGGCTCTGCTCGGAACAACAGCAGCACAGAAGGGTCCGATCTGGTGGGCATCAC
>Ga0214923_10009552_pt1 | contig 10084 bp, 7 predicted proteins | sample LL1510_MetaG_FD_177993 | JGI IMG/M metagenome (GOLD analysis project Ga0214923, IMG submission 177993) | Freshwater microbial communities from Lake Lanier, Atlanta, Georgia, United States - LL-1510 | ecosystem: Environmental > Aquatic > Freshwater > Lake | place: USA: Georgia | collected 2015-10-15
GAAAAAGAGGCCGTTGTGTAAGCAGATGCGCCAATAGCATTCACAACGGCCTCTTTTTCTTTTAGGCGACGCTGAAGCCGAGAAACATCACTACCGCCAATAACGTAAGCCGCCGTATCAATCAAAGGGCAGTCTGGTGAATCTATATTTGGAGCACCGAGTACAACGTGTAGCCGTGACTGCTCGTAATCCCCAGCAATAACAATTGACCTGACGCCGCCATTAGTTTTACGACAAAGGTCGCGGTGTCGGCCACCTCCGGCCTTCGTGACAGCGCGGGTCGATTGGCGTGAACCAAAATAAGTGTCAGCTAATTTTTTTGCCTCGATTGTCGAAAGATTGCCAACAACCAATAACGACATGTTTTGTGGTTGATATAAACGCTGCCAGAATTCAACCAGAGTTTGCCGAGTAAATCTCTCGACCTCTTCGGCATAGCCAATAACCGGACGCTCTGCCTCAGAGCCTTCATATAGCTCGGAAAATATTTTTCTACCCACCTCGACGCCAGGATCATCATTCCCCCGACGAATCTCCTCTAAAATAACCTCGCGCTCTTTTTCAAATTCCACAGAATCCAGCGCGCTCTCGAATATCGCGTCAGAAAGAACATCAAATCCTAACGTCGCACTTGTGCTTGGAACCGTGAGGTGGAATACGGTTTTGTCGAATGTAGTGTAGGCGTTGATATCTCCGCCAGCCTTCTCGATTTCAACTGGAATTTGCCCCACTCCGCGAGTTTTTGTTCCTTTGAAAAGCATGTGTTCGAGAAAATGGGCGACGCCGCGTTCCTGGATAGTTTCATCAAGCGAACCTGCCCAAACGACACACTGTATTGATACGACATTCGCGCCATCGCGCGAGCAGGTAACTAGCTCCATTCCGTTTGCTAAACGACATCGCATCGCTTCTTCATTCCCCAAGGCTGTCGCGCCTTTATAAAGTCACATCAAAACCAAGGGCCATAGCGTGATGAATTGCATCATCTTTGACGTCGAGTTTCAAAATTTGATAACTAAAATTAAATTTTTGATTGATCAAAGACAGCCCGCCTGCGATTCGCGTGCTGGCTCCACTTTCTGATGTAGACCTACCCGACGATACTACCAGACGAAGAAGGTCGTACATCTTAATTGATGTGCTTGCATTAATTAAAGATTCTGACTTTACGCTTTCTCCCTTGTTCCCTTGCCCTTCTATAGAGAATTCCGGTGCAGAACCTTCATAAATCGTAACTGCGTCGCGACTGCGATAATCCAAATGAAACGACGCAACGTCACCTAAAAAATAACTTGCTCCCCCGCGATAGAAAGTAGGTGCAACGTAGCTTACCTTTTTATTGGCCAAATTTTCTGCTGAAACCCCCACGCGAAAAGCCGGTGATAAATGCGCTACGGCCCCCATACCCATTGTAAAACCTTTAATTTTTGAAGCACTGGAATCTTGGCCTATTTGGTCTGGCGAGTTCGCCTCCACATAACTCGCTCCAGCACCGAAATACATCCTCCCAACCGGCATGGCCAACGCTAAATTAGCGCGCTTCAGTACAGGTGAATCCTTGGACATTGGTTGCACCTGCTCGCCCGACTGGCCTGCACTCGTACTCCCGCTGAACACCCCCTGGTAATTATCCATCACACCTGTATAGGAAAATCCGGCTGCGATAGGACTCGTTTTACCATCTACTACTCCGAGTTGGTAAAAATCTCGTCCGGCTGTGGGCCAGTTATAGCTTCCATTAACCGAGTACTCTTTTTCTATAGCGAGTAACGCCGGGTTACATCGAATCGCAGAAACGCCCCCGATTGCCGTCGCCACAGAGCCACCAAATGCTAACGAGTGCCCACCAGTTGACTCATATTCTTCCGGAACAACAGGCCCGCTATTTGAGGCGTCGGCAGATAAACTAAAAAAATATGCTGTAAGTGCTAAGGGCAAAGACGTTTTGAGGCTGTGACAAAATCCCCTTAGGCAGGACGATTGGTAATGTATCATAGCGCCCTCACACTAAACTCGATTTAGAAGGTTCAAAAAATGTATAATGCATTTCCCTAACGAGCATTCTATCAAGATAGTCGCCAAGGTTCACGCATTTCAGTTTTTATTTTATATCGTTTTGACAGCGGCCTGAGCCTTAGGGCCCCTAGACTCAATCGCCGACTTCAATACTTTGATGACAGTATTTCCAGCGATCTCCACGTTCACAAAACCTTCCGTGATCGATTTTACTTGTCCGATAATGCCGCCGGCGGTTATGACCTCATCCCCAGGCTTAAGAGCCGCAAGGAACTCCTGATGCTCTCGAGCGCGTTTGTTTTGGGGCCTTATCATTAAAAAGTACATGATCAGTATAAAACCGAGAGGCATAACCAACATCTCCACAGTCGAGGGGCCTTGCTGTGGGGCTGCTTCTGCGAGAGCTGCGGTTGGTAGTAGTGAAAAAATTGCTCCGAGTACTTTTAAAGCCATCTTACGACCTTTCTTTAAATTAGCAGTGCCGGCACAAAGCTACTTTTCGCCGGGTGCAAGATCAATCGCAATGTGGCATAACTAGCCAGAAGAATCAAAAATGTCCTTTGCTCTAAGAGGTCCCTTGAATTAAAAATTTTAGAAATTAATTCTGCCCGCTTATAAATGTCTTAATAACTCATAATAAATGTCAGTAAATCCATGATTGATTTGAGCTCTCTTAATAAAGAACAGCGTGAGGTGGTTGAGTCGCTTTCCGGACCATTGCTCGTGCTCGCGGGTGCCGGAACCGGCAAGACCAAAGCACTAACTATGCGCATCGCCTACATGATTTCAATGGGTATAGCGCCAGAGTCAATCGCCGCCATGACGTTTACGAATAAAGCGGCAAGGGAAATGGCTGACCGCCTCGAGGCTTTAGTCGGAGCCAAAACTGCAAGTAAAGTTCGACTCGGCACTTTTCACAGTTTTTGTTTACGAATATTGAGAGAGCACGGAGAAAAGATCGGACTTCCACCAAAATTTTCTCTCGCTGGGACGGGCGATCAATTAGATCTTTTGCGACGGGCATTACAAGAAGAAAGTAAACTTGGTGCCGTAAACGTAGAATTACTACACGCGGAAATATCTCGAGCCAAAAACGCCCTATTGAAGCCGGCCGACTTCGCCCGCCGAGCAGTTCATATTTCTGTGGGACTTTCTATTGATGACCTTGTTCGCGCTTATGAACTCTACGAGCGCCAGCTAAAACTCAATCGGCTGATAGATTTTGACGATTGTATTTTTAAAACAGTCTGCCTTCTGGAAGAACACGCCGACGTTAGAGACAAGCTACAAGACCGCTACCGATATTACCTGATCGATGAGTTTCAAGATACTAATTCCGCCCAGCTTCGCATCATCGAACTCTTGGGTACCAAACACAAGAACGTCTGTGTCGTCGGAGATGACGATCAATCGATTTACAGTTGGCGTGGCGCCCTATTTGAGACACTCGAGCGCTTTGAGAAAATGTTTGTGAATTCCAAACTAATTAAACTTGAGCAAAACTATCGGTGTACAAATGTAATTCTTGATGCCGCCAACACCGTGATCAAGAACAATTCAAAACGGAAAGATAAAACTCTTTGGAGCGCGAACTCCGACGCTCATCCCATCGAAATATCACGGCTTGCAAACGACGAGGAGGAGGCGCGATTCATCGGCGATAAATGTCTATCGCTGCTAGGCGAAGGCTTCAAGCCAGCCGACATTGCCATTCTTTACCGCGCCAACAACCAAGCAAGAGCGCTCGAGCTTGCTCTTCGGGAACTTAGCATTCCCTATGAGACCTTTGGTGGAAGCAGTTTTTTTGAACGCAAGGAAGTAAAAGACTTCCTTGCCTATGTTCGCATCATTGTGCGGCCCGATGACCGTCTGGCTTTCTACCGGATTGTCAACACCCCCAACCGCGGCATCGGTCTTAAGTCGCTCGAAAAAATTGATGCCGCCTCTGAAAGACTATCTATCTCACCCGGCGCGGTCGCCAAAAACTTTTCTGCGGAGTTGGGCTTGTCATCCAAGAGCCTTGAAAGCCTACGCGGCTTTTTACAAGATCTAGAGTCCTTTCGAACTTGGCAGCTGAAGACGCCGGAAGACGTTGCCGCACTTGGCCACGAGATGATTAAAAAGTTTCATCTCGCGAGCGACATTAGAGCCCACGTCAAAGATGTCGCAAGCCAGGAGAGGAAAATTGAGGCCCTTAAAAGCCTCCCTCGTTGGCTGGCAAGTGCGGCCAAAGATGTCGTAAAAGATAAATCAAATCTCGATCTAGAGGAAATGCTAGATCGTCTCACCATGAACGATCGTGATTTTTCTGACCGGGATGAAAATGGAAATCCGAATCGAGTTTCACTTATGACTGCGCATGCCTCGAAAGGATTAGAGTTCCCTGCCGTCCTTGTTTGCGGTTTAGAGGAAGATTTATTCCCTCACAAAAACTCGTCTAGCAATCAAAACGGCATCATGGAGGAACGTAGATTGTTTTACGTGGCAATAACTCGCGCTAAGAAAAAGCTGATCTTATCTTCGGCTGCCGAGCGCGGTGTTGGGCCGATGAAGGCCACTCGGCTAGAAAGCCGATTTCTTGCAGAACTCCCCGAAGCCTCGTGTCTAAGCGGCAACAATGAGTCCTCAGCAGCCGAACGTTTAGAGAAAAGAAAAACGAAAACCGTTTCAGCCCTGCAGAACTTGCGGGCTAGCCTAAAAGCAAACGTGAAATAGCGTTAAGTTCTTAGGCATCTATGGTTGTCATGTTCTGCTCGTCCATTAGCTCGACAAGCGTGCCCTTTTTCTTCACGAAATCTTTTAGATTTTTCATGATTTTAACTTCGATCTGTCGTGCTCTTTCGCGGGTGATCCCGTATCGATCGCCGATTTCTTGAAGTGTTAATGGTTTCTCCTCCATAAGGCGGTCTGTGAAGACATCTAGATCTCGTCCCTTCAAAGTTTTTTTGAATTCAATTAAATGCTCTTCAAATATTTCGAGGACTTCCGAATCTGCAATTTGATCATCCGCGCGCTTCTCGGTGCTGGCCACTTCGATTATGTCCGCATTTGTGCGACCATTTCCGTCGTTTACCGGGGCGTCAAAACTTATGTCTTTCGCATTTAGGCGCTGCTGCATTGCTACAACATCCCGCTCCTTTACGCCCAAATTTTCAGCCAGCAGCTTTGGATCCGCTGTCTCATATTGGCGAAGTAGCTTTTCGGTTTCTTTGCGCAAGTTATAAAAAAGTTTTCTCTGTGCTGCCGTGGTACCAATTCGGACTGGCCCACGATTATCCATGAGAAATTTCAAAATATAGGCTCGAATCCACCATGCTGAGTAAGAGGACAGCTTTACACCCTTATAAGGGTTAAATCTTTTTACAGCCTGCATGAGACCATAATTACCCTCTTGGATGAGATCCAATGGACCAAGCCCGGTTTGTCGAAAATCATTTGCTATTTTTACAACGAGCCGCAGATTGGATGTGATCAATCGATGAGCCGCATCCTTGCTCTGCGTCTCAAAATGCGCGACAGCCAGCTCGTACTCCTCTTCTGGAGTCAAAAGAGGATAACGATTAATCTCCCTCATGTAAGCCTGGAGGGGGGACGGTGGTGCCGGCAGTCGTTGAGTGCTAACAACTGGCAGGTTATTAGAATTTTGGTCCTTGTTATTGCCCACGTGTACTTGCTCGTTTATCCCGCGTTTGCTAATTGTTAATCAACATCGGAGCTCCCTAGCCTTCTACCAAAAGGATGAAAAATACGCGAGAGATGGGCGGAATCGGAATAATCACTAACCCAAATTCGAAGCTGAACAAGAAAATGCCGGCCCGCGGGCGCCTACTCGGCTATATTGTTGGGCAGTTTGGCAATCTCGAGATTACCAATTCGGTGGAAGATATTGGGAGGGTGGCACAACTTTTTAAAGACCAAGGCATCGAGACCTTGGCTATTAATGGGGGAGATGGAACCATTTCGAGAACTTTAACAGCCTTCATACGCGCTTATGGGGCCAAGCCGCTGCCTGAGGTTCTCATTTTGCGCGGCGGCACCATTAATATGCTAGCCGACAATTTGGGCATACGTGGATCTCCAGAAGAAATTCTTGTAAGGATGCTTGAGAGCCAAAGTGGGCTAAGAAGCCGATCCATTAAGCCGCTGTCCACCCTATCGGTAGGTGGGCAGTATGGCTTTTTATTTGGTAACGGTCTGATTTCGCGGTTTTTAACGGAATTTTATAAGCGTAAAACAGGGCCTGTGGGTTCGGTTATGCTTATTCTCAAGATTTATCTTCAGTGGATTTTTTCACCTGCAAGTTATTCAAAAATCGTCTTTAAGGAAAGCTACCGGGTTTCATTTGATGGCCAGCCAAGTCCCAACGTATTCAGTAGTTTAGCTATGATGGCGAGCACTGTTGAGCGAATGCCATTGGGTGCCCGTGTATTCCCCGAGGTTGGTAAGACGTTATCTCGATTTCAGTTTTTTTCGCTTGAAATGCCCGCGCGATCTCTGCCTTGGCGGCTTCCCTTTGCTATGCTGAAAAACAAGCCTGGCGGTCGGTGGTTTGGTAAATTATCCAAAATGGCCTCGCAGATGACCGTTAGCGCTGAGTCAGGCCAGCAATCCTACACGTTAGATGGTGAATTATTCGAGGCACCAAGCGGACGACTTGCAGTGGACGTTGGACCAGTCGTACAATTTGTAGTGGTATAAGCAAAGGAGAGCTTGGTCCATGATTCAAAAGAGCGGAAGGCTCGTGCCGCCTCCCCCATCAATTGTCGCAAATGCGCTTAAAACCGAGCACCTTACCATTGATTGGTTGGCAGGAGACGGCTCTGATCGTTGTTATTTCCGGGTTCGATCTCCTGAACTCGCTCATACATTTGTGCTAATGCAGCTTTCGGGTACCGACGCCGAAAATCTAAAGCTTGGGCGCTACGACTGGATTGAAATCTCAAATATTCTTAGAGCCAACAAGGTGGCTGCCCCCGTCTGTGTTTCGATCCTTGGTGAATACGCAGCACTAATAATAGATGACTACGGTGACACGATGCTTGAAACCGTAGCGCTTGATTGCCTCGCAAAATCTAATATTAACAAATGTTTACCTTATTTTGAGGGTGCATTAAACACCGTTGGAAAACTCCTAGCAATACCTGCAACACCCGGGAATGTTTGGACAAAAAGATCATTTGACCGCGACCGCTTCATCTGGGAGTTGCGTTTTTTCGTTAATAAGTATCTTGAACCGATTGCGCGTTACTCATTATCGAGTCGCGAGATGTCTGAATTCTCCAATGATGTCGAGGCGATATCAAGTTATTTGGCCTCTGCCTCACGATATTTTGTACACCGAGACTTTCACAGCAGAAATATCATGATTCACAACAACGAAACTGCCATTATTGATTTTCAGGATGCCCGACTTGGACCTCCCTCCTATGACTTGGTGAGCCTTGTTTTCGACAGTTATGTCCCCCTAACCATTGAAACAAGACTGACGCTTTTAGAGAAAGGTTTCAGCCACATCAAAAATGCCGTTGGACAGGCGGCCGTTGATCGCGCAAGAGAGGAATGGCGACCGATGCTTCTTCAACGCCAGCTTAAAGCCATCGGAAGTTTTGGGTACCTTACTGTAGATAAGCTAAAGGGTGATTACCTGAAAAATGTTGCCCCTGCCCTTCAAACACTCCTAGATGCTGGAGTCCAAGATAGCCGTTGGCCGTTTCTCAGTAGTCGTTTACCCCAGATCTTAGCTAATACTTTGCCAGACAGGAGCACCATGGTGCCGGCCGAACCTAGTCTACAAATGGCAGCAGTTGGCACCAAGGCTTCTCGATAACAAGTGCCTTGGGAGGTACTAGCCAAGTGCAGGACGACCAAGGTAAACATTTAAAATGTTTGATTTTATGTGCTGGTCTGGGTACTAGGCTTAGGCCTTTAACTGACCATGTCCCAAAGCCCCTCGCAACGGTTTTTAACACGCCCCTTTTTGACGCCGCACTTCGGGCTTGCCAGGCTGCCGGTGCCACGGACTTTGCCGTTAATACCCATCACCTTCCCGGTAAGATGTCCGAACATGCAATACGGGCTGCCGAGGCCAATGGGCTCGCGTCTATACATGTGCAAAATGAGCCGGAAATTTTGGGCACCGGTGGTGCCCTAATTGCCCTTGGTAGATGGTGGGGAGAGCATGATTTGCTCGTTTACAATGGCGACATCTTGTCAGAGATTCCCTTAAAAGATTTAGTAAAAAGGCATCAAGCATCATCGAACCTTGTCACTATGGCGGTCCGCCAGCCTCCACCAAAAGATGGCGGTCGCTCAGTATGGTCGAACAAAGATGGCTTCGTGCGTTTTATTTCAAAAGCATCGGATTTACCAAAAGACCAATTAGGTGCGCAGCTGAAAGAGTCTGGGTTTGCATGTGCATATCTTGCACGACCTGCTCTTCGCCGCTACCTACCAAGTGAAATTAAATTTTTTGATGTTATTGAAGGCTTTCAAACAGCCCTAAGGGCTGGTGAGGTCATAGAGGCAATTCATTACTCAGAATTTTGGGCGGATGTAGGTAATCCCCTTTCTCTTTGGGAAACCAATTTACAAATCGCCAATATGCCTCCTGCTCAACGGGAGCGTATAATCGGGCGGTCCTCTCGCATTTTGGCAGAAGTTCCTGCCAATTCCATTATCGACAAAACATCTGTGGTTGCTTCATCGGCGATCATCGGCCCTGAGGCCGTAGTAGAAAAATCTGTATTACTAGAAGGGGCCGTGGTCAGCCCGGGCGATAAATTGTCCTGCGTATTACGTGGCTATGGCTTTAATGAAAAGATTCGTCCATAGGTGGATCGTGTTTTCTTTGCCACATCACCCTCCTTTTTTCATCTAAAGATGACTAATCATTGATTAAGCAACTTTTGAATAATCACATGTGCAATATCTCAAATTAACTAGGATATCAGACGCTCGAAAAGCTCTGCTTAGGCGAGATGACTATTCATTATTGTCTTAAAAGATAAATAAATTTGTGGCGGGCTTTTAGCTGCTAGTACAGAGCTGGGAGGGTGCGATGTTTGATTTTTGTCGCAAAGTTGCTTTTTCTCAAGCCAGTTTGCCCGGGTGGCGCCTTACTCAATTTGGCAAGATCAAAACAACACTCACAATCTCAAATCTAATTACGCAAACCTTCAATCCTTGCTCGATTCTTCACATTACTCTGGCTTCGTACATCTTCGGTCGACGATCGCATCTTAAGTAACAGTGATTAGAACTTTAGATGCAGATTCTGTTCTCGTCTCTCGTTGTGTTTTTGCCATCCTCGCGCTATGCCAGATGCGCTTTTACAAGGTGGCGAAATCTCTCAAACTCTCGTGCCAATGACAGCCAATGTCTGTGCATTTGCTTTGGACTTAAGTACAGTTTTTGCTTCAGCCGCCTTAAACCCTTTTTTTGCGACGACTTTTGCTTCAATAGCAACATTTAGGCTTTTCGCCTTAACTGATGCTGCGTTAAATGATCCTTTTTCGACGTAATAAACAGCCATTCCAGCCGTAAGAATATCTGGATTGTCGATATTATCGTTTTGACGCCAGATATGTCTCCAGGCCTTTGATGTGCCATAAACGCGCTTAGAGATCGCCGCGAGAGTGTCGCCCTCACGAACAACTTCTTTTGCACGCTTAACGCTTTCATATGCTGTAGCAAAGTTTTTGCTAGCATCATCGAGAGAGTAATAAACGATATCGCCAGGATAGATGTGATTCGGGTTTTCCATGCCGCTCAAGTTCGCAATGTCTCTCCAGCGCTTTTGATCGCCGTAGATCTTTCCTGCGATTTTTCCAAGCGTATCTCCCGCCTCAACCACATAAGCCATTTTTGAGCCCATTTCGGGCATCCCTGGGACCGCCGCTGCGATTGGCGCAGAAGCCGCAGGTGCCGCAGCCGCTGGGGCCGCCTCTGCAGGAGCTGCCTCGGCCTGAGCAACTGCCTCTTCTGCAGGAGCTGCCTCAGCTGACTCTTGACCCTGAGCCGAGCCGTTCATTTCTTTCACGATTTCTTCCACATCGCCAGTAGATCCGCC
>Ga0214923_10009554_pt1 | contig 10081 bp, 7 predicted proteins | sample LL1510_MetaG_FD_177993 | JGI IMG/M metagenome (GOLD analysis project Ga0214923, IMG submission 177993) | Freshwater microbial communities from Lake Lanier, Atlanta, Georgia, United States - LL-1510 | ecosystem: Environmental > Aquatic > Freshwater > Lake | place: USA: Georgia | collected 2015-10-15
AAAAGCAACAAACCTTATCCAAATTATATCCAACTGATAAAGGTAAATCAGCAAGAATGTCCATTTCTGAGCAATTAAAATTAGTTGCGCGTTTGATAGGAGGAAACTTAGAGAGTAAAATTTATGTTGTGAGTCAATTTGGATATGATACACATGCCAATCAAGTTGAAAAAGCAGATACAACAAAAGGGTTACATGCTGAATTACTAAAAAATTTATCTGAAGCAATTTATGCATTTGAAGATGATTTGAACCTTATGGGTATTCAAGATCGAGTTTTAGGAATGACATTTTCGGAATTTGGACGCAGAATTAAATCTTCTGAATATGGTACAGATCATGGAAATGCAGAAAGCGTGATTTTATTTGGAAATAAACTAAAAGGGGGAATGACTGGAAATGAATTTATGCAATTAAATGATTCTATGGAGAATTTACCTTTTGGTATAGATTTCCGCTCACTTTATTTTTCAGTATTAAAAGATTGGTTTGAATTAGATGAAAACAAAATAAAATCAATACTTCCAGAAGCTCATTATAATCACTTGGAATTATTCAAACAATGACTTTTCCATTTCAAAATAAATGAAAAATCCAATTTTCGAAGAATAATATCCATTTGCCTTTTTAAAATTTATTCTTTTCAGCTTTAATGTATCAACTATATAATCGCAGGATTTTTTTACAATAATTTTATCTTTTTTATAATAATTCCAAATACCTATTTCCAATCCATCTACAGAAAAATCAATATAAGTATAATTATTAAAAAAATAAAACTCTGTTCTTTTTAATTTATTACTAACTAATGTAAGTTTCTTTTTTGAAAAGAATTCAGGATGTTTTATTATTTCATAGTGATTTATTTTCCAATGTCCTATTATTTTTTTATAATAACAATTAACTATGGTAAAAGAGCACACAAAAATTGTGGTAATAGTATATTTAGTAACAATTTTCAATTTATTTTTTTCTTTCATGATTCATTAACTTCAGTTGTATGAAATAGCCATTTAAATCGGTTTTGTTGTTTTTAATATTTATTTCTTTAAAGAGGATTTTTATTTTATAATTAGTCATTAGATACCTAAAAAGAATATTGTTATACCTTACATTAGAAATTAATACCATTTTATTCTTCTCGCAAAAGGATAATCTACTTATTAGACAACCCGCTTTTTCACCGAAAATTTTTTTCTGATGTTTTTCGAAATAATCAATATATCCGCATATAAAATAATCCAAGTAGATTATTTTATTTGTGAAATCAATTTTCTTAAATAATTGAGGTTGATAATAGACTCCGTCAAGAAGGGAAAAGCAAACTAGTTTTCCATATTTATTACAATCTCTTAGAAAAGAATCAAAATCATTAAATTTAGATTCAACAAGTTTTGCTTTTGAAATATTAAACACTAAAATTAAAGCAGATAAACCAAGCACTAAAGTTGTAGAATTAAACATTGATCCTATTTTTCTTTTATTTTCTAAATTTAATATTAGCAGGGTCAATATTATTAAAATAAAAGAATGTAAAACTTGAAATTGTATGAAAGAGAAAAATAACAATAAGAGGCATAAGAGGACTGAAATTAACATGCTTATTGCTAAAAAAGCAATATTTTTTATTGAAAATTCAATCTCAAAGTAAAAGAAAATTAGCAGTATGATTAAGGTTGAGAACAACAAAAAATAATGACCCTTTAAGTTATATTTGAAATCATTAAAAGCATTCAAATAATAGAACTTAATTTTTTTGCTATCTAAAAGTTCGTTATCCAAAAAAGAAGAAAATTGCTTGATTGTATGGAGATCATAATTGCAATCGTCCCTTATAAGATATTGAATACCCAACAACTTTTTAGCGTTTACATGATTTTTTTTTAATTCGTTGGCTGGAATCAGAGGTAAAATATTCCTATCAACCAATTTTCCTTCTAATTTCATCGAATAGTATGCATCAGGATTATTTTTTTTTATTTGTGAATTACAAAAAAAAAGAAATACAAACGCAAAAAATAAAGAACATAAATATATTTTATTTAGCTTCTTCTGTGTTAGCAATAATACGATCAAGCAATAAAATAAAATTACTATGGCTATTTCAACTCTAAGGCATAAGATTATCAAGAAAGCAATAATAGCTACAATCAAATTCAACTTTCGTTTATTCTGCAATGCGGTGATAAATAAACTACAATAAACAAAAAGAAGTTTTGTCGAGCTGAAAGAAAAAGAAAATAAAACGAAAAAATTTAACAATAATACTTTTCCAACAAAATTAATTTTTCTGTGCTTTTGTAAAAGTGTAAAAAGGGACGTAAATCCAAATAAATGAAAAGTTACCAAAAAAAAAGAATAGGCATATTGGAATTCAAATTGATGACTGATAAAAGATAATAATTGAAAAATTCCTAAAAAATTTGTAAAGTAAATTACTGAATCCGCTTGAGGCAAATCTCTTGATGCTAAAATATAATTTACTGTTGATTCATAACCTTCAAAATGTAAACCGGTCAAAAAGTAAATTAGTGTTAATAATAATGATTGAAGCAAAAACCATTTTTTGAAATTTTTTTTCATATGAAAAACATAAAATTTTAATCAATAATTCTAAAAATAGGAGTTGTTTTTTTGACTTAAGTAATTGTACGTAACTGAAAAAAAAACAAAACATATGGTTTCCTTTCAAATTATTACTTTTACAATTGTAAGTTTAGATAAATTTAATGAAAATTGCCATAATTGGGGGGGGGTGGTATGGTTGTCATATTGCTACATCGTTGCTTGACCTGGGTATTAATGTTCTAGTTTTTGAAAAACGAGGCGAATTATTTAATGGTGCATCCGGTAATACAACTGGTAGAATACACAGAGGTTATCATTACCCTCGTTCATCAAAAACAGTTGAAGAAATACAATCTAGTTTGAACCATTTTTCTTCAAAATATAAAGATTTTATTTTTGAGACATCTCGCAACTTGTATGGCATAACTGCTAGTGAATCTTTAATTGATTGGGGGTGCTTCGTTAAAACGATTGAATCTAACAAACTTGAAATAAAGAAATTAAATCCTGAACACTTTGGTTTTGTGAACTTGGAGGGAGTCGGTTCTGTAGTTGAATCGTATATTAATACACAAAAAGCGAAGCTCTATTTCAATGAAAAATTAAGCGATTTTGTTAGAACAAATTATGAAGTAAAAAAAGAGGAAATGTTTGCTATGAAAATAGCTGATGAAGTTTTTGACTTTGTAATTAATTGTACTTTTAATGAGATTGATTTAATTGATACAAAGGACACTATTTTACATAATAGCTATCTATTTGTTTTAAAAAAAATCAAGGATATTGATTGGGATTCATTGACACTTATGGATGGAGATTTTTTCTCAATTACACCTGTAAATGAGAATTTAAACGAATATTATTTATACGATGTTAAATCCCAAAATTCCTATTTTGAACAAATAGAAGATTATAATCACGTTTTTGAAAATTATATACTACCAAAGGTAACTTATTATTTTCCTGATTTTTTAGACTTTTTTAAATATGAGGGTGTCAAAAAATCAAAAAAAGAAGTGTCTGCTTCATTTGCCGCAGAAAGAACGTTAAAAATCAAAAGAGATAAAAATATTATCACCCTATTTCCTTCAAAAATAAATAGCGTTTGCTTAGCTGAGGATTACATCAAAAAAATAATTTTTGAAAAAATTGCAGTCTAATATAATCGGAATAATTGGTCCGTATAAATCCGAAAAAGGCCTAGGTATCGGGGGGTATGTTTTGAAGTACTGCTTAACTTATTGTAAAGGTGCAACTATTCATCTTTTAAGTAGAAATAAAAACAATATTGATTTAGTTTTGAATGTTCATCAAGCGTTAATTGAACAAAATGAAATCCAAGTATTTTCATATGATATTGGACAAGAAAATAATTTTTTTTCGATTTTTTTTGATTATTTATTTATTTTGAGTCCTTCCTCAACACACTTAAAATACTTAGAAAAAGCTGTATATCAATCGAAAACAATCATTTGTGAAAAACCTATTTCGAATTATCCAATAAATAAAAAGTCTATTTCAAATCTTGCTTGCATTATCAAAAAACACAATAATATTATTCTACTCACACAAAGAAATATGCTTTTTAACTTTATAGATATTGAATCAATATCTAATGCTACTTCAATTCAACTTAATTTTACAAAAAAAAACGATTTATCCAAAATTTGCTTTCTCGAAAATTATTTGGCCCATGGATTGGCACTACTATTTAATATTGATAACTCATTTAAGTTAAAATCATATACTTTTAAATCTAACATAAATAAACAAACTTTGAAATCTAACATTGAAATAAATCAAAAAATAATATACCTAGAAATTAACTCGAAATTCAATCAAAAATATAATCAGATAATATTGAAAACAAATAATCAAAAGACCATTTTTAATTGTATAGTTGATAACATTCATAATAGGACTGAATTGAATAGAAATGGCGAAACTTATATTTTTGAAGATCTCCTAATTAATTTTTTGAATCAAGTTTTTAATGATAACAAGCAATTTATGATTACCACTAAATCCATTCTTTCTTTAATGATGGTCGAAAAGCAATTCTTTGAATGAAAATTGCAATTTATCTTCCTGTTTATAATGGTGAATTGTTTATAGAGAAAAACTTACTAAAAGTCATACAGTTTACTGAAAATCAAATGCCAAATTCTAAAGTCTTTGTAGTAGATGATGCATCAAATGATAGCACGCATAATATTCTGTTGCAATTAAAAAAAAGTGGTGCTAATTTTGAGTTCATTCACTTTGAAAATGGTCCCTCAAGAAGAGAAAACTTAGCTTATGCTATGTCATGTTCAAACGCTGATTGGATTGCATTTATAGATTCTGACTTGCCATTCGAACTCAGTGAAATGAAAAGACTTGTTCAAATTGCTATTACAGAAAATGTCATAGTAATTGGAAGTAGGTATTTGAAGGGAAAAACAAGTAGAGGTTTCTTTCGATTCATTATTAGTAAAGTGTATAATCATGTGATACAATTCATTTTTCGAACTGGTATAAAAGACCACTCATGCGGATTGAAGGTTTTTAAAACAACAGATTTCAAAAAAATAAATAAACATGTCAGTTATGATTCTTCTGGAAAAAGAGGTTGGTTTTGGGATACAGAAGTTATTTATACTGCAAAAAAGTTAAAAATTAAAGTTAGAGAGGAATATATCAATTGGGTAGAACAAAAACATTCTACTTTTTCAATAAATAGAGAAATTAAAATTGTTATTTATTTAATTATTAACTATCGACGCTTTTTTTTTCCATTTAAAAGCAAGTAATTTTCTATACGTTTGATCAATTATCATTTCAGCTCTTGATTCATGCTTTCCAGTCAACAAGTTCTTGATAGTTTTATAGATTCGATAAGGCCTAAATAAATAATTGCTTCCGTAAAAAACAAAATAAGATAAAATAGAATAGATTTTTAACGATAAGCAGGACATTTTATCATTATATATTTTTCCTGGCCATAAATCATGTGAATTAATTATTTCAAGTAAATACTCATCAGTTTCAAGATTTACTTTTTTTTCTTTTTCAAGCCTATCAAATAGTGAAGAACCAGGGTAGGGCGAGAAAATGGCTGGATACATATCATGTGCTCCATACCAACTTGCCTTGATTAAAAAGAATAATGTACCAAAAATATCAAAATGACTCTCATCAGGAAATCCTATAATTATATTCAATTTAATGTTCATTCCCATGCGGTTAGACCATTTGATTGATTGAAGCATATTAGACAAATCGACTTTCTTTTTGATATCCTTCAAGATTTTTTTGGAACCTGATTCTGGCGCATAAGTTATGTTTGAACATCCTGATAACATTAATTTTTGGGCAACTTCTTTGTCAATTGCCTCCGATCTAGTTCCAGCGGGTATCTGATATGTGATTTTTATTCCTCTACTAATTATTTCGTCACACAAAGCAATAAACCAATCTTTTTTTATTATTGCTGTTAAATCGAAAAAATCAAAATTCTTAATATCATATTTATCTTTCCAATGTTCTATTTCATTTACAACATCAACGACATCGCGTAGTTCATATTTACGACCCCACATTTGTGGACTGCTACAAAAGGTACACTCATAAGGGCAACCCCTAGACGCCATAATTGGCAATGTGTTTCCTTTGTAAACACCATACGATATTTTTTTTTGGAAATAATAATCCATAGGGAATAAATCCCACGCAGGCCATGATATTTTGTTGATTTGACTGATTCTTTTTGGCTTTTTCAACTCATTTTTTACAATGTCACCAAAATCATTTCTATAACATATAGAAGGTAATTGATTAATTTCTTTTTTGTCTTTTATCGCATTTAACAATTCAACCATTGTTGCTTCGCCTTCTCCGAGTACAACATAATCTAAAGACTGGACTTGTTTGAAGCACAATTCTGGAACAGCAGAAGCATGCTCACCACCAATAATCAAAATTTTATTCGGAAATCTTTTTTTGATTTCAATAAGTAAATCCCTTTCAAATAACCAATTGTTAGTAAACATGCATGATACAGAAATAACATCAATCTCCTCTCCAATTCTTAAAATCGTATCCTCAATTGATAATCCTAAAATAAAAGTTTCGTATTTAAAAGGTTGTACTTTTTCTAAACCTTCAACAGCTGCGTCTATTACTTTAACATTATAACCTGCATTTAATACCGCGCCCGCAACATATGCCAATCCCAAAGGTGCTGTCTGTAATAAAGAAATTGCTAATCCTTTGTAAATTCCTGATGGTCTAATAAAACAAATATTCATTTAAATGTTATAAATCAATTCAAAATTAAATAATTTTAAATATTTTAACTAAAATCTATTTTTAAGTTATCTAAAAACTAAAACACAATATTCATTTCAATTGTTTTGAAAATCAATATTTTACATCAAGTAAGGCTTTGTTTCAAATAATAAAAATTAGTATAATTTTGGCTAACTTAATTCTAGCAGTTTTAGCAGTTAATTAAAATCGTTTTCATAAAATTTTACCAAAGTCTAAAACATTATTTGTTCTAAAAATCTTTATTTAGAGCACTATATTCCCTTTGATAATTAAAATTTAAAGCTTTTTTAAGTTGAAACTTTAAGAGAATAAATTTCCAACCTTTTTTTCAAATAGGTTCCTAATCAGTAAAATAGGATAAAAAATGAAAAAAATCCTCATCAATTTATCGCATTTTTTCAATTATGTATCAGTATACAAGGTATCTTTGCTTATTTGATTTTCAAATGCAAACGTGTAAAATTATCCATAGCTATTGTTTTTCTAACAAAATACTTCTTTTAAAGAAAATAGTACCGATTTTATGCAAACCATTTGCTTGATTAAACCACCATCTCTTCACAAAGGAATTTCTTTTGCACGAATGGCAACACCTCCTCTAGGTTTGGCAATAATTGCTTCGGCGATTCAATCTAAAGGATACAATATACAGATCATTGATTCTACAGGAGAAAAACCAAATCAATTCTATTCATTCAATGGGTTTTCAGCGCATGGCTTGGACTTCGAAGAGATCGCTTCTAAAATTGATTCTAAAACGAACATTTTTTGTGTATCCTTGATGTTTTCAAGCAATTGGTTGTTAGATAGAGAATTAATATCTTTTTTAAAAATCAAATTTCCAAACTGTAGCTTTATTGGTGGAGGAGAGCATGCTACGGCTTTACCTGAAATTTGCATTGAAAGTGGACTTGATTATATTGTTTTAGGAGAAGGCGATAGCACGATTATTGAATTAATAAAGGCATTAGAAATGAATCTTTCAGTTGATTCAATTGATGGAATCGTTTACAAAAAAAATAATAATTATGTCCGAACGCAACCCAAAAAAAGGATTCAACAAATCGATAGTTTACCCTTTGTCGATTGGGATCTCTTTCCTGTAAAAAATTATTTCCTTCATGAAATGACCTATGGTGTTGCCATTGGAAAGACTTTACCTATTTTAGCAAGCAGGGGTTGCCCGTATGAATGCACTTTTTGCAGCAGTCCACAAATGTGGGGAAGAAATTATTATGTAAATGACGTGAATTTGATAGTTAACCTGATGGAAACATACAATGCTAAATATGGCGTTACAAATTTCGACTTCTATGACCTCACTGCATTAATCAAACGTGATTGGATTATTGACCTCTGTAAAGAAATTATTAATAGAAAATTAAATATCACGTTTCAACTTCCATCTGGGACAAGATCGGAAGCAATAGATAATGAAGTCGCAAAATATCTATTTCAATCGGGTTGCAGATTCGTATCATATGCCCCAGAATCTGGATCTGTGAAAGTTTTAAGAGAAACCAAAAAAAAGGTCAAAATTAAAAGCATGTTGAAATCAATTAACCAATCCAATAAAGCCGGATTAAATGTGAAATTAAACATGATTTTGGGTTTTCCTCATGATACACATAGAGATATTTGGCTTACGTTTTGGTTTTTGATAAAATGTAGTTGGCATGGTGCGAATGATGCGGCACCAGCCATATTTTCTCCTTATCCTGGCACACAGCTTTACAAGGAATTACTTGAAAAAAAATGGGTTAACCCCAATGAGGATTCGTATTATGAAGATTTACTGAACTCTTACGACATAATTCCCAATAAAACATATTGTTTTAACATATCAAAAAATTGGTTGCGCGTTTATATTTTTATCTTCTTACTCTTTTTTTATGGAAGTAACTACTTATTTAGACCTTGGCGATTTTTCAAACTTATAACAAATGTAATGCGTAAAAAGCAAACATCCCGTTTAGAGCAGTTAATTATTACGAACCTGTTTCGACCTATGAAATATAAATTCTTAAGGCTTGTTAAATCAAAAGCCTGATTTTATCAACTATCTATCGAAATGCTATCGAAATCATTCTTGTTTCTTAATTTGCCAAATCGTAGAAAAATCATGCGAAGGTACATGTGTTCTTACAATTCACCTACTTTTCTTTTTCAGCCCATTGAATTGATTTCGCTCGCTGCATTAGCACGAAAGGAAGGATTTAAAGCAGAATTAATTGATGCCATCGCAGAGAATTTAACTTTTGAAAAGGTTTTTCAAAAAATAAAGGTTAGCCAACCTGATTACATTGTCAGTTTAACAGGTTTTGAGTGTATTGAAGAAGATATTCAAGAATTAATTAAATTAAAACAGCATTTTCCTGCAATAAAATTGATTGTTTTTGGACACTATGCAAGTGTTTTTAGAGAAACGTTTATGGAACTTTGCCCAGTTGATTATTTAATTCATGGAGAGCCTGACAATATTTTCAATGATTTTCTAAAAGCGTTAAACTTCAATAGTTTTCTCAACATTGAAGGTCTTTCTTTCCGAGTAAAAGAGTGTATTACACACAATAAAATTGCTGGAAGGGTCATTTATCCCAATGAGCTTCCAATGCCGGCGTTTGACTTACTTAAAAATGAGTTGTATGCTGAGCCTTTTTTTCCAAAACCTTACGGTTTGATTCAAAGTGCACGAGGATGTCCTTATCAATGTAATTTTTGCGTCAAATCCTATGGTACTAAATTAACTACGCTCACTCCTGAAAACATAATACTTCAATTAGAGTATAATATTCGCCTTTTCAATATTAAAGCCTTTCGTTTTATTGACGATACTTTTACCGCAATTCCAAGTCGAGTGATTGAATTCTGTAAACTATTGGTTTCTAAAAAATGGGATTTAAAATGGTCTTGCCTTGCTAGGCCTGACACTTTGGATGAAGAAATGTTAGTTTGGATGAAGAAAGCAGGCTGCTCTCGTTTGTACATTGGTGTTGAATCAGGAAGTCAATCAATAATAGATGCATTACATAAAAAATTTGACGTTAAAGAAGCGCTCCAAAATTGTCAATTGGCAAAAAAATTAGGGTTTGAATTAATGGGTTTTTTTATAGTTGGTCATCCCAAAGAGACTCTAGATGATGTGAAGAAAAGTCTGCGCTTTGCATTAAAAGCAAGATTTAGTTTTGTTTCGGTTTCGACT
>Ga0214923_10009555_pt1 | contig 10080 bp, 9 predicted proteins | sample LL1510_MetaG_FD_177993 | JGI IMG/M metagenome (GOLD analysis project Ga0214923, IMG submission 177993) | Freshwater microbial communities from Lake Lanier, Atlanta, Georgia, United States - LL-1510 | ecosystem: Environmental > Aquatic > Freshwater > Lake | place: USA: Georgia | collected 2015-10-15
GTTGTATAAGAGCAAATAATATTACAGGATCTCGAAACTTCCTACCTTCAGATGCCTCACCATATATGTTTACTTTAGTTTGTGCTAATTCATATTGATAATAAACTATTTGTTGTGATATAATGTTTCCCATCAACTCACGGTTGACATATCTGAACATTGAAATATCACGAGCTTGTCCAAAAAGTGCCATAATATTATCCGATATAAATTGTCATTGGAACTTGGTTTAATTCTTGTTGGCGAGCAGTTGATTCTGCTGCTCTTCGCTCAAGTAGAGATTGACGAGAAGTTGAATCAAAGTATTCTCTTAATTTTGTTATTAAAGCATCTTTTGTTGATGTTGCCGAAGATAATAAATCTGATTGATTTAATGTAACTTCAGCTCCGGGAATTGGTATTTGGGTGTATTTTCCTCTAACATAGCCTAACATTTCTTTTGCTAATGCCAAAGTATATTCAAATATCCAAGATCTACCTATAGAGTTAATTTGTGAATAAACAGGATTATGATATGGTGCTTTAGATAGATTATTAATTTTTCCTGTGGGACCAAAAGCAGAATTGATCCTATCCTCATCTTTTATATAATAAAACCATAAATTAGCCCCGTTGTCATCTGTCCCAGGAATAGGAAATACTTTAATTTGATTATTAACTAATTCAAATGTATAGTTTGAGAATCCAACCTGATTATTCATCTCAATAGATTGAATAGTTTGGAGCCCAAAACTTAAAGGCATCATAAGATAACCAGTATATGTTCCATATCCATATCCTAATCCTGTAGATCCTATGGCCGGGACACCTCCTAATCCAGCAAATCCTCCCATATAAGGGGAATATAATTGTGAAACGGCTGGTAGAGGTTGATATAGTACTGATTTAATTTCTATTCCACCTGTAATGTTTTGATCTGTTGCCCATTTTTTTAAGTCATATGTTTGAACACTTGATGTTAATGGGATTGAGCCACTATACCATGTCACATTTCCTCCTACTCCTGCTTCTTCTCCATATTGTTCGGATAATCTAACAACACCAGCCATAGTAGGAGTAATTACAGATTGGTTAACATTAGATGATGTTGATGCTCCTTCTAATGTTAAATAATTATCTCTTAATTGGTAAGCATATAATTCATTGCCATAGACCGTAACTGCTTCTTCAAAAGCAGTATAAAAATTTGTAGCCTGTAATTCTACATTTTCAATAGGATATCCTAAACGTAAAGCACAAAATCTTGCTACTTTATCTGCGTCTTGTTGAAATTGATAATCATAGTCATAAAACCCAAACGGAGTTTCTCCAGGAAAAAATGAGCTTGAACCAGGCCATATTGGTATATTCATGTTTTTTGATTATAAATATGGCAAAAAATCCTCAATTTGAGGTCTTATTCTTCTTCAGGTTCAGGAGTTGGTTCAGGATCAGGAGTTGGCTCAGGATCAGGAGTTGGTTCAGGTTCATCTCCTTCTCTTGGTATTTCTACAATTTCAAATGTTGTGTTTGGATAAGTTTCTTGTAAAGAAAGCACCACTTGTTGCGTTATATATAGCAAGTATTTGTTTACTACGCCATTTCCATCATTATTAGGTTCAGATGGTGTATTGGCGATATAAAACGGCAAACAAGCAATGTATTGAGCGCCATCGGCGTATGCTTGCTGTGAAGGATACATAAAACAGTCTACAGGGGTATCTGTGCCGTTTAATGGAAGGTGTAAAACTAAACGGAAATATGGATTTGAATATGTTCCGTAGTTGTATTCAAGGGGGGTTGTTGTTTGTATTGCCATAGTTATTTATTTTAAAATATTTTATTAATTCTAATTTTTTTATACCAAAATCTTTCATGTAAAAAATATAATATAGGTTTCATAATCAGTTCAGCTACACCGATTAAGGAAGAAAGTTCAATAGATGCCCCTAAAACATATGCCGTTCCTACGGTAACTAATGTTCCCATCAAACGATACGAAATAGTTTTAAGTATATGTCTTATTAATGCTAATTTTTCTTTATTTAAAACTTTTCTATCTAAATAACCATCTTTTCTTAATTGCTCTCGTATTTTAGTAGCTGAAATTTGGGATATGTTTTCAGGTACAATATGCTCTATGATTTCATAACCAACACCCCTCCCATAATTTACAGATTCAATATCCGGTATAATTATTACTTCAACTTTACCTTCAGTAATTAATTCTTCATATTCTTTTTCTATGTTTTGTTTTATTTCTTCAGCGGTCCATGGTTGGTTTTCATTAGGTTCAACATCTCTAATTGCTATACATACATTTTTACCAAGTTTTAATCTTTCATTAAAAATGTGTTTATGACCATTATGTAAGGGTTGCCACCTACCTATAAAAAGTGAATATTGTTTTGTCATATTATTTTTTTTAAACATTCGTTTATTGTAATATTTGTTGTATCTATATTTATAAAATTTTCAGTTGGTGGTTCGTAATCAGCAGAATAGTAATGCTCTCTTCCCCTAATTTCGGTAGTGTGAACATATATTTCTTTTAGTTCATTTCCAATCTCTTTTTTAAATTGTTCTCTAAGTTCTTTATATGGAGAAACTAAACTTACAACCACATCAAATCCTTTTAAATGAGAAAATTTTGCTATTTGTTGGGCTAATATAATGTTTTTATACCTACCATCCTTTGAATAATCTTTATTATCAAATATCTCCCTAATATCATCTCCATCAATATGTATAACATTTTTATAAAATTTTGTCTCTAAAAATTCTTTTAAAGCCTTACACAGCACCGTTTTGCCAGCACCGGGTTGTCCCGTAAACCAATATATCATTGTAAAATTTTATTTATTTCATTTATATCAAACATTTCATTTATATTATTATATGGGCACTCATGTAATACCCCATCAAAAGAATAATCAAATAAGTAAGCATCTATTAACTTAGTATTTCCTTTTGGGGGTAATGCTCTAATATTAGTATGTAACTCATATCCAAAATTTTCTGGAGATGTTCCAACCCACAAAACTACTGAAGGTAGGTTATAAGCTGCAGCAGCATGCTGTAAGGATGAGTCTATTAGTATTCTTTTATCGGAGGCAGCTACTAATGAAAATAATTCAGACGCTGCCATAAAATTATTCACTACTTCAGCATTAGGGATTTGTGGTGAATTAGGTCTTGTTACCTGAATAATGTGGTGGGTTTTATTAAATTTATTTGCTATTTCTACGGCTAATTCAATAGGCATATCTCTTGTCCAAGAATAATTATATTTTTGGTCTTGTAATGGTCCACCATTTGTTTGTATTAAGCAAATGGGTTTATTTCTAACCCAATCATTAACTAATTGTTTTTGAACCATATTAAATGTTAAATCAGGTTTAAATGGTGCTTTTACATCTAACCCCAACAAATCAGCCCAATTTTTAATTAAATGCTTTTGTTTTAATATATGCCCTGTCTGAAAATAGGGTTCGTGTCTAAATACTAAAGTATCTTTTCCTAAAATATAATCATCATAAAAATATGCTGTCATTCCAACCCTATATACTCTATATATGTGAGGATTGTTTAAAAATACTTCAGGGTACGATGCTACTATTATTATTTTTCTATTTTGGTATTTTTTGGCTAAATAAGGTAATAAAGCAGTAGCTGCTACATTTTTACCTAACCCACCCTCAATATGCCATACTAAAAATTTATTATCCATATTATTATCTTTGTGTTGTAATATTGAAACTAAAACAGGCGATGAATTATTTGTAGGTAATTCAATAGAATTATAATTAAATTCACTATTTGTTTTAAATCCTATTTTCATATTTTATATTCAAAGTCATTAAAAAACCACCCATAATTATCTTCAATAAGCTTACATGCATTCGGCCCTAAAACTTCTCTAAAATCATCTTTAACCGGTTTTAATTCATTTCTAATTATATGATCACCAAATATTCCAAACCATTTATCATCTTCATAAGTAATTTGAGGTATATTATTGAAATCGTGTTGATAATATGGTAATTCTAAATACTCATATACTCGTTTCATTTGAGCTTCTGGGTCAATACATAATTCTTCAAATTTTATAAAAAGTATATTTTTATGCAACCCCTGAACCAATACTTGGTATATTCTATCCATAGCAGGGCCAATAGGAGGATTTGCCGACCAAACCTGTACTCTTTTATCAGTTGTAGTACCTGTCAAATTACCCCAATTTGCTAAATGATGGTCTATTAAAGGATGTTTTCTAAACTTTTTTTCTAAAGAAGCATATACGGCACGTATATCTCTAATCATGCAAATCATTTTAGGATTAGGGTCAAACGCATTTACAAATTCCCACTCCGAGTTCCACCCTCTACATTTTTCAATTACATAAGGTTTGTCTGTAATATTGTCGTAAAACCCATATAGTCCTCCTTTTAAATACCCCCTAAACCCATTTAACATTTGGGTTTCATCTTGGGCTTTAAATTCTAATCCATCGGAAAATATAGTTCGAGATGCTACTAACATCTCAAAAACACCAGATGTGGGTGTAGGATATATATTTGGGTTTTGCCCTAATATGTTTTGTATTAAGGTAGAACCGGCGCGCGGCATAGAACTATTATAAAATATTTTTTTTACCATAACTAATTAAAAATTTTTTTAAAAAAACATTCCGTTATTTTGAATACTTCCCGATACTACAGATGCTATAGAAACTCCATTTTCATCTGCTATAGCTTCTAATATAGTAACATCGTCTGTTCCCCAATCTTCGATTGTTTCTCCTGATAAGGTAGTTCCTTGTGAATGTACCGTTTCAAATCCAACCACATAACCAGCTTCATCAAATTTACAATCTCCATAAAGTACTCTAAATTGGGTTGAATTTGATCCTAGTACATACGGAGTAGCAATTGCTGTCATGTATGAACCTGTAACAAATGTTACATTTTGATTAAAAGGATTAGTTTGTTGAACCAAACTAATTGGTGGATTAATTTTTGCGAAAATCATTTGTGTTGCCATAATTATCTTATTTTTATTTTATTATAAATATTATAAAAATTTATTAAATATACTTTTTTTAAAAAATTTACAAGTTATAATTCATTTAATAGTTTTTTCCATTCTTTAATTCTTACATCCCACGACCAACGAGGTTTATATATTTCAATTTGTTTGGTTGGTATAAATAAACCACTTTTAATAAATTCTATTTCTTCTAATAATATTTGAGCAAATTTTTCAGCATGTTTTTTTTCATCCATTAAGTATGGGTATATTCTTGCTAATCCCTCAGTTGTTTCAGGCAAAGCCCCTAAATTAGAGGTTACAACTCTTAAACCTGCTGATAGCGCTTCTATTACTGATATGCAAGATGTTTCCTCAAATGTGTTTGGGTAAGCTAATATATCAAATGTTGGTAATTCTTTTCTTAATTCATCGTTAGGTATAGAACCCCTATAAACCACATTTGGTAATTGATTGCATTTTTCGTATAAATCTAAATATTGTGTATCATTTTCTGCAAAATCATTTCCATATATTTTACAAGAAGAAAATATGTGTAATTCACAATTTTTTGGGTTTAATAATTCCCATGCATCTAATAATATTTTTAATCCACGCCATGGGGTAGATGTATAACATAATTTTATTTTATCTGGGTTTGTGTTGGTTTTTGGAGATATACCAATGCATGCATTTTTAATTATACTGGTTTTATAGCCAAATATGTTAAATATTTTTCTAAACATTTCGGACTGCCAATGACTTACAAATACAAAATGATTTATTTGTTCAATATATTTTGGGTCTTGTAAAAACTGAACAGCTGATTGGTCATAAGAAAGTTGATTCCAATATATTGTGGTTTTAGAAAAATCTGCGTCTGATATGTAGTTAAAGATAGAAAATTGTTCTTTCTCTTTGTCAGAAAGTCTTTTCATTAACTCATCGTACATAAGTTCAGTTCCTCCCTTTGGTTTATCGAACATACCCTTGTTTATCTAAAAAATTGTTTAAATTCCCTTTATATTTTTTTATTCCTATATGGTTGCAAGTAATTGTTGGATCAATCCATACTTTATATCCTAAGGATTTCCATTTGTTGCATAAAACAAAATCTTCACTTATTAAATCACCATTTTCTATTTTAATATCAAATACCATTCTATCATTTTTACCATTATGAGTGTATGGTTCGCTTATTTCCCAAAGTTTTTCTAATGCAAATCGAGTAATTCTTAAAAATCCAGTTCCTACCCCATCAACTTCTATTAATTTTTTATCGTTTGAATATTTAAGTTTTTTATTTATGAGTTTAACAGTATAATCTTCCGTGTCCGATTTTTTTATAAGTGCTGCACCTACTACAGGTTCAATTCTTTCTAAAAATCTAAAAAACCATTCAGTTTCCCACTCTACGTCCGAATCTATAAAAAATAAAGCGTCATATCCACCTTCTAATGCCATTCTAACTAAATCATTTCGGGCTCTTTGAACTAAAGAATCGTATGAAGGATATATAACATCTACCTGTATATTTTTAGTAATTGATTCTCTAATCGTATTTATTAAAGAATTAGAAAACCAAGTATCTACTTTACCATCATACGATGGTGTGCCTATTAAAACTTTATACATAACTTTATTATACGAAATTATTTTTGTTTTTTTAAATTATTTTTTATAAGGCATACCAAGAAGTTCCATCCCACATATAAGGGCGAGGAGGTATGGATGCGGACACCGCAAATGATCCAGTAGGTATGTTTGTTGTGGGTAAAGGATTTTGAGGAACCAATGTTAATATGGGTGAAGAACCAGAAATATGTAAACTGGTTCGGGGGGTTGATGTCCCTATACCTACATTACCACTACCACTCACAAATATTCTTGTATTTCCTGCTCCGTCTGCTATGAAAATGTTATTGTTTTGTGTTTCAAATCCGGCACCAGTAGCTGAACCTAAAATTACATTACATGCACCTGTTGTAATACAATATCCTGCATTTATACCTAATCCTATATTATTATTACCCGTACTATAATGTAAAGCACTATTACCTATTGCGGTGTTGTTGTTTCCTGTTGTATTATTTCTTAAAGAATAAAAACCTATTGCGGTGTTGTATATTCCTGTTGTATTATTTAATAAAGCACTATTACCTATTGCGGTGTTGTTGTCTCCTGTTGTATTATATCTTAAAGCATTATAACCTATTGCGGTGTTGTCTCTTCCTGTTGTATTATTGCTTAAAGAATAAAAACCTATTGCGGTGTTGTATATTCCTGTTGTATTATTTCTTAATGCTGATAAACCTATTGCGGTGTTGTTTACTCCGGTTGTATTATATCTTAAAGCACTATTACCTATTGCGGTGTTGAATATTCCTGTTGTATTATTGCTTAAAGAATAAAAACCTATTGCGGTGTTGTATATTCCTGTTGTATTATTTCTTAATGCTGATAAACCTATTGCGGTGTTATTATATCCTGTTGTATTATTGCTTAAAGCATTTAAACCTATTGCGGTGTTGTTGTTTCCTGTTGTATTATTTCTTAATGCTCTATAACCTATTGCAGTATTATTGTTAGTTGTATTTAAACAAAGTGCTTCAAAACCTATTGCGGTGTTTGCACGTCCACATTGATTACATAAAAGAGCGTTATTGCCTATTGCGACATTAGTTGTTCCTGTTGTATTATATCTTAAAGCATTTACCCCAACCCTTGTATTTGATGATATATTACCACCACCTAAACCTATGTTTACAGAGTTTATAATCGCATCTGAGCCTGAAACTTCTAATCGAGCCGATGGGGTTGATGTACCTATACCTACATTTCCACTTGAACTTATAGTCATTCTAACCGAACCACTTGTCTCAAATTGTAGGTTTTGATTATCGTTTGTTCCTAAAATAGCAGATGCACCAAATGAATTACCACCTTGAACAAATGCGTTTGTGCTTGAGGTATTTACGAATGAAGAAGTTAGTGCGTTTTGTGCCCAAGATGATGTTCCAAATAGAGAACCAGTAAATGAAGTTGCGGTTACATCACCTACTACTTGTAGGGTGTTTGTTGGGTTATTAGTTCCTATGCCTACTCTACTACCACTAAGGAACATAAATTCTGTAGTTCCAGTGATACCACCTTTAAAACTAAAAGTTCCTAAATCAGAATATATATTGGATACGCTTCCTAATGTTAGTGTTCCGGCAGCACCATTTGCTAATTCGCTAACCCTAAGTGCTGCCCCTCGTATATGAGGAGTTGTAGTCCCAGCATTTACATTAAATGAACCAGTTATTATAGTACTACCACTAATATTCAATATTGCAGTTGGAGATGTTGTTCCAATACCCACATTACCATTATCTAACACCACCAAACTTGCTGATGCATTTGAGTTTTCTACTCTTAAAGCTGTTGTTGCGGAGGTTGTACCGCTACCTTTTATTTCTAATTTTGCTGATGGTGAACTTTCTCCAATTCCTACAAAACCAGTAGAACCTACAATCCTCATTATTTCAGGTTGTGTCACTGCCCCAGCATAAAATGATAAATCATTTGCACCAAAAATACCAGCTGCGTCTGAGAGCATATAAGCAGTTCCGTGTCCAAAACTTGAACTTACTATTCCTGCATTTGTATTATATCTAATAAAAGGGGCAAAAGTACCTACATTATTACCACCAATCCCGTATCCAGTACCAATATTTATATTACCACCAGCCACAGTTAAGGTTGATAAGGGTGTTGATGTGCCTATTCCTACATTTCCACTTGAACTTATAGTCATTCTAACCGAACCACTTGTCTCAAATTGTAGGTTTTGGTTATCATTTGTACCTAAGAGAGCAGTTGCACCAAATGAATTACCATCTTGAACAAATGCGTTTGTGCTTGAGGTATTTACGAATGAAGCGGTTAGTGCGTTTTGGGCCCAAGATGATGTTATGCTATAAGTACCTGTTGGTAAGAAAGATGCTGTTAGTGCATTTATAGCATTTGAAGCCGTTATGTTATAAGTTCCAATGGGTAAGAAAGATGCGGTTAGTGCGTTTTGAGCCCAAGATGATGTTCCAAAAAGTGAACCAGTTATTGAACCACTAACATTTAATGAACCAGTAACAGTTAAGCTCCCCGTTGGTATTATGACACTACCATATAATATTTGAGTATCATTGACATTATCACCTAATTGGTTTGAACCAGTAGATAATATAGTTTGGTTTATTTGTAGTGTATTTATAGAAGCGGTTCCTGTTACTGTAACATTCCCATTTATTATCGCTCCAGTTGATGTTAAATAACCTAAAGATGCAGTAAATATTGGTTGTTGGGTTATTGAACCACTAAATACAGCAGGACCTATATTAGTTAATGTTGATGAACCACTAATTAAAACTGAGCCTAAAACTTCAAGTTTAGCTCTGGGGTCTATTGTTCCGATACCAACACGTTCTTGGTCTGTTAAGGTTAATATAGGTGATTCAGTACCTGTTGATGGTTTTCCATCTATAATACCGGTTTCTATAAAAAATTCTTGTACTTGTCTATCTTCTCCCACAATTGTTTGTCGAGAAGCAAATGCTTTTTGTCCTTGAGTTGCTGCTCCTTTTGAAGTATATATTTTCGGAATTATAGCGTAATAACTTTCATTACTAGTACCATCCCCTACTAATAATTGGGGATTTCCTTGAGAAGCTAAGGTGTCGTTAATTATATGTGTAAAGCCACCTATAGTTGTTGAAGTATTTATACTTAATAAATTATTAGTATATGTTATATTACTAGTCCCAGCTAATACCCCAGCATTATTAAAAATCAATTGAGTAGTCGAACCTGGAGCTCTAATAGAACCTGAAAACGAACCAGTAAATGAAGTTGCGGTTAGTGAGCCCGTTAACCCATATGAGCCTGAGAGTTGTTTTGAATTTTGCCAATATCCAGAAGAGCTATTATAAACTAATAAATCACCTGTTGATAAGGAAGCAGTGTTAATTCTAACATTGTGTAATTCATCAATTTCATACCCATTATCTACTTTAACAAAAATCTTACCATTATTTT
>Ga0214923_10009556_pt1 | contig 10080 bp, 10 predicted proteins | sample LL1510_MetaG_FD_177993 | JGI IMG/M metagenome (GOLD analysis project Ga0214923, IMG submission 177993) | Freshwater microbial communities from Lake Lanier, Atlanta, Georgia, United States - LL-1510 | ecosystem: Environmental > Aquatic > Freshwater > Lake | place: USA: Georgia | collected...
CCGATGCCAGAAATACGAGTTGCCCATAATCCCATGCCACTATTATCATATTTTGCAATGAAGGTGTCATTTCCACCAGCATTTGTTAATGTTTTGAAACTTGTAGTATCACTATTATACAATGTTAGAGTTGAACCATAATATCCAGAAATATATAGATTAGTTGTTGAATCTAATAATAAATTTACTGGTATATCACTACCCGTACTAGAAATACGAGTTGCCCATAATCCCATGCCACTATTATCATATTTTGCAATGAAGGTGTCATTTCCACCAGAATTTGTTAATGTTTTGAAACTTGTAGTATCACTATTATACAATGTTAGAGTTGAACCATAATATCCAGAAATATAAACGTTATTGGTTGAATCTATTATCATATTTACTGGTATATCATTTCCAGTACCGGAAATACGAGTTATCCACTTAATTAATCCACTATTATCATAATTGAATATGAATGTGTCATTTCCGCCTGAATTTATTAATCTTTTATTACCAAAAGTACTATTATATAATGTTACAGTGGAACCATAATATCCAGAAATATATACATTATTCGTTGAATCTAATAGCAAATTTACTGGTATATCACTTCCAGTATCACCAATATGCGTACTCCATATTCCATTCCCACTACTGTCATATTTTGCTATAAACATATCATTGCTCCCAGCATTGATTAATATATTAAAACTAGTAGTATTACTATTATATAATGTTAATAATGAACCATAATATCCAGAAATATATACATTGTTTGCTGAATCCAATAATAAATTTACTGGTATATCACTACCCGTACTAGAAATACGTGTTGCCCATACTCCCATGCCACTACTGTCATATTTTGCTATAAATATATCATTACCACCTGCATTGGTTAATGTATTGAAATTTATATCTGTACTGTTGTATAATGTTAAAGTTGAACTATAATATCCAGAAATATATATATTATTTGTTGAATCCAATAACAAATTTACTGGTATATCACTACCTACGCTTGAAAAACGAGTTACCCATACTCCATTACCACTATTATCATATTTTGCAATGAATGTGTGATTACCGCCACCATTGGATAATGTTTTGAAACTAGTATCATTACTATTATATAATGTTAAATCTGCGTTACAATATATTGAGGTATATAAATTATTGGTCGAATCTAATAATAAATTTACTGGATTAGTGGTTATTTTAGGTATTGTTGCTGGCATAGTATATATTGCACCTCCGGTACGTATAACAGCAGTTTGATATTGACTTGTAGATGACATACATACCGAATACCAATTTCTATTAATATCTTGTGGTTTCCAAGTATTGCCATAATCACTGGACATATAGATTTGTCCGCCGTATACAACGGCAGTTTGATATTGACTTGTAGATGACATACATACCGAATACCAAAGTCTATTTGAGTCTTTTGCTGTCCAAGTATTACCATAATCACTGGACATATAGATTTGTCCGCCGTATACAACGGCAGTTTGATATTGGCCCGTTGATGACATGCATACCGAATACCAACCTCCATTTGACGCTTTTGCTGCCCAAGTATTGCCATAATCACTGGAAATATAGATTTTACCAAAAACTTCAACGGCAGTTTGATATTGACCAGTTGACGACATACAAACTGAAAACCACTGTCTATTTGACTCTTTTGCTGTCCAAGTATTGCCAGAATCAGTAGAAACATAGATTTGCCCACCATAATTTACAACGGCAGTTTGATATTGACCAGTTGATGACATACAGACTGAATACCAATATCTAGCAGATTCCTTTGCTGCCCAATTATTACCATAATCACTGGAAATATAGATATAACGATTACTAACACATGTGGTTTGGTATTGACCAGTTGATGAGATGCATATTGACGAGTCACGTCCAGTATCAAAAAGAGCTTTTCCAGTCCAAGTATTTCCATAATCACTGGAAATATATACATAACCGTCATATGCTGACGTGCTTTGATATTGGCCAGTAGATGACATACTTACTGACCCCCCATAAATAGTAGTCGGAGTATTTTTTGCTTCCCAAGTTATGTATGGTACACCGCTACCAATAATCCGAGTTGCCCATAATCCATTTCCACTAGTGTCATATTTTGATATAAATGTGTCATTTCCACCAGAATTTGCTAATGTTTTGAAACTCGTATCATTACTATTATATAATGTTACATTGGCGGTATAAGTTCCCAAAATATATACATTATTTGTTGAACCCAATAATAAATTTACTGGTTGGTTATTACTAGTATCAGAAATACGTGTTGCCCATATTCCGATTCCATTACTATTATATTTTGCTATAAACGTATCATTGCCGCCAGCGTTTGTTAATGTTTTAAAACTCGTATCTGTACTATTATATAATGTAACATTTGCAGAATAAGTACCAGAAATATATACATTATTTGCTGAATCCAATAATAAACTTACTGGTATATCACTTCCTGTACCAGCAATACGGGTTGCCCATATACCCACTCCATTACTAGTATATTTTGCTATAAATGTGTCACTTCCACCAGCGTTTGTTAATGTTTTGAAACTTGTACCACTACTATTATACAATGTTACACTTGCAGTATACGTTCCAGAAACATATACATTATTTTCTGAATCTAATATCATATTTACTGGTTGTTCTGTACCAGTACTTGCAATTTTTGCAACCCATATAATTGACCCGTATTTGTTATAAATAACTATGAACATGTCATTACTACCTGCATTTGTTAATGTTTTAACACTTGTATTTGAACTATCATAAAATGATACATCTGCACTATAATAACCTGATAAAAATAAAATAGGCATAATTTGGTCTCTTCTAGCAAAAGTTCCATAATAGGAATTTGTCTTTTGCATAATAGATTTCATTGAATTAAGAGAATTCATTTTACAATTCAATTAATAATATATATATATATTATAGCTAAATAATATGATACTTATTATACCGAATGGGTCATTTATATACATTTCAACATTCATTCAATGGGATTTTCTATTTTTATAGAAACTACTAGGTACAAATGGTTTTTCGCTTTCATTCAATGGATTTTCTATTTTTTTAGAGAAACTAGTACGTACAAATGGAGTTTCACATTCATTCAAGGGATTTTCTATTTTTTTATATAACATATTAGGTACAAACGGTTTTTCACATTCATTTAATGGATTCTCTCTCATTGGATTCTCTCTCATTGGATTCTCTCTCATTGGATTCTCTCTCATTGGATTCTCTCTCATTGGATTCTCTCGCCATGGTTTACAATTTGGTACAAAGAAACTTCGCGAGTGTCTATGAGAAAATCGTCTTATTATCAACATATTATATACAACACCATATAATATTTTGATTGTAACTACAAATTGTATTTTTTGAATACAGCTGTATTTTACAATTCTTATAGTTTTGGTATATGAAATGGATGATTTTTTTTCCATGGTATTTTCAATAAATACATACCGACCATTATGAAAAGTATACCAATATATTGATTATAATTAGTAAACCTTTCGCCTAAAAATACATATGCCGCTATACTTTCCGTCAAACTACTCATTCCATCCCAACCATTATTTACCAATAATATACTCGAATCCTGCAATGATATTATCAACATAATCACCACCCCAATATATCCTAAAATACCTGTTGCCAACGATGTAATCCCACCATTATTCGCATATTCTTTTAATCCAAAATCTCCCACAATTTCTACACATGTTAATGCAAATAATTGTGGAACACTCATATTTTGTTTATATTGTATAAATAGTTTTTATTCCAAAAAAGAAAATTGATTTTGTTTTCATAATGCGATACAAATATACAAAATACAATTGTAAAATGAAAACCGAAACTATATTCATATCCAATATGGAAATGACTTATAATATTGGCACTTCTGCCCAAGATAATTTTGATTTAATTGATGCGTCGGACCCGCAAGATATTTGGTTTCATGTAGAAGGTCTTCCATCATGTCATGTAGTTGCAGTATTACCTGAAAACGAGAAATTGGATAAAAAGAAAATACAGACTATTGTAAAACAAGGTGCTGTTATTTGTAAAAAACATTCAAAATACGCTTCCCATAAAAATCTACCCATCATATACACCAAAATAGAAAATGTTCAAAAAACAGATACAATCGGTTCCGTATTTACTACCAATACAAAAACAATCATTATATAAAATGACAATGCAATGAAATTCATTTCAAAAGTAAAAACATCTATATGCGGTTTGACATCGTCCCATTGAATTTCGTTGGCACGTGTTCGACGAAATATTTCATGTTCAGAATCTATGATATACTTATCATCATATATTGTCGATTTTGCTTGTTTTAGATATTTTTGCAATACATATTTTTGCACATCAATCTCATTGTTTGCCGACAGACCTTGACAAAATTCGATGATATTTTTACAACTACCAATGAATACATGGGGATTAGGTAGCTTCGTTTTCCTATATATTTTTTTTTGGACATATCGTGTTAACCAATCTTTCGACAGCAATCGTTCTGCAAATACAATAGAGTTTTTATATAAATAATATTTTGCATGAATGTCTATAATATCATCTTCATTCTGAACCAGACATACTATATCATCATCCTTTTTATTTTTACAAAAATTGATGAATGCAATAATATTTGTTTTTGAAAAAGATTGTTCTTCATGTGAAACAATATATATATCTTTCATTATTTATAATGAAAAATATATAGAAAATTTTTATATAATTACTTCGCAAAGTAATAAAACAAATATCTGTTTATGATGGTGGTAATGGAGCTAAACATAATTTAATTTCACCCAAAGATGCAACGTCATATTTCACAATAAGCGGCAAATCATTTCCCAAATACATTTCTAAGTGACTACATAATGGCGTACATTTAATAAAATGGGATAATGATTTCAATGAAAACTCGCCCTGGATCACTACCGATGCATCTGGTTTTTGAATAAATTCCATATATCCATCTGACTCTGAACGTAATATACGCGAGCTTGCAAAATTGCCATCGCATGAAAATATCAAATCATTTCCTACCGATTTAATCTCAATACGGTCTGAAATTCCATTCAAATCACGGATAATTTTCTGGAAATCGGTTGTTGGTAAATTAATCACGGTTGAATATTCGACGTCGGGAACCACCAATTCTTCCGTATCCGGCTCAATCAATCTCAATTTTTGACTATAACATTGTTTAATATCTCCGTTATCATATTGTAATCCTAAATGGGATACAATTCCGTCATGATAATCCGATTTGTCAATATACATAGATAAAGTATCGTCATTTGACATGGTTGAAATGACTTTGAATAAATGCAATGTATTTGCACATACTATGATTTTATCTGGATGACATACATATTGTTCAAACTTGTGTGCATTCAAAATGACATTCACCAATATTGTATGGGTTTTATCAAAATTAATAATTTTCATTCCATCTTTTGTAAATGTAATCGTTGCGTCGGTTAGCACATCTTTAATTGCTGTAATCATATTACGAATAGGCTGTATTTGAACAGTTTTTATTGTCAATACATTATTATCCTCGTTCATTTTACAATATAAAAATAATAGACGGATATTTTTATATTATCTTTATGTATTTATATATTTTTTCTATTTTATATGAAATTCTCTTGTGAATATCCAATTACAGAACATGCAATTCGTTTTCCTGAATTTCCAGTTGTCTTGCTTGTTTCCGCATTTCCCAGTCCACAATCATCTGGGTCTGCATGGACTATCAACCCACGACCAATGATATTCGATTTATATCCACGTAATTTGATACAATCATCTAATATTTGATATTTTGCGCAGCCATTTTGGTCACTTTGCAAATTTCCTAAATCGCCAACATGTCGTTCTTTTGCACCTGGACATCCATGCGTTTTTCCATATGGGTTGAAATGTGCACACATGCTATCACATTCATTGGTTAAATCACCCGATTCATGAACATGAAAACCATGAAGCGCATTTTTTTTCAACCCGGACAATTCAATGTCAATGAGAACAATATCATTTTTCAAAACTTCTGTAAAAATGACACGTCCTTTTATTTTTCCAGTAAATACTGCAATCGCTTTTATTGGTTTAGACATATATACAATTCATATACAAAATATTATATGAAAATATACACATAATATTACATTGTGATTTTATTTAATTTGTCTTTCACCTCAGGTAAAATATATTTCAATTCTTTATTTTCTTTCATTCGTAATATTTCTACTGATTTATACCAATGACAAACATCATCATTAAACCATCTCCAATCAGATGTATTACCTAATAGCAACCATGTTTTAATATCTAGAATACCTGCTAAATGGACGATGAATGTATCTACTGTTATCAATAAATCTAAGCTATGTAAGATTGCTATTGTATCTTGAAAAGGAATATCCTTATCTATATCTACAAATTTAATTTTATCTTTAAACATATTTTTATGTTCTTCGCTAATTTCATTTAATTTATGAATACATATTAAATCAATATTACTATCAAATAACATTGAAAATTCTTGTAATGGTATATTTTTATCTATTATAGATGTCAACAATCCATTGCATGTAATTCCTACTTTATATTTTTTTAAATCCGATAATTCATTTTTCCAATATTCTACTTTATTATCATCTATTTTTATGTAGTTTTTTTCATTAGGATAAATCATATTAATATTCAAAATATGCGGTAAGGACATAATAAATATTTTATAATCATAATCTGATATATTTACATTTTGTATAATATGAATATTATTATATTCATTAAAAATTCCTTGTACTATGTCTTTACAGAAATAATCGATTTTCATATTTGGATGCAATTCGGATAATTCAATGATATATCTATAAAATTGTATATTATCACCAATTCCTTGTTCATAAATTACTAACAAACTATTACATTCTTGCTTCCCATCCCAATTAACTATTTGTGGAATTTCTACACGTTGTATTTGTTGCGTTTGTTGGCATATATTATTAAATCCAAGACGATGTTCATATAGTTTGAAACCTTCTATAAATTTTTTATTCGCTAAATATGGAAAACTGCAATTATATTTAGTTTTGTCATCACTATTGAAGTCTTCTATTTTTTCATAACATTTTATAGCAAGCTCATATTTTTTTGTGTAAAAATATAATTCACCCAATGCTGAATATACCTTATCATTTTTTTGTATTCGCAATGAATTATAATAATTCGTTTCACATAATTTATAATTTTTTAATTGTAGATAACAAAAAGCTATATTATTATAAACATCTGGTATATCATTTCTTGTTTGTAATATTTTTTCAAAATATTCTATGGCATTTTTATAATATTTCATATTACTATAACAAACACCAATTTGATTAAGCGTAATACATTTATTTACAACATTATTTTCTATTAAAATTATTTTTTTGTAATATTCTATTGCTTCACTGAAATTGTTTAATCTTTCATATAAATTACCTAATTCTGTTAAACATGCAATATTATTTTCTTTTAAATTTAAAGATTTTTTATAATTTTCAATTGCTGATTCGTAATTATTTTTTGAAAGTTCATTTTTAGCATTTTTATAATAATCATTGTAATTTTTTTTTCTACTCATGTACGTTATTATGTATAACTCTTTATTTCTTTAATTTCTGATTTTAAAAGTATATTTATATCGTTTTTAATTTTTGCACGTTCATCATTTGTTTTATAAACTGACCTTGCTAGTTCTATAAATTCTCTATCAAATTCGTTTTTCTTATCTTTTATTCTGATATCATCTTCAATATTCCATAATTTTTCATTTATATTTTTAAGTTTTTGATAATCAGTATTATTCAAATCTAATTTATCCATGTATGGTTTCAAATATAATAATTCCTTGTTTATTTCAGCCAATTTATTTTCATCTTTAACCCTTTCTGATTTTATTTGTAAAATACTATATTTATCACATAATTCACCGAATGAAACTGGTATATGACAATTATTCATTATATTCTTCTTATACTTCCTTATTTTTATGTAGGTTTTTTTGCAAATATAATTAAACTTTTATTTTACAAAGTTTAAGTGGTTTGCTGTTAGGTTTGCATCCCGTGAATAATATGTCATAATCTACTTTGCATGCGTTTGCACCTGTAATTGCACTTGCTAAACGAGCTAAACCCCATGATTCTGCGGTTTGATTTGGGCGAGAACCACTTGAATAATATGCCCCGCGTCCTTTATTCACTATTTTTTCCAATGCTGCTTGGCTACATTGAGTTTTTTTGGCAAGTTCTTTTGTAGGTTCCATTGTATCTATTTTGTATATTTTTTTGGCATTTTCTACGTGACTAGATGGTCTTGATTTGAATGTTTTTAATTTAGGACGTTCATAATAAACGCCTTTTTTGTACAATTTTCGCGATTTCCTTAAATATTGTTTTTGTTTTTTTGTATCCCTTTTTGACAATATTTTAGGGATATATCTTTTTGGAACGTGTAATGGGTCCATCTGGATATTTATATAATGAGGATATAAAAAAATGCAAAAATATTTGTAAAAAACCTCATGTTATTATAGATGGACAGTAGTGAAAAAAAGGAAAAAACAACAATAGACAAATCCAAAATAATTGATATACAACACAATGTCAAAGAAGCATTTAATATGATATTCAATACGAAAACATTACCCTATTTTGTAGGTTTTATTGTTTTATACGCATCTCTTTATTTCGGCATATACCGCTTTTACAGAGGACGAAGTGATGTAGATATATTATTTAGCAAATCGGTTGATATATTCATTATAACTTTACTTATCATTGGTTCCATCTACTACGTTTTCAATTTACCAAAAGAAGACAAAGATCATTTTATCGGGTTTTTGGTAAAATGGACCAAAGAATTTTTCCAAGACCCCGTCGGTACCGCCGCTTCCGCCATTTTAATCGCACTATTTTATTTGTTTGTTTATTTAGGAGGAATTCCTAAAAACCCTATTCCTAAAACCATTGAATTTTTAGAACAAAAAGTATGGATATTTTTGATAACCTACATTGTTTTGGATTTTTTCAAATACTATTTCGAAATTGACTTGATGGAAAAATTCATTAGCAAAGATACCGTCGATTGGCTTTATGGTAAATCAAACAACAGTACAGATGAAAAGAAAGATGCGAAAAAGAAAGATGAAAAACAGTCAACTGTGACCGATGAAAAAAATATAGACGAAGTTGGTAATGAAGTTTTTCATGTATCCAACAATTTATATTCATATGATGACGCACAAGCAATATGTACATCCTACGGCGCACGTATTGCCACGTACGACGAAGTAGAAAATGCCTATAAAAGTGGCGCAGAATGGTGTGGATATGGATGGTCGGACGGACAAATGGCATTATTCCCTACGCAAAAATCTACTTGGGATAAATTGCAAAAAACGGAAAACCATAAAAACAATTGCGGTCGTCCAGGAATTAACGGTGGGTATATTCATAATCCATATGTAAAATTTGGAGCAAATTGTTATGGTAAAAAACGTGCTGCGAATACCGCGGACGTCAACAGAATGAATGCCCAAAAAAATGCGCCATATCCAAAATCGAGAAAAGATGTAGTATCTGATATGAAAACGGAATATTGGAAAAATAATATCAATAAATTAGAAATAAATGGATTTAATCGGGAAAAATGGTCGGAATTCTAAACCTTTGCGCATTTGAAATGCGCATGGTAACAGTTGCCTTTGTATAATTAAATCACCCAGAATGGCCGATTTAATTGTACAAAGGTGTAAAAAATATTTATATGAAAAAAACATATAAATATTTGTCTTTGTCATTACATAATGACAAAAAAAAACATTTTGGTTACTGGCGGCGCTGGATTTCTCGGTCGCAGTTTATGCAAAAAATTATTAGAAAATCCCAATAACATTGTTATTTGTTTAGATAATTTAGTAACTGGAAGTCATAAAAATATTGAAGAATTCGAAAAAAATCC